>Ga0187780_10001963_pt1 | contig 15495 bp, 14 predicted proteins | sample 1015_Q2_SP10_20__FD_132429 | JGI IMG/M metagenome (GOLD analysis project Ga0187780, IMG submission 132429) | Tropical peat soil microbial communities from peatlands in Department of Meta, Colombia - 1015_Q2_SP10_20_MG | ecosystem: Environmental > Terrestrial > Soil > Wetlands > Peat | place... | reverse complement strand
TTCTTGAAGATTCTTGCCAGAGAACATGAAGTAGCGGACCTAGAGGGCAAGAACGGCTCGTAAAGGGGGGATAGACATATTGTTCAATGAAAGAAAGTCATGGGGCAAACGAATCAGGGAGGCAATGCACCCTACACCTATACGACAACGTATCAATGAATGTCTCTTCAAACTAAACGTTCAACAACGAAAGCTCGAGAGAACCGGATATCATATGCAGCAACGAGACCAAGCACTATACGGGAAATGTGTTCTCGCTGCACAAGGCAAGAACAACCAGTTAGCATCAATGTACGCGAACGAATGCGCAGAACTGCGAAAAATGGCTAAGGTCGTATTGCACAGTGAGATGGCGTTAGAGACCGTAACACTTAGACTGCAAACTGTACGTGACTTTGGTGAAATAGCTTACACAATGAAACCGGTGGCACACGTCGTAGGAGTACTTAAGACCCAACTCGAGAATGTGCTTCCAGAAGTGTCCATGGAGTTAGCTCAAGTAAACGATGCTTTAGAAGGAATGGTCGTCGAAGTCGGAGAGTCAGCAGAAACATCGTTCGACGCGTCAGCATCGAGCGGTGAGGCGCAGCAAATTCTCCAAGAGGCAAACACTGTAGCAGAACAGAAGATGAAGGAACGATTCCCCGAACTACCACCAATACCTACAAGCGAAGCGAGGGTCTAACTGACTCCCTCCCCCCTCCTATTCTCTACGTAATTTTAATAAGCCGATTCATAGCGATCACACGTTCTTCATCAACTTTCAGCATTTTCACAAAAACCTCCTATTCAGATTTTTTATTTTCTCATCGGATAAATTTGCGTTAATCTCAGCTGTGTGGGAATATTCCGGACGAGAAGTAATCTGAACACGATTGACAAGGCGGACAGAACGCGCATGTACTAGAACAGATACGTTGATATACCGAGTATGAGAGGGATAATCCGTATGTTAAATTGTGTAGTTCGAACAGAGCAGTGTGCATAGTACTGCTAATCGTCATTGCTGAGATTCTGATCGTTCCAATTGCTGTGAGGGGTACTGCGGGAGGTATCGTTTGGGCTAAATCTGAACAGGTTGGTGTACGGGATCAGCAAGCGGACGGTGTGGTCGATGATTCGTCTGGTGTTTACGTGGTGGGTTTTGACGCGAACCTTCCCACCTTCTACTACGAGTGGCGTCTGGAGAAGAGGAATTCGACGAGCGGAGCAAGCTTATGGGACCTTTCGGAACAGATTAGCACGTCGGGTGGAAATGATGTTGCGAACGCTGCTGCGGTTGACGCTTCAGGTCTCTACATTGTAGGGTTTGATTCGGCTTCGACGAACGGCCACTTTGAATGGAGGATTGAGAAACGGAATCTAACAACGGGTGCGTTCATAGGTACCTTCGGAACCGGAGGAGCCGTCTCAGAACATGTGAGTAATCGGGATGATGCTGCTTACGCTGTTACAATTGACGGAACGGGCATCTACATCGCCGGCGCCGACGAGAATACGTCAGGCAACCTTCCGGAGTGGAGGATTGAGAAACGTGACTTGAACACGGGTGCACTCATCTGGTCCGTCTCGGAACCAATTAGCACGGTTAAGGGCGCGTTTGACGGTGCCGCAGGCGTCGCCGTGGATGGAACAGGTGTCTATGTTGTAGGGTACGACACGAACACGGGCTGTGGCAGTCCCTCCGCCTCCTCAGAATGGAGGATTGAGAAACGGAATCTAACAACGGGTGCGTTCATAGGTACCTTCGGAACCGGAGGGGCAATCTCGGAGCATGTCAGCAACGCATGCGACCAGGCCGCGGCCGCCGCGATCGACAGCACGGGACTGTACATCGCCGGATGGGACCAGAACACTGTTGGCAACTGGGATGAGTGGAGGATTGAGAAAAGGAGCCTAACAACGGGTGCGTTTCTCTCAGCCTTTGGCAAGACGGGAACAGTTGTGGAACACATCAGTCTCTACCGGGATGATGCGTACTCAATGGCTGTAGATGCCTCGGGGTTGTATCTTGCGGGGAAGGATGAGAAGAGCCCCTCCTACCCTGAGTGGAGGATTGAGAAAAGAAGCCTAAGCTCTGGCTCCATGCTTTGGGCCGTCTCAGAGGATATCGGTACGGGGTCTCCTGGCAACCAGGCGAACGGTGTTACCGTTGATCAGACGGGCGCATACATTGCTGGGAGCGATAGCGCACTCGGTGGCGGGTACGCGGAATGGAGAACCGAGAAGAGGATTCTTGGGAATCAAACGTTAATCACTAGCGTTCATTCAGGGTCGGGTGCGGTCACCCCGACCTGTCCAGCTCCTAATGGATGCGTTGAAGATGTTGGATCATCAATCTCGCTCACTGCCGCACCGTCCTCCGGTTCAGCCTTCTCCACTTGGACGGTCTCAGGTGCTTCCTGTACTGGGGGCGCATCAAGCAACCCCTGCACGTTCAAGATGCCTAACAGTCGAGTGACCGCCTCAGCAACGTTCATCAGCCAGGTCACTATGACCGTAAGCTACTCCGTCAATGGTGGGAGCAACCCTACTGCACCCATCTTCAGCTATGTTCAGCTCGGAGCCAGGAAGAAGCTCAGTCTGACCGGTACACCAACGCCAGTTAACGTAGACCAAAGCTCGTCATGGTCCGTTACGAATCCGCTTCAGGGCTCAACCGGTTCGGAACGTTGGTGGACAATCCAACCGGTAAGCGGGAAAGCTTCAGCGGAAACAATCAATTTCGCATACCAGCAACAGTACCATTTAACGATGAATGTGAACCCGTCCGGAGGAGGAACCGTGAATCCCCTCTCTGGCTGGGAGAATTCAAGCCTCCTAGTGAATATTCAGGCGACAGCAAACGTGGATTACGCCTTCCTCTCTTGGACTGGGAGCGGAACCGGCAGCTTTTCTGGGAGTAACAACCCCTCAACTGTGGCAATTAACGGACCTATTACGGAGACTGCGAATTTCCAGCAGACCAGCGGCCAATTATCCATAACCCTAGTCAGCCCGAAGAATGGTGCAACAGTCACCTCCTCGCCCGTAACGTTCAACGTGAAGGTTGCCGGCTTCGTTTCAGGCGCAACTGTTACCGTCTACGTGGACGGAAGCCAAGCCTGCACAGGCTCCACAAGCGCCGGTTCATTCTCCTGCAAAGCACCAGTGGCTAAGACTGGCGGATCACATTCCTGGTACGCTACAGTTTCGAAGGCTGGCTTCACGCCGGGCACCTCGCCGACCTGGACCTTCACATACTGAACCAAGAAAAGTATTCGAATGAAGGCTCAGGACTAACTCGAAGTTTGAATTTTGGTCTAACTCCCTAAGTGGGATCGCATCGATTAACGACCCGTCAAAGATGAACGCGAGGTATAGCGATCCTCGCGAAAGCGATCGCGAATGGTTTTCCATCGACTGAGTTGTTGGCAAGCGAGAGATCATGAATGCCAACCCACACACGAAATCACGGACCAATGCAGGAATCTCATTCTGGATGGATGTTGAAGGGACGGTGCTTGGGCGTACTTTGCCTGAAAAAACAGACTTTTTTATGGGAATAGGGTACCCTATTGCTCATGGTAATGATGTCATGTCCGCTTTGTGGGAAAATGTCCTCAGTGGAACGTTACAACCCGAACTACTTCGCTGACGACATCTTCATTCTGGAACTCAAGGGTCTTGGGAGGGGGCGAGGCTTCGAGGTGACAAACAGCAGCTCCATCTTTAGCCCAACTAACAGAACGGACTCAATTATAGATCGAGCTCTCAGCGATCTCCGTGATAGAACATTTGACATTCTCAACATGCTAGACGAACGAGGCATTATCAGAGAGACTGAGATAGTCGACAGAATGCATCAAAGACGCTTTCAAAGATTAGTTCAATACGGGTCCTGAACCAGCGAGGCGCTGCCACAAATGATCGATGAATCTTAGGCTCTCCAGCGAATAACCCGCACCCTACTGGCTCGGAGTGTTTTAGATAAATTCGAATTCTTTGGAGCCGGGGATGGGAATTGAACCCACCTCAGCGTTTGGCTATACTGCGGGTCGCGGCAAAGCTTCTGCAGCCCGCCGCCTGGACCGTTCGGCCTTCGGTGATTCTCGTGAATCAACCCCGGCATTTTCCCCGGCGTGACCACTCCGTCACATATGCAATTTAAATTAGGCGCCTGATCATGCAAGCGAGCCCAAGCTACATTCAATTGGGTGTCGTAATGAACTCAGAGGCACAACTTTTCTTCAAATTATGTTCCGACCATCTATCGATTGAAGCCATTCCTAAAACGAACTTGAAACTCGACCTATCTAAAATAAAGAGAGAGTTGGAAGATAATTTTGTGGTTAAGATTTGGACACCTCACTTCGCTGTAATACGGAATGTGAAGGGAATCATGATCACGTTGCGTAAGGACGGACGTATGATAGTAAGAAATTCCGACTCAGAAGCTGACGCGAAAGCAGCCGCTAATGAGGTACTTTCTGTAGTCAGCCAGCTCTGAACACTAGAGCCGTATGATATGTGCATTGTTGAACGCGTTATTGATCATTGATTGCAGGTCTAGTCGCTCTTCCACTTCTTCAAGCATCATTCTCTTAGCGCTTGTGCTCGGATTTCTGGTCGGGACACCGCAAGTCGCAACGCCGGGTCTAATTGAAATTTCGAAGGTTCCAATGTACTTTGCATGTCGTTCAATTTCCTGTTTGTTCATAGCTACGAGAGGGCGTAACACTGCAAGTTCTTGCATAACGCAATCGGTGGCAGTAATGTTTTGCAAGGTCTGGCTGGCCTTCTGGCCCATCGCGTCACCAGTTACTATCGCCTCGCAGTTTTCATGGCGTGCTATCTTTTCCGCGATTCTGAACATCAGTCTACGTGAGATTATGCAAGAGTATTTTTCAGGGCATCTTGTTACGATCTTTTCTAGATCAGGAGAATGCGGTATTGTATAGAAGTTAGCGCCTGCTACTCCGTGAAAAGCGCAGACGCGCTTGGCTGTTTCTATCGCGATTCCTTCGGCGGATTGGTCGCATAAGGGGTAATTGTCAAAGTAGGCGAAGACTGGCTTTACTCCTTTACGGATGAGCATAGAAGCTGCCACCGGTGAGTCAATACCACCAGATATCAGGAATACAGCACGTCCTGTGAGCTGCAGGTGAGGCGTTGCTGTGACTGGGCTTTGCAAGATATTCAACTCCAGATAATCTCATCGATTTCGTTGTAAATCAGTAGCGCCTTAGCTTCGTCGGTAACGTTCTTAATTAGCATCCGTCCTCGTTTGAAAATGCTCACTTCATGTCCTTTGTAATCCAGTACGAGTACCATTGGAGTTGCTAGGAGGATTCGATGTTCCTTTTGGAGTATTTGTCTAGCAACTATCAAGTCAACCGACCTTGATTCTTGGGGGTTCACGTTTATTGTACTTGATCCGCAGAGCCACGTGATCCGTTTCTTAGTGGCTTCTGAGGGGCGTTTAGTCTGGCACACCGGACAGTCGTGACGGATCAACAGCTCGACCGTTCTAAATTCTGACTCTGCGAAATCAAATATCATTAGCTTGCTCTTTAGATTCTGATAGGATCCCGCGAGAAGCTTCACCGTTTCTAACGCTTGTAATGAGCCTATGATTCCGGTTGTCGCTCCGACAACTCCTCGGGTGTCGCAAGTGGGAAGACTTGTATCATCAATGCCAGGTAGGACACATTCTAGACATGGGGTTTGTGGTGTTTTGAAAACTGCGACGTTACCTTCCATGCCTATAGCTCCTCCGAAAATCAAGGGGATCTGACGCGTTACGCAGTATCGGTTAAGTAGATATCGAGTATACATATTGTCCAGTCCGTCTACTACGCAATCCGAGCTTTCAAGAAGAGAACCAACGTTCTCGTCGTTAATGTTCTCAGGGACTGCTTTGATCTTGACCTCCGGATTCAATTTGACCAATCGGGCTGCTGCCACCTCTACCTTGGGATGTCTAAGATCATCGATGGAGTAGAGCCCTTGTCTGTGGAGATTTGTCATTTCGACTGTGTCTTGGTCAACTAACGTAATTTCTCCGACTCCAGCCAGCGTCAGGTATAAAGCCGAAACACTTCCTAAGCCCCCTAACCCTACCACAGCCACCGTTGCGGAACGTAATCGCTCCTGACCAATCTTACCAATTTCGGGCATAACTGTTTGACGACTGTAATACAATTCTCGGTCGAAATGCTCGCTCAACGTTTCACCAGATTAATCACTGTAGACTGGCAGACCCAGCTTGTCCAACCGATACTTGAAGTATGGCCAGACAAGCTTAGCTCGTGCTTCTCTGTATCGTATAGATCCATCCATTAAGCCAACCATGCACTGTTGTACACGCTTCTCAGAGAAGAAATGTCTGACGATTCTCTTCATATCATATTGCTCTAGGTAGCTGAAGCACGCTAAATGATAGGCCACATCAAAATCTCTTCCAAACAATGCCTTGCATTCCACCTCGTATCGCTGAAGTGATTTGGACTCAAATTGATCACTCTGGCAAGCGACTGCTGCAGTATTCGCAGCGATTTGTCCGCTTAAAATCGCAAAAAATATTCCTTCGCCGAGAAACGGTTCAGCAAATCCTGCCGCGTCGCCAACCAGCATCACTCGATTGCCGACGATGGGCACCTTTGCGGCTCCTCCTATGGGAATGAGTTGTGCTTTTGGGCCAGGAATGTAACAATCGTTTAGGATAGGTAGCGTTCGTGTGAAAGCGTCGAAGAGTTGGCGACCATTATGTAGTTTGCTAAGTCTGCAACCAACCCCCACTGTCAGGTGGTCATCCTTTGGAAATACCCATCCGTAGCCTGCCGGGGAGACACCAAAATATAAATCAAAATATTGATTTGCTTGAATATACTCAAGCACAGGTCCTTCGCCGACTGTCACTTCGCTCTCTATGGCGTAGGTTACCTGGATCGGATCCCAGTGTTTGTACAGATGTGCTGATCTTGCCGTTGGTCCATTGATGCCATCTGCTCCTATTACTAGTTTTGACCGGTATCTGCCGCACTTTGCAATTACTTCGACATGAGAGTTGGACACCTCTGCTCTGACAACGGGATTCTCATCGATTACGTTTGATCCTGCTTCCACAGCTTTTTCTGTTAAGAACGCATCAAAAGGCGCACGGCTCGTCATAATGGCGAGCGTACGCTTGGTCTCGAATGGGTAAATATCATGACCAACATGTATTCTCGTAGAACTTAAACTTCGTTCGACAAGTGCATCGGGAAGTTTGAAATCCAAAAGGCCGAGTACTTTAGAGGTCAACCCACCTCCACATAATTTGACCCTCGGAATCTTTTCCTTCTCGATCAGGAGAGTATTCAGTCCATGCTGTGCTGCGCGCCTTGCAGCCGAAGATCCTGCTGGACCGGCTCCGACCACTATTAGATCGTACATACGACCTGTTTACGCCGAATTGAAATGCTGCCTATTACGTCTTGGCTTCAACATCTGACCGCAGCTAAGGGAATTTGGGGCTGAGGGAGCCGTGTGGGCATGCATCAATGCACTCCATACACATTATGCATTCGGGGTCATTGAATTTTTCCCAAGGCAGATCTAGTATGTTGATTTGCATAGGGCATTTGACTTCGCAGTGTGGACACTTGGTGCACTTGACCGGGTCACGCTTTATGCCAGTGAAACTGTGGCGTTGAAAAATTGCCATCAACGCTCCCGTCGGGCACACGTAGCGACACCAAAAGCGTGGAACTTTCCATGCAGCGCCGAAGAAGCCGGCCAGTATTAGAAGCCGAACGGCTAGCAACGGTGGAACCTTACTGATTTGTGCCCACACTTCCTGGATTGTAGGAGGATGAGCAATTATAGATGAGAGATTCTGACTTAGTAATCTGAGAAGTGCTGGCACCGTTCCGAAAAGGGTGCCGTCAGGGGAAAACGCGGTAAATGGACCAGTAGCAAAGATGTCAAGTGCAATCTTGTAATCCGACCCCACGCCCAAGTAAAGCGATAAACCGAGTGTGACACTGATTAACATGCTTAGAAACAGTACGTAGTACTTCAGTTTCTTCGCAGTCTTATGGGTCCTCGAAGATACTACGTCCAGTCGATTCTTCAATGTTGTGATTATGTCCTGGATGAAGCCAATTGGGCAGACCCATCCGCAGAATGCTCGACCCACTATCGCGCCGATCAAAAAGATCGTGCCCACGACCAGCCAAGGAAATTCCGGCTGGGCCAGTTCCAGTTGAATCAGATCAAGCGAACTGTATATTGCGGTATATGGCGAATTTATGCTAGCCAGAATTGGGAGTCCGAATGTTATCGGTTTCAGTTTGATATATGGATAGATCAGCGTGAAGGCCAGACCATTTACGGCAACCAGCGAGAGGAGCTGCACAAGGAACCGAGGCAGGGTCCACTTGCTCCTGAAACGTCTGTGATCATCTTCCGACGCCAAAGTGAAACCTCAAAAATATTGAATTACATAAGCTCGCAGAATTGCGGCTAGTACCTGGATTTCGTTGAGGTAGAGGCCGATCATGAGTGCCGTCAGCCCTAAAAAGAACATGAACGCTGCTGTTGTGCGCTTCAAAGAGTCAACTCTCGAATTGTCGGGATTTTGGTAGCGATGGATTCAGCGGGTAATTATACCTTACGAAAGAGTCAGACAGCACTCACTTCGCTGCTTCAGCGGTTCTGAGTATGTTACGTATCGCTGAGAATCATGTAGATGTCGCTTTTTCCCGCTTCCAGAGAGACCTAGTCAATCGTTCTAATAGCGGGCTTAGGCGCACCGGCGGTTTGGCTGATCCTCGTAGTTGGAAATATTTCTGTGGAAGAGATTGTAGTTCACCTCTTGCCACATCACGGATCTTACCCAAATTTGGTAGTTTCATTATCAGTTGTCCAGAGCGTACGACTTCTGTGAGGAGTGGTTTCATATTCGAAGGGGGTGTTTCGCTTGCTAAAGCGATCAGATCATCTATTATCATACCTCGACGGTCATAATTGCGATAGACCTGCTTAGCACCGGGGATAGTTCTTTTTCCTGTACTTCTCTTAGCCCGCAGAACTGTTTGTCCCTGACATTCTATTTCGACCAGCTTGTAAATGCCAGGCATTGCGGAATCATCTCGCGACGTGACGAGATCTGTTCCGACACCAAAGGAGTCTATCGGTATACTGTGTCTAGTCATGTTATCTAAGACATACTCGTTTAAGTCACCACTTACGAAGATTTTCGTATAATCCATTCCAGCCTCATCTAAGATCTTTCTGACTTTCTTGCTTAGTATCGTCCTGTTTCCACTATCAAGTCTCACGAGAGTAGGTCGAACATCCATAGAAGCAATGATTCTAGTCGCATTGACGGTATCGTAAGTATCAAGCAGGAACGCAGGAGATGACGGAAATGCCATGCAGAATCGTTGAAAGGCTTCACGCTCAGAATCGAAGAACATTACAAACGAATGCGCTAAAGTCCCGTACGTTGGAATGCCGAACTCGTAACCAGCGAGAACATTAGATGTGCCCGCACACCCGCCGATATAGCTAGCCCTTGCAGCTAATAGTGCCGCCTCCGGGCCATGAGCTCGTCTTGCTCCGAATTCAACTACTGCGCGCCCACGAGCAGAGTGAACCACTCTCGCTGCTTTCGAGGCGACTAATGTTTCGAAGTTGATAAGTGATAGAAGATACGTCTCAACGATTTGGGCTTCTATTACTGGCGCGGTAATTCGCAATATTGGTTCATTCGGGAAAAAGACTGTGCCTTCATGCATTCCGTGGACTGACCCAGTGAACTTGAACGTTCTCAAATATTCAAAAAAGTCGTTGCTCACATCCTTGAATATTGGATGTTTTCTCAGAAACGCGATGTGTCCATCTTCAAAGTGAAGATGGAGGAGGTAATCAACTGCTTGTTGCAATCCTGCAGCGATTAGGAATGATCTGTTCTTAGGATAATTGCGAACAAAAAGCTCAAATGTGGCATAACCTGGGATTTTGTTGTTGAAGTACGCAGCTGCCATCGTAAGCTCATACAGATCTGTAGCGAGTGCTGCATCCCTAATGAGATCCATGCCTTCAGGAAGCTATTCTTTCGCTTAAGTTTATTCGAGCGACAATCGATTCTGCATACCCTTTCAGCGAACTCTGAAAAACTTAAGTAGAATCATCTTTTGTTACACCGAGTCAACTTTGCACCAATGAAAAGGTGGAACAGTGAGAAGCTACTCTCTGTCTCGAAGAACCTATGGCTTGAAAGGCCAACGGTATTCGAGTGCTTGTCTCAACTGCAAGGATCTTATGGATTGCTGCGGCAACAGTTTGGGCTTAACCGATTTCGACGGTGGTACTCCTAAGAAGGCAAAGATTTCTCGCAGAGACTTCCTGAAAATAATGGGGGGCGTTTCAGCTCTCCTTGCCGTGGCACCGTTTGCTGCCGGCGGGCAGTACCTCATCCCTCAGATTCCGACCACTTTTAAACCCGTTCTGATTGCTAAGAAAGAAGACGTTCCAGTAAACGGGTCACTCGTCTTTTGGTTTCCATTCACAACTGACCCGACCTACACGAATATCCTGATTCATCTCCCACCTGATTTGGCTAAAGAAGCCGGAAAGGAATTTGTCGCGTACAACCGGACTTGCATTCACCTTCAGTGTCTCGTCTCGTTTCTTTCCGGTTCAGGTATTATCGGTTGTCCATGTCACGGCAGTATCTACAGACCTACCGATGGTTGGCCCATAGGAGGCCCAGCTGCAGAGATAGGCCGTTACTTACCTAACGTGCAACTGAAGATCGATGGCGACGATATCTACGCGGTTAATGTCAACCTAGATGATATTGGATATGGCAACACCACCGGGCCAGAGTAAGGATAAGAGCCCTATTCAGCTCTTGATCGATTGGTTGAATCAGAGGTTAGAGCGCACAATATTCATGGGTCTCAAGTTTACTTTGCCCAAGCGATTCGTTAGTCCGTTGGGATTCCTTGGATTCTTGACTTTTTCAGTCTTTGCCCTCCTCGGAATTTCAGGAGCACTGCTAATGCTGTACTATAGTCCGATCGTTATCTTCAACACTGTTACTGGTGCTGTTACTTCTCCGTACGACAGTGTGAGTACGATAAACAACTCAATTGCTTTTGGACAGGCGCTACGGAACATCCATTACCATGCGTCGAATGCCATGGTGCTTCTCGCGGTCGCGCACATGTTCTATCAGTACTTTTCTGGAAGATACAAACTCAGGTACGAGGTGCTCTGGGTTACAGGCATAATCATAGGAATCCTAACTATCATCGAGGCCTACACAGGTTATGACTTGGTGCTGAACGTTCGTGGAATGCTAGCGATCAATATTGGAAGAGCGCTCGCTAGAAGTACACCAATCATGGGGCCGGAGGCCTTTCGTCTGATGGCCGGAACAGGGTTAGCGGATCTCATTCTCCGATTCTATGCGATTCATGTGTTCATCTTTCCGATGATAATGATCCTTGTAATGATGGTGCACTTTCCGCGATATCTTGTCCTAGATATCCCAGTAGTCTCGATGGTCGCAGGGGTGATTATGGTAATCGGAGGATTATTTCCAGTGGAGCTTGGTGCTAAGTTTATCCCAACGGCGGAGGCCGGTATAACAATGCCTGAATGGTACTTGACTGGAATGTATGCGATTATCCGAACGGGAATTGACAAATTCCTAGCTGGTGTGGTTATTCCGATGATCTTTGTCGTCGTCTTCCTCGTGATCCCATTCTTAGACACTAGCAAGAAATTATCAGTGAGAGATCGACCATTCTATACCGCGATGGGAGTTGCCGGACTGGGACAAGTAGCTTTAACAACTGTATGGGGCTTTCGAGCGAATGATTTGTTCAGTGGATTAGATAGTATCCCTCAGCTTGAGATCAACCCGTACATTTTCTTTGGGGCTGTCATCTTCGTTGGTGCAGTAGCATACGCGGGAACATACGCTTGGTTCAAGACGACGGCCCCCCCTGCTGGTGCGCGACCTAGTCACGTTCGAAAGCAATTTCCAATCTATAAAATGACACCGAACGAGTGGAGGGCCGTTGTCATTGCATTGCTTGGTTTCCAAATTCTATTTGACATCTACTCCTCACAAGCGTTCTTACAAGGATTCAAGAATGTCCTTCTGTTACAGATCGGTGTAGGATTGATAGCTTTCGGCATCCTGGTGCACTTATACCGGATCGGAGCAGATTCGAAGTAGGTTACCTACGAATGACACAACCTCCTCCTACGGTTCGAGGTCCATGGGTTGGAGCGATCGCAATCCTTCTGGTTATCTTAGTAGGGACGGGAATGTTCTACTACCAATATTACATCATTCCAGCCGAGATAGGCCCCCCGCATGTCGCCCAAAATATCACAATCTACATTGTGGCAGAACAGTGGGCGTTCATGGTCAACGGAACCATCGACACTCAGAAAACGCCCATTGTTGTTCATGTCGGTGATAATGTGACGTTCCATGTACATGGAATTTGGCAGCAAGATCCGTCATTCTCTCAGCACGGGTTCTTCATTGAAGGGTTGATGGATGTCCCGGTAACAGTATCCAAAGGGAACGACATAATAGTAAATGTGGTTCCAACTCAGCCAGGCGAATATACCATAATTTGCACAATCTACTGTGGCGTTGGGCACCCAAACATGCATGGGCTGCTAGACGTCCTACCGTAATGCTGGTCGGAGACGCAAACTGTGCAAGTAACGGTTACTCGAACCATCAGAAATTATGTTGAAGTCACAAAGCCGCCAATAGTTTCACTATTGGTTTTCACGTCGCTCGCAACAATGGTAGTGGCTCTGATCAAAACGTTCCAGGCTTTCCATCCTATCATCTTTCTCGAGGCGGTGGGTGCGATCACAGCCGCTAGTGCCGGATGTGATGTATTGACATCATATGTAGATCGTGATATTGACGCTATAATGCATCGAACCAGACACCGGCCTATCCCAAGTGGCCGTATCAGGGCTGAACGAGCGCTTTTGTGGGGGCTATTACTATCGATAATAGGATTGTCTCTAGCCTGGTGGATAAATCCCCTAGCATTCCTGTGGATCAGCCTCGGTGTTGTCGACAACGTCGTCATATATAGTATGCTGCTCAAGCGGAGAAGCCCTTGGAATATCATTCTGGGTGGCGTGAGCGGGGGGCTTCCAGTGATGTTTGGGTGGAGTGCGGTAACAGGATCCATTAGTCTACTACCAATCCTGTTGGCCTCCCTCGTGGTTTTGTGGATTCCAGGTCACATATGGAGTCTTGCGATTTTCACACGGAGTGACTACGAACGCGCCAAAGTGCCGATGCTCCCCGTTGTAACCAATCTAAGTACGGCATTGAGATGTATCGTTTCCACTATCGCTCTGATGATTCCGTTCTCGTTATGGATCTTCTTCGTAGGAAAGTTCGGACTGATATACTTCTCCGTCGCTATATTGTTTGGAATTGCAGTTGCTTACGTTAACATGAGACTATTCGTCCATCCTGACGATAAATTGGCCTATAAAGCGTTCAAAATATCAAGCCCGTATCTGTTTGCACTTTTTCTGGCGATGATTTTCGACAGTTTCCTGCATCTTCTCTAATCGTCATGAGATTAGCAGACCTAGGCCAAGCGGGACGCGACACGTTATAACGTCCTTAATTCCACGCGTTGCAAGAAGTTTCAGTATAAAGTGGAAGAGCAAATCGTTTCCCATCACATGATCTGCTAATCGTCTCATCTTGGTCGATGTGGCCATTTCTCTTCCAATCACGCGCTTCCATTGCACCTCGTAATTTGATAGAGGCTTATCGTATTGCAGATGGTCTGCAGCGGATTGACCCGCTATCGCGCCGGTAATCATAGCAGTTGCGATGCCCCCGCCATTCGTAGGCATAACCATTCCGCCGGCGTCGCCGACAGCCAGTACCCCCTCTGAGTAGGTTCTCTTCAACGGCCCGTCTACAGGTAGCACGTCAGCGATCATTGGTCCAGCTTTTCCTCCCTCGAGTTTCGTTCTTGTCAACGGGCAATCATGCAAGAAGTATTGGAGGTAACCTGTTCCATCTTGCTTTTTGGAGTAAGACGTGCGAATCCCAATTCCCACGTTTGCACTTCTGTTTCCTTTAGGAATTATCCATCCATATCCGCCTGGAGCGAACTTGGTTCCGAGGTACATTTCAGTAACGCTTTGGTCGACGTCTAGATCAGTCATCAAGTATTCATAGTTAATCGCGACATTGTTGGGGGTAATGTACTCGTCTGTTAAAATGCCTGATGTCCTTGCTATTTTGGAAGGAAAACCATCAGCTGCAATCACCACCTTACTCGAGATGCTGGTCGCCTTCGTTGGACCAACTCGTAAATTTCCGTTCTCTCTGAAGAGGCTTACAGGACGTTGAAGCTCAATCGTGCCGTGTAACTCTTCCACTTCTCTTGCCAATCCCTGTTCAAGTGTGGTCCTGTCTAGTACGTACGATAGAAAGTCAAATTCGTATTCATCTCCCTTTGCGGATACCACTCGTATAGTCTTACACACATTATCGACCGCCGTTTCAGGGACATCAAACACAGTCATGTATTCGCCGGCGTTTGGGAGAAGATACTCCATCTCTTTACGAACGGGAAAATATTCGCCGCATTTGACCGGCGTACCAATCGCCTTTTTCTTATCAAAAATACGAACACGGAGACCTCGTTTCAATGCTTCAATCGCGGCGTATAATCCCCCAGGTCCAGCACCGACGACTGCAACATCGACGTCCGTCGTTGACATATCTGCATCATCCAGGTGTGAGCAGACGAACTTGACCAAGATAACCGTTTACAGTCTAGCGAGCGAGCGGAGGAACCAGATAGTTAGCTACATTAAACAAGTAAGTGAGGACTGGACCTGGGAAAATACCTAAGACTATGATGACAATCGAAGTCACAATCAAAATCGAAGTGATTGCCTTCGGTTCGCTCAGTTTACCTTGGACGAGCGGATCGTCGAATACATTCGTTTAACAACCCACCCATAATATGACATCGAAAAGGCGCTGTTCAATACTCCTACCAACGCCAGCCACCATAACTGTCCGTCAAATGCAGCTGTGAACAATACCAGTTTACTCATGAACCCACTCAACGGAGGCACCCCTGCGAGCGCGAAAAGTGCTATAGTGAGCGTGAAAGCCGTTATCGGCATGCGTTTTCCCAAACCGGCATACGAGTCAAGTGACGTAGTAGAAATTCTGCTGAAAATCGCAGCAGCAGCCAGAAACGCCGCGGTCTTCATCACACCGTGATTCAAAATGTGAAATAGTGCCCCTGCTATACCTAACTGACTCGGGACTGCCAGCCCAATTAGGATATACCCCGCTTGGGCTATGCTGGAATATGCCAGCATTCGCGTGAAATTCTTTTGCATCAGAGCCGCGACGTTCCCGAGGGTCATTGTCAAGATTGCAATAATCGCGATCGTACCTGACCAATCAAGTCTAAGTGCTATGAA
>Ga0187780_10001961_pt1 | contig 15497 bp, 14 predicted proteins | sample 1015_Q2_SP10_20__FD_132429 | JGI IMG/M metagenome (GOLD analysis project Ga0187780, IMG submission 132429) | Tropical peat soil microbial communities from peatlands in Department of Meta, Colombia - 1015_Q2_SP10_20_MG | ecosystem: Environmental > Terrestrial > Soil > Wetlands > Peat | place... | reverse complement strand
CGTTCCGCGGAGGCAGTGGGTTTCATGGCGGGAGTGGATTCCGCGGCGGAATGGGGTTCCGCGGTGGCAGCGGCTTCCGAACTGGAATGGGCTTTCGCGGCGGAGCGTTCCGCGGCGGCTTTCGTGGCAACGGCTTCCGGCGCGGCTGGGGCGGACGTGGCTGGGGTTGGCGCGGGAGAGGTTGGGGTTGGGGTGGTTGGGGCTGGGATTGGGGATGGGGCTTCGGTTTTGGCTGGCCCTACTGGTATTACCCTGGATATGCCTATCCTTACGGCTATTGGTACGACCAGTGGCCGAGCTACTACGACCCTTACTATGACCCTTATTATGATCCTTACGATCCCCCGCCCACTTACCAGCCTCCGGACAACCGGAACACAAATCCTCCCGGGCCGAACGCTCCTCCGAGATCGAGCGACCGGCCGCCAGCGCCTGCGTCGCGGGATTCGGTGACACCGTCGCCGAACCGGCCACCGAGTGCCGATCGGCCGCCCAGCGCGAACGGTGTGAGCGTCGCGGCGGTAGTGCATCGACCGCCCCCGGGACCTCGCGCGACGGAAGCAGCGACAGGCAACGTGACAAACAAGCAGCTCGCGCGGTCATCGGCTGCGCCACGGAGGGAAGTGCTGAATGCGATGCGCGCGTTGCGTGAAATGCCGCCGTTTGCCCGCGAGCGCGAAATTGAGCATGGGCGTTACAGCCATTTCTCGCCCGAAGAGCGGCAACTGCTGAGAGACCTGCAACCCTAACCAGCGCTTCGAGCTGAGCTGGCGACGGATCGTGCGAAATATCGCCACATGAAAAACCATCGTGTAGGGCACACGCTAGGCGCACAGCGGAGTCCGGTGGCATACTTGCGACCGGAGACCGCGCTTGTCCATTCACTCGATGATCCGGTTTGAGCCGCTTCCCGGAAAAGCACAAGTTTTTCGCAAGGAACTGGTTCGCGTGTGCGAAAACTCGCGCGCGGAGCCGGGTTGCGTGGGGCTGGATGTATTTGAATCGCTGCGCGAGCCGGTGACGTTTGCGATTCATTCCGAGTGGAGCGACGAAGCCGCTTATGACCGGCACGCAAAGTTGCCGCACACGCGGCGTTTTGTGCGCGCTACCGAAAAGCTGCTGAGCCATCCGATTCGAGGGCTGCGGTTGCGCAAGCTTGGCGACGGTGGCAGCGCCAAGGCGATGCAGGAACGATCCGGCGCAGTGTTAGGCGAAATTCGGGACGTGCTGCTGGAGACGTACGCTGTTAATGACGCGATGAACCAGTTGCTTCTAACGCATCTCGACCCGCGAGCTTGGCGCGCGCAGCCGCCGGAAGCGCCGTCAGGAAAAAAGCACCGTGGCGGGCGGACGATTGCGGCAATTTTCGCGCACCTGCACAACTGCCGGCTGCGCTGGCTGAAGAATTCGGCCCCGCACTTGAAATGCCCCGCGCCGCTCGATCCGCATCGCTGCACGATGAGGCAGGCTGCCGCCGCACACAAGAAAAGCGCGGAGCAGTGCTTGCGCATGCTGACGGAGGCGCTATCCGGCGAGCCGAAGCGGCGGGTGACGAAGTTCTTCCGCGACAGTTGGATGCCCATCTGGCCCGCTGGCGGAGCGATGTTTTGCTACATGTTTTCGCATGAGGCGCACCACCGGGGGCAGATCCTGATGCTCGCTCACCAGCTTGGGTACCAACTGCCGGATGAGGCGCGCGGCGGAATTTGGTGGTGGGACAAGCTCTGGAAGCAGCGGAGATTTGCCAAGCGCCCGCGGTAATTGCGCTTCAACGTCGGCAATCCGGGAAAGGCGACCTTGGATTGGATTCGGCGGACGTCAGCGGATAGAACAGGGCTACATTTCTGATACAGTGCCGGAAGACAGGGATTAGGGATTGGGGGCTAGGGATTTGGGATCGGAGCAGCCGGGCAGAGAGGCGTTGCGGTGAGCCGCAAACGAGGAAAAAGCGGCGGCAAGCCGCCGCACTCCAAGGTGGGCAGGGCTGCTAGCGATATTGCTGGAATATTGCCCGGCGAGGCGGGATCTTGGTGTAAGGGACAGAAAACGAACCACTTAAGGTAGCTCAGGGTGACAAGCTGGGTTTGCAATCTGTAATATTTGCGAGCCCGGGTGCGTACTAGACAATGGAAACGCAGAGACCAGGCCGGATGAGCGCGCCGGGAATAACGGAGCCAGCAGAGGCGATAGCCCGTGCCAGGGCGGGCGACGCCAATGCTTGGGGCGAGCTTTATCGGGAATATGCCCCGGCGATTTTCCGGTTCTGCCGGCGTGCCCTGCCGACTCGGGAAGACGCCGAAGACGCCACGATGGAAATTTTCATGAAATTGCGCGAGAAGTTGGGGCAATACGACACGACGCGGTCGTTTACGGCGTGGCTCTACAAGGTGGCGGCGAATCATTGCTGGGACATCCTGCGGCGGCGGAAAATTCGCCAGGATAAAGAGACCGAAGACGTGGAAAGCGTTCCGCTCGAACATCCCGACCCGAACCAACTGGACAAGCTGATCGAGCAACGCACCAGCGAAGAAGTGCGCAAGGCGCTCGCGAAGCTCGGCGGGCGCGCTCGCATGGCGCTAGTGATGCGCTATTACTCGGACATGAGTTACGACGAGATTGCCGATGCGCTGGGAGTGCGGCGCGCCTTTGTGGGCGTGGTGCTGCTGCGCGCGCGGCATGAACTGCGGCAGGCGCTGGAAGGCAACGCGGCGCTGGCGGCGGGAGGAGCTTCATGAGCGAAGCGCCCGGAGAAAGAATGAAGCATCTGGACGAGATGACGTGCCTGCTGTACATCGAACGGCAACTGGACCGCGCGCGGGCGCTGGAAGTGTCGGCGCACACGCAGGAATGCGAGGCGTGCCGGACGCTGTTGCGGGCGCTGGAGCGGGAATCGCGGCTGCTGACGCGGGCCATGCTGGAAGAAGACGAGCCGCTGCCTTCGCGGCTGGCGCAATTCCAGGAACGGGCGCGGCGGTCGATGCAATGGATCTGGGGCCTGGCGTTTGGACTGGCGGCGACGGGCGCGTACGCGCTTTACACGCAATACATCGTGCCCTGGCAGACGGAGCTTGAGAACGCGGGGTTCGGCGGTTCCAACCTGCTGAACCTGCTGATTTTTCAGGGCGCCTTCTGGAAAGGATGGCAATCCATGATCACAGTTCTTGAAGTAGCGGCGCTGATGACGCTGGGGGCTCTGGGCGTGATGTTCTTGCGCCGGCGACTGCGGCGCGGCTCGGCGCTGGCAGTGGTGTTCGCGGGATTTTGCGCGGCGCTGCTGGCTATGCCGTCGCCGGCTTCGGCAACCGAATTTCGCAATGGCACAACCATCGAAATCCACAAGGACGAGAAGATCACGGGCGACGTTTACATTACCGGTGAACGCACGCGCGTCGATGGAACAGTGGATGGAGACGTGATCATCTTCTCGCAATCTGTGGACATCAACGGCCACATCCTGGGCGATGTAATCGCCTTCGGACAGAGCGTGCGCATCAACGGCCAGGTGGACGGAAATGTCCGCGGCGCATGCAACAATTTGACGATTACCGGGAACGTCACCAAGAACGCGACCGTTTTCTCACAGACGTTCACCTTGGATGGCAACGGCAAGCTGGGAGGAAGCCTCACTTCTTTCAGCGAATCTTTCAGCCAGGATGGAAGCGTGGGCCGCGACATGCTGCTGTTCTTCGCGCATGGCACTCTCGCCGGAAAAGTAGCCGGCGCGGTCCGTGCCAAGGGCGACTCGCTAACGATTAGCTCCTCGGCAGTGATCGATGGGCCGGTTCGTTTCGAGGGCCACAAGCAGGCGGATGTTTCTCCCTCGGCGAAGCTGGCTTCGCCGGTGGACTTCAAGCAGCTTGAGCGCAAGCCGGAGTATTTGAAAGGAAACTACTACGTCTGGCGGGTGATTTGGACGGCCGCGTTCATCCTGCTCGGTTTGGTCTTGTTCTTTTTGATGCCGGAATTCAGCAGGGAAACCATCCAGGCGGCGGAGCACGTTGGCCTCCCCATTTTCCTGGGGATTCTGGTGTTTTTCGGCGTACCGATTGGCGCGATCATTGTGTGCATTACCGTTGTGGGCATTCCGATTGGGGTTCTCACGTTTGGGGTTTGGCTGCTGATGCTTTGCACGGCCGAATTGGTGGTGGGCGCCGTTGTGGGCACTTGGATTCTGGGGAAAGGCACCACCAATTGGGAAATGATTGGAAGGATGGCGCTTGGATTTGTGATTGTGCGAATCGTCTACACTCCGCTCGCTCACATGCATGTCGTTGGTTTACTTGCCGCTTTGGGGATTTGGATGTGGGGCATGGGTGCGATTTCTGTAGCGGTGTACCGGAGGTTCCAGCCAATGATTCCGCCGGGCGCGCCAGCGGCGCCGTACTCGCCATCACCGATGCCGCCGAATACGACGGTGGGCGGAACGCTGCCAGCGTGAAGAATGGAAGTAAGGAAGTAAGGAAATAATGAAGTAAAGAAGAGCGGAAAAAGAGCGGGCTCCCTGAAATTTCCGGGGAGCCCGTGGCCTTTTGCGGAGGCGGTGTTGCGGAACTATTGCCGGACTTTGGCGACAGCAAAGCCTGAACTGGTGCCAAAGTAAAGACCGCGGATGGCGGCTAGCGAACCCGGAGTGAGCGATCCACCGATCAGCTCATCGTTCGTTACGCCCGTGGTTTCAAAGGTCGACACTGTTTGACCGCCGAAATAGGGTCCGATGGGAAGAAATGGGAAGTTGGGACCTGCGGTGCTCGGGAAGCCCGAAAGCCGGGAGAAGCGCAATGCAAGCCCATTGACGGTGATCGCCGCCGGAGTCGCTCCATTCGCGCCGGTGAAGGCAGTGGGGCTAACTACAACAACTTGACCGGGGAGTAGCGTTGTGGCGGGCTGCACTCCCGTAAAACTGCTTGCGCCCCCAGGCAATGTCAGGCCCTTGGCGTCAATTGCGAAGGAGGTTCCCGCAGAAAGGGTAACAGTCACTGGGTCCCCGAGATGGAGATTCGTATTGATGAGGCTTCCCGTAGTGGCTTGCTGGAAATTGGTGACCACGAATTGGAATTGATTGTTTAAGGTGGGGGCGTAGCCGATCACGCCTTCCACAGCGTCGATGGAGGTCGCATTGAGGACATCGAAGGTCTGGACGGTCAACGTGCCATCGTTATTGAGGATGACGTCCATATCCGCAACTTGGCCGACCGCGGGCGGCACTAAGAGGTTGGAAGTGCCGGTGACAATATTCGCGGTGAAGGTTCCCCCGGTAGCCGATTGAATGGTGACGCTGGTAGAGCTCTCGTTGGTAACCACGCCAGTAATGTCTTCGAGATAGTCCAGTTGGCCAGAGGCTAGATTCAGGCTTAGCGGCAATCCTTCCCACTGCAGCGAGAGCGGCTGGGTGAAATCGATACTCGTAACGGCAGTTCCAGTGGCATTCAGGACCAGCGCGTTCTTCATGTTAAATTCCAGCCGCGCGCCCATTTTCGTGGCGTTGCTGGGGAACGTGGGCAGTGCATTGTCGATGATGGTCTGCGACCCGGTGCTAGTCACAGTTTTGATGCTACCGGCATTGCAGCCCGCAACGCCGGTAGTGGAGGTGCAGTACACGACTTGGGCGCTTGAAATGGTGATCTGGGATGTCATCAGAATGCTGGAAGCCGGGTTAGCGTGCCCGAGGTAGACCGAATCGCTCAGCAATTTGTTGAGATCGACGTTCGGGTTGCTGGGAGTAATGTTCATCACCAGGTTGGAGGCATCTTTGATGGTTATTTCAGAAATATCCGCAGTGAAGGAAAGAATGGAGATGGTCCCCGGGACCCCGATGGGCACGGCACTGGCGGTCACGTTCAGCGTTTCGCCTCCACCTCCCCCGCAGTTTACCTTGCAGACGTTGCCCCCTTTCGGGCCGCTGCAGGAAGACATTGCGAAAATGGCAAGAATCAACAGAGGAAGAAAACGGACTGGTTTGAAGCGAGTCATCAGGAACCCCACGATTGCGTAAAGTGTGTTCGCCCCACTGGGACGGAAAACGCTCGAAATCCCCAAGTTGAATGTAACGCTGAGGCTGGAATCCAGGCACAGCAAAAAACGACTGGTTGTTCAAGTGCTAAATGGCTTTTGTGAAAGAGGAGTGAAGACGGCGAATCGCGGAAGGCAGGCGCAGGGCTTGCGGCGGAACGAGTGTGCTATCGTAACTAGCCTGCGCTCAGAGCACACAGGTCATAGCCACTAGGAGCAATTCCTGGCAAAGAAGTCTTTCAATCCGAAAACCCAAACGGCCGGCGATAAGGCCCGGCGCGGGACGCCTTCGACGGAGCGGCGCTATGTGCCCATCGAGGACGACTCGGCGGTGCACGAGGACACGCTGGGCCGAGAAGCCGGGGCGGCTAGCGAAATTGCGGGCGGAGCGGACAAAAGCGGTGCGGCGAAGCCGTCGATGCAGGACGTGTTTGGCCCGGGGGGATTTCTCGAGAAGTGCATGGTGAGAGGATTTGACCCCAGCCAGGCCGGTGTCAACTCCGATTACGAATACCGGCCCGGGCAACTGGAAATGGCTGAGTTGGTGCACCATGCGTTTGAGAATCATCACCACGCGATTGTTGAAGCAGGCACAGGAACGGGCAAGACGCTCGCGTACCTGATCCCGGCCATTTGCAGCGGACGGCGCGTGGTGATTTCCACGGCCACAAAGTCTCTGCAAGAACAGCTCTACCAGAAAGACATCCCTTTTTTGCAAAAACATTTTGCGCCGAACCTCAGAGTAGCGGTGATGAAGGGGCGCTCGAACTTCTTGTGCATCTCGAAATTGAACCAGATGCAGGACCAGGCGCTGCTGAAAGGCATGGAAGAGCTGGATGCGTTTCAGCAGATCAAGGGCTGGGCAAAGCTGACGGAAACGGGCGACCGCGCGGAGTTGCCGTTTTTGCCGGACGATTCGGAATTGTGGGGGCGGCTGGACGCGCGGCGCGACACGTGCACGGGGCAGAAGTGCCCTTCGTTCAACCCGTGCTTTATTACGGGCATGCATCAGCGAGCGAAAGAAGCTGACCTGATCATCGTGAACCACCACCTGTTCTTCGCGGATCTGGCGCTGAAACAGGACGACTTCGGAAGCATCCTGCCGGAATATTCGGCGGTGGTGTTTGACGAAGCGCACGAAATGGAAGACGTGGCGAGTGATTACTTCGGGCGGCAGATTTCGAATTTCCGGTTCGAGGAGTTGGCACGAGACGCGGACCAGACGCTGCGCCTGCTCAATTTGGGCACGCCGTCGCTACTGCGCAAAACGCAGCGAATTCGCGAGCGAAGCCGGGGATTCTTTGAACTGTTTCCGCCGCGCGAGGGACGGTTTTCGTTCACGCGGCAGGAGCGCGAAGCGTTTCTGGAGCAGAACCGCGAAACCTACGACGCGCTGGCGAGCGCCCTGAAAAGTCTGGAGACGGAAATCGCAGCACTGACCAGCAAGCCGGAAGAGCTGACGCGCATTGCGCGGCGCAGCTTCGAGCTGCGGCAGGAACTGGCGTTTTTGTTCGAGTCGAATGAGAAAAATTTCGTGTACTGGTTCGAGCGGCGCAACAAAGGTGTGTTCCTGACGGCCACGCCCATCGACGTGAGCCAGATTCTGCGCGAACGGCTGTTCGAACAATTCGACACCGTCATCCTGACTTCGGCCACGCTGACGGTTGGCGGGCGTTTCGATTACATCCGGCAGCGGCTGGGAATCGATCACGCAAAGGACCGCACACTGCCGCCGGAATTCGATTATCCCAAGCAGGCGCTGCTGTATTTGCCGCGCAACATGCCGGACGTGCGGGACGCAGGCTTCGCCGGAAAAGCCGCGGACGAAATCGTGCAATTGCTGGAACACAGCCAAGGGCGGGCATTTTGCTTGTTCACCAGCTATTCGCAGATGAACGAGCTGTTTGAGCGGGTGCGCACGCGCGTTTCGTTTCCGCTGCTGCTGCAAGGAACGGCGCCGCGTACGGTGCTGCTCGAGCGCTTCAAAAACACGGAAGCGGCGGTATTGTTCGCGACGGCCAGCTTCTGGCAGGGCGTGGACGTGCCGGGCGAGCAGCTTTCCTGCGTGATTGTCGACCGGCTGCCGTTTGCGGTGCCGAGCGATCCGATCGTGGCCGCGCGCGTGAAGGCGCTCCAGGAAGATGGGCGCAATCCGTTCGCGGAATTTCAAGTGCCGCAAGCGGTGCTTTCCCTCAAGCAAGGATTTGGGCGGCTGATTCGCACCAAGACCGATCGGGGCGTGCTGGCACTGCTCGATACCCGCATCCAGCGCATGCCCTATGGTAAAATTTTTTTGGAGTCGCTGCCGCGCTACCGGGTAACGCACGACCGGAACGAAGTCGCACGGTTTCTGGACGGAAGCGGCAAGCAAAAAGCGGCGAACCAGGGCAGTCCCGCCTAAGACGCTCGGAAAGCCATCGAATACCAGGAGCAACCGTCGGCGGGATTTTGGAGAGACATGTTTCAAGTCAGCGTGGAAGAGACTTTTTCGGCGGGGCATGCCCTGCGCGGCTACAAGGGCAAGTGCGAAAACCCGCATGGACACAATTACCGGGTGCGCGTGACTGTGGAAGGTCCGCAACTCGATTCGATTGGACTGCTGGTGGACTTTGTGCAGGTCAAGCAGGCGATTCGCGAGGTGATGGGGCGGCTCGATCACCAGTTCATGAATGACCTGGAACCGTTCAAAACCGTAAATCCTTCGGCGGAAAATGTGGCCAAATATTTTTACGATGAGATTACCAGCCGATTGAACGGCATTCCGCCAGGGGCGCGCATTACGGACGTGACTTTGTGGGAGACGGAGACCAGCTCGGCGCAATACCGGCCGGGAAACTAACAAGCCGGGGAGAATTGGTGGGGTAGGCGTTGGTGAGTAAATGAACCGGTCCTTTTTCATCATCATGGTTCCAGCGCTGTTGGTGGCCGCGGGATACATTTTCGTTCTGCGGTACCTGGGAATTGCGCCGGGTTATCCACGGCTGATCGTGGCCCTCGTGCTGTTTTTCGGAGCGATTTATTGGCTTTCGCGAAGGGGCTCACGAAAAGCAAATCCGAATCGACAATAAGTCTCAACTGCCCGCCGAGATAGCGCGGCGGTAAGAGCCACATTTCCAGTCATGTTCATCACGGAAATCTTCAAATCGATTCAAGGAGAAGGCACACGCGCCGGCTTGCCGTGCGTTTTTGTGCGGCTGACAGGGTGCAACTTGCGCTGCACGTGGTGCGACACGGCTTACGCCTTTTATGGCGGAAAGAAAATGAGCGTCGAGGAAGTGCTGGCGCAGGTAGATGAACTGGCGGGACGCCAGGAAAATTCCCCTGGCTCGGAAGCGGCAGTGCCGCTGGTGGAATTGACGGGCGGAGAGCCTCTGTTGCAGGAAGAGATTTATCCGCTGGCGAACGGTTTGCTGGCGCGCGGTTATACCGTGATGATCGAGACGAGCGGAGAGCGCTTCATCGGAAAACTGCCGAAAGCTGTGATTAAGATCGTGGATGTGAAATGCCCGGACTCCGGCGAGCCGGACACGTTTGACCTGAAAAATCTCGAAGCGCTCAGCGAAAACGATGAAGTAAAGTTCGTGCTGGCGACGCGGCGGGATTACGAATTTGCGCGGGATTTCACGCGTGAGAACGGGTTGGCGCAGCGCGTCAAGCAGATTCTGTTTTCGCCGGTGTTCGAAGACCCGGAGGGGAAATGGCCCGGGCTTGAGCCGCGCACCCTGGTGGACTGGATTCTTGCCGATAGGTTACCCGTGAGATTGGGATTGCAGTTGCACAAATTCATTTGGGATCCCGCTACGAAGGGCGTTTAATGACCGATTCGCGAAAAGCCGTGGTGCTGTTGAGCGGAGGGATGGATTCGTGCGTGAGCGCGGCCATCGCGCGGGAGAAGCACGGCGCGGAAAATCTTGCATTGCTCCACGCGAGTTACGGCCAGCGGACGGAAAAGCGGGAGAAGCGCGCATTCGAAGAGATTGCCGATTTCTACGGCGTGAGCCAACGGCTGATGGTGCAGCTGAATCATTTTTGCGCCATCGGCGGATCGGCGCTGACGGACAGCAGGATTGCAATACCCCAAAATGAATTGGGAGCGCCCGGGCCGCACGGAAGCGCGATTCCCGTCACGTATGTGCCTTTTCGCAACGCGCATTTTCTCTCAGTGGCGGTGAGCTGGGCGGAGGCGATTGGCGCGGGCGCGATTTATATCGGTGCGGTAGCCGAAGACAGCAGCGGATATCCCGATTGCCGGCCGGAATACTACCGGGTGTTTCAAGAGTTGATTCGAGTAGGCACGAGGCCGGAGACGCACATCGAAATAGTGACGCCGGTGATCCAAATGAGGAAGAGCGAAATCATCCGGCGGGGCCTCGAACTGGGAGCGCCGTTGCACTTGACGTGGTCGTGCTACCAGAACGAAGATGCCGCCTGCGGAGTGTGCGATAGTTGCCTTCTGCGGCTGCGCGCCTTTGCGGAAGCAGGAGCGACGGACCCGATCGTGTACCGGCGTGCCGTTTCCGCGCCGCGTTGAGCTTGCTGCCGCAGATGGGCCCGCGTGCAGCCTGCAGGCTTGGAATCTGGCGCATTCCGGAGCGATAATAGGGCCGCAGGGACCGGAGATTCCGGACACGCTCCCCCGTGAAAAGGAGAACGGAGCATGAAGCTTTTCCATAAGTCCGCCGTGCTGGCGGCAATTCTCGTGGCCGCGTTGGCGAGCATGCTTGCGCCGCGCGCGGCAGCCCAGACCGGTTCGCTCAGCGGGCAGGTTCTAGATGTCAATGCGAAGCCCTGGGTCGGGTTGACCATACAAGTCGTAAGTGATCAAGGCGCGAAGCAAGAAGCCAAAACCGATCCCGACGGCAAGTATGTCATTCGCAATCTCCGCACCGGCATCTATACCGTTACGATCACTGCATTTCCTCCCCCGAACGACAAACAGCAGCCTTACGAATTTGCCAAGGTTCAGATCCGCAGCGGTGAGGAAGCCAAAGCGGACGCCAATTTCAAGGACATAATGGCAAAACAGGGCGCTGCCGCTCAGGAACAGGTGAAGAAACAGGAAGAAGCCAAGGTCAAGTTTGAAGGGCTGAAGGCGCACTTCAACGCTGGCAACGCTCTTCTCGAGCAGGAAAAAGCGGCGAAGGCAGACCTGGCGAAGGCCACTCCCGACCAGCGCGATGCTGCCAAACAAAAGCTAACGGATCTCTCCGACCAGACCGTGAAGGAATATCAAGCGGCTCAGCAGTCGGCAGGTGAGAAGGATCCCAACCTGCATCTGATTTGGGCAAAGCTTGGAGAAGCCTACGATACAGCGGGACGCAATGACGAAGCCGCGAATGCCTATCAGCAAGCCATTACTGCCAAGCCCGACCAGCCGGGATACTACAACAACTTGGGCAACGTGCTGGCGCGCGCCGGAAAAATCGATGATGCTAAGGCCGCTTACACCAAGAGCGCCGAACTCGACCCGCCAAATGCCGCAACGGCGTGGCGCAACTTTGGCATCAGCTTGTACAACGCGAATCGGCTGGGCGATGCTGTCGAGCCTTTGCAAAAGTCCGCCGAATTGGATCCCAAGAATGCGCAGACCTGGTATCTGCTCGGCGCTTCTCTGGTCAGCAAGATGACAACAAAGAAGGTGGGCGACAAAGAGGAAATCCAGTTTGCGCCGGGAACCGTGGAAGCGTACCAGAAGGCCGTAGAGCTTGACCCCAACGGGCCGTTTGGCGAGCAAGCCAAGCAAGGGTTGGCAATGCTCCAGCAACTGGCGCCGGGAATCGAAACCAAGATCAACACGAAGAAGAAGAAATCCTAACGGACTGTCCGTTAATAAATCCTGGCCGGCTTCGCTAGAAGCCGGCCTTTTTCTTTAGCTATGCGTGAGGGTGCCGGTTATTTTCGTGCGGCGGAGAGACCACGCGAAAGTGCTCATCGAGAGCGGAAGCAGCACTACCGCAAAAAGAAGCAAGATGAGCAGCGGCCGCCAAATCGCGGACACGTTTTCGCCGCCCAGCAGCGCGGCGCGCATGGATTCGAGCGCGTAGGTCACCGGATTGAGCCGAGCCACCCATTGCAGCCAATCCGGCAGGATGCTTACGGGAAACAACATGCCGCCGGCAACGCTCGAAATCCCGAGGAAAAACCATTTCGCCGGGTTGCCGCGCTTGAAGATCAAGAGATAGCTTGCCGAGAGAATCCCCAGCCCGGCGAACGCTAGGAGCGAAATCACCAGTACCACAAGAACCGTAAGCCAGTTTGCCGAGCCCAAGGGGAAATGGAAAAGCGCCGCTCCCCACGCGACATAGACCGCGATGCGCAAGGTGGTGGCGACAAATGGATAAATCGCGGAGCCTGCCACGAAAACCGGAAGCGAAGTTTGCGTAACCAGCAGGTGCTCGAGCGTGCCGCTGTCTCGCGCCTCCTCCAGGCTGCGGTCAAAACTGTCGAGCGCCACGTTCAAGTAATCCAGAAAAACAAAACCAACCAGCGAGAATGCGAAGTAACTTCCGCCCTGTGGTAAGGAGCGCTGCAGCTCCGGTGTGTCCACAAAGCGCGCGACGTAGTAAAACAAGGCCGCGCCGAACAGCGCTTCAATGGCCTCGAAAAGGAAAACGGTGCGGTAGGTTCGGGCGATGCTGAGGTCGCGCCAGAAGAAAAGCCAGATGTCGCGCAGGATCCGGATCATGATGGCGGCGAGTCCTCCGGCGCAATCTGGTTGCGGCGTCCGGTGAGCCGCAGAAAAACCTCTTCAAGCGTCTCCGCACCGTTGCTGTGCTTCAATTTGGCGACGGTGTCGCATGCGAGAAGGCGGCCAGCGTCGATCACTGCGACGCGATCCGCAAGCTGTTCCACTTCCGGGAGGGTGTGCGAGGCGAAGAGCAGGGAAGTGTTGCCACGGCGGAGAATTTCCGCTTTCAAGAACCGGCGGAATTCCGCGGCAGCGAGCGCATCGAGGCTGCGGGTCGGCTCGTCGAGCAAGAGAACACCAGGCTGGTGCAGGAGCGCGCGAGCGAGACTGAGGCGCTGCACGGTGCCTGAAGAAAGGGTGCGCACCTGCCGGCCAAGCGCTTCGCCGAGACGAAACTGTTCCGCGAGCTGCGCGATTCGTTGCGATGCGTCGGCGTGGGATAGCTGGTTCAACTGGCCGAAAAAGAAAAGATTTTCGCGCGCGGTGAGGCGGGCATAAAAGCCATGGTCGGTGCCTGCGTGGTAGCCCAAGCTGCGGCGAACTTCGCGCGACTGATGGACGGTGTCATGCCCCGCTACGGATGCGCAGCCTCGCGTAGGCACCAGAAGCGTGGCCAGAATGCGCAGCAACGTGGACTTGCCCGCGCCATTGGCGCCGAGCAGCGCGAGCGCCTCGCCTTCGCGGACTTGAAACGACACACCATCAAGTGCGACGGCAGTTGGTTTTTCGAATGGCTGGAAGAAGGTACGCCAGCCGCTGCGCGCGGGTGGAAAAGATTTTGCGAGAGATTCGACTTGGATGGCGGCGTCAGGCACCGGAACTCTTATAGCGTGTCTTTTGCAGGAAGACAATCACGACCCGCCTGCTAGTTGTGCAGGAAAGGCCAAATGTTTCCGCAGGGTGTGCATGGCGAAGCCGTGCGTTCCCCGGTACAATGTGTACTTTGCGTCCCCCTCGTGCCGAACAACCACGGGGGCGGCCATTTTCTGAGGGAGTCCCAGGGATGGTAACATTTTCGGATCGCACTACGGTGCCACAGTACGTTTTGGTGCGCGTACTGGATCGGGAATCGGTTCTGCTGAACCTGGAAACCGAAAAATATTTTGGCCTGGATGAAACGGGCACGCGGATGTGGCAACTGGTGACCACTTCGCCGAATATCGATGCGGCTTACCAGGAACTGCTTGCGGAGTTTGACGTCGAGCCGGAGTTGTTGCGCACCAATCTCATAGAATTGTTGGGCCGGCTCGTCGAAAACGGATTGCTCCAGGTTTTGCCCGCTGATGTGGGAAAAGCTGCGGCGGTTTAGGACGCTGGATGACCGTGCGCAGAAAATGTTTCTGCGCGCGCTGGCGATGCTTCCCATTGTTTCGGTGAGCTTGAAAGTACTCGGCTTTCAAGCTACGCGGACTGCCCTGCAGTTACTCGTCTCCAGCCCCAACTCAGAACGACCTCCTGATGTCATTGGAACTCAAATCGCTTTAGCTGCGCACATGGTCAACTCCGCCGGGCGTCATGGAATCGTGCACGCCTCGTGCCTGGCAAAGTCGTTGACGCTGTGGTGCCTGCTTGGCCGGCAGGGGATCGCTTCCCAATTGCGCATCGGCATTCGGAAAGAAGACGGCGGGGTTGCAGCTCATGCCTGGGTGGAGCGCGAGGGCGTGGCGCTGAATGAGCCGGATGACCATCACCGCCACTACGCCGCTTTCGATAAGGCCTTTGCTACTCTTCCCCAGGACAAAGTGTAAGTAAGTTTGAGCCAAGGTGGAGCGGCTCGGCGCGAAACAGAAAGGCCCCCGCAGTATGCGAGGGCCTCTTAACCTCGACCGAGCTTCCGTTTTAGGTCAGATGCTGGTGCGATGAGACATGAGGTGCTTGGTGCGAGGCGCTTGCTCAGGCAACTCTGCCGTCAACGTCACCTCGCTCCGGTTGCGCAACACGCCCAGCTTGATGTTGCGCTCCTTCGCATCGCGCTTGGCGGCGAGTTTCTCGCGAAGTTCGCCGAGCGTGTGAATGCGTTCGCCGTCGAACGAAGTAATTACGTCGCCCGCTTTGACGCCAGCCTTCTCTGCCGGTGAATCGGGATTCACTTCGCGGACCAGGATGCCTTCTCCATCCGGTGCCCCGAAAAAATTCCCAAGTTGCCCATTCAGATCCTCTGCGTCAATGCCCAACCGCGGCTGGCCACCAATCAGCAACGAGCCGTTCCATTCCATTGGCGGAATCATGGGGATTTCCGGCATGGTGAAAGCGAAGTTCCCGTGCTCGGGCATGACCATGTTGAACGTATGCCGGCGCTCTTCCGATTTACCCAGCGTGACGCTGATTGTCTGGCTTTTCCCGTCGCGCCAAACCGTGAGCTGCACCGTTCGGCCTGCGGGAATCTCGTGGATCATGCGGCGGAATTGCGCCGCCCCTTCGACGCGCTGCCCGTTCAGCTCTGTGACCACATCGTTTTCCTTCAGACCTGCCTTCGCCGCAGGGCTGTCGGATACAATTTTGCCCAGCACCACGCCGCGTTCCGCTTGAAGCTTGAACTCTTTCACATTTTCGGCGGTGACTTCATGAAGTTCGACGCCCAGCCAGCTTGCGCCTTCGCCATCGAGGAAAATGCTGACATTGTCGTCATCGACCGCCAAAGCCGGAAGGTTTTCCAATTGCTCGACGGCCTGTTGGCGCTGCGCAAGGGCCATTTCCGTGGCGAGCTGCGCGCGCACCGCGGCCTCCGTCGAGCTGTTGATTTGATCCTGGCGTTCTGCCAACCGGGCCTGTAACTTTTCGAGCTTCTTTTCCAGGCGTG
>Ga0187780_10001960_pt1 | contig 15499 bp, 14 predicted proteins | sample 1015_Q2_SP10_20__FD_132429 | JGI IMG/M metagenome (GOLD analysis project Ga0187780, IMG submission 132429) | Tropical peat soil microbial communities from peatlands in Department of Meta, Colombia - 1015_Q2_SP10_20_MG | ecosystem: Environmental > Terrestrial > Soil > Wetlands > Peat | place... | reverse complement strand
TCCTCGGCGGCCGCGAGCAGAAGGACTTGCCGGACGCCGGCCGGAAGCTGTGACACCCGCAGGCGGAACGACTCCTCGACCGCGCCCTTGGTCCGGAGCGGTCCTGCGATCGGCTCCGTCCCTCGCAGCTGGCGATTGCTGAGGCTGGTCGGCAGCTCCAGCAGCGCCAGCGGGTTGCCGCGCGCGGAGCGGACGAGCATCGTCACGATCTCGGCCGCCGCGGGCCGCTTCAGGCCGGATTCGAGCAGCGCGTGGGCCGGCTGTTCGTCCAGGCCGCGAAGCTCGAGCTCGGGCAGCCCGGCTGCCTCGAACCTGATTCCGTCCCGCTGGCGTGAGGCCATCACCAGCGCGACTGGCTCGGCTTCCAGGCGGCGCGCGGCGAACACGAGCGCCTCCTGGGAAGGCTGGTCGAGCCAGTGCGCGTCATCGACCAAGCACAGCACCGGTGCCTGTTCGCTCAGCTCGGCGAGCAGGCTGAGCAGGCCGAGCGAGACCAGGAACCTGTTGTGCACGGGGTCGAAGGTCAGGCCGAACGCGCCCCGCAGCGCCGCCGCCTGCGGTTCAGGCAACCGGTCCAGCAACCCCAGGAATGGCCGCAACAGCTGATGCAGGCCGGCGAACGGGAATTCGTGCTCGGCCTCGATCCCGGCGCAGCGCAAGACGGTCATGCCCCTGGCACCGGCTTCCGCGTAGCCGAGCAGTGCCGTCTTCCCGATCCCGGGCTCGCCGCGGAGCACCAGGACCGCGCTGCGCCCGGCACGGGCTCTGTGCAGCAGGTCGTCCAGGACACGCTGCTCAGCGTCGCGCCCCAGCAGCATGAAGCCCATGCTAGGTCGGCACGGGAACCGTGACTAGTGATGGTGACTAGTAGATCCCCTGATGCGACCGCGAGACGCGCAGCCTTACGGTCACTGCGTCGACGTCCGGTCCGGACGCCTGGCGCGATACCACCAGGGAGGCATGAAGTGATGATCAGCGGGAGGCCGGATCTGGCATCTCGATCAGCACGCACCCGGTGGGATAGGTAGGCTCCCTCGGCGGGTAGGAGCCGGCGATGTCTCCTACCCGCGCGATAACCCTCACAGCTGGCCGACGTCGGTGATCCGCAGCACGGCCGCCCCGGCCTCGTCGGAGGCGGCCAGGTCGACGACGGCGCTGATGCCCCAGTCATGGTCGCCGGCCGGGTCGTCGAAGATCTGCCGCACGGCCCAGCTGCCGGGGCGCTGGTCGATGATCAGCAATCCGGGGCCGCGCGCGTCCGGGCCAGTGCCGATGTCGTCGTGGACCTCGAAATAGGCGTCGAGGGCGTCCGCCCACGCGTCGGTATCCCAGCCGCTGTCCGCGTCGAGGGCGCCCAGCTCGGCGTAGTGGCCGAGCGCAGCGAGCCTGACCCGGTGGAACAGCGCGTTGCGGACCAGGACCCGGAACGCGCGGCTGTTGGCGGTGACCGAGGCAGGCCGGGCGTCAGGCCGCGCGGTCAGATCGGCCAGTGGGTTGCGGAGCCGCTCCCACTCGTCGATCAGGCTCGAGTCGACCTGGCGCACGATCTCGCCCAGCCATTCGATGAGATCGGTCAGCTCGTCGGTCTTCGCCTCGTCGGGTACCGTCTGGCGCAGCGCCTTGTAGGCGTCGGCCAGGTAGCGCAGCACGAGCCCTTCGGAGCGGGACAGCCCGTAGAAACCGATGTACTCGGTGAACGTCAGCGCCCGCTCGTACATGTCACGGACCACTGACTTGGGCGACACCTCATAGTCGGCGACCCAGGGATGACCGCGGCGGTAGATGTCATACGCCCCGTCGAGCAGGTCCGCCAGCGGCTCGGGGTAGGTCACCGCGTCCAGCAGCTCCAGCCGTTCCTCGTACGAGACGCCGTCTGCCTTCATCTGGGCGACCGCCTCGCCGCGCGCCCTGTGCTGCTGAGCGGACAGCACCTGCCGCGGGTCGTCCAGGGTCGACTCGATCACCGACAGCACGTCCAGCGGATAGGACGGCGCCTCCCGGTCGAGCAGCTCGATGGCGGCCAGGGCGAACGGCGACAGCGGCTGGTTGAGGGCGAAGTCGTACTGCAGGTCGACGGTGAGCCGCACCATGCGGCCCTCTTCGTCCGGCTCGGCCAGGCGTTCCACCACCCCGCCGGCCAGCAGCGCCCGGTAGATCGCGATGGCCCGGTGGATGTGCCGGCGCTGGGCCGCGCGGTCCTCGTGGTTGTCGGTCAGCAGGTGGCGCATGGCGGCGAAGGCGTCACCCGGCCGGGCGATCACGTTCAGCACCATGGCGTGGGTGACCTTGAAACTCGACGTGAGCGGCTCGGGCTCGGCGGCGACGAGGCGTTCGAAGGTCGGCTTCCCCCAGGAGACGAAACCCTGCGGTGGCCTCTTGCGGACCACCTTGCGCCGCGCCTTCGGGTCGTCACCCGCCTTGGCCAGGGCGCGTTCGTTCTCCACCACGTGCTCGGGCGCCTGGACGACGACCCGTCCCGCCGTGTCGTAGCCCGCCCGGCCCGCTCGCCCGGCGATCTGATGGAACTCGCGGGCCTGCAGCAGCCGGGTCCGGTTCCCGTCGTACTTGGACAGCGCCGTGAACAGTACCGTGCGGATCGGCACGTTGATACCCACGCCCAGGGTGTCCGTCCCGCAGATGACCTTCAGCAGCCCGGCCTGGGTCAGGGTTTCCACCAGCCGGCGGTACCTGGGCAGCATCCCGGCGTGATGGACGCCGATGCCGTGCCGCACCAGCCGGGACAGGGTCTTGCCGAAGCCAGCCGAGAACCGGAAGTTGCCGATCAGGTCGGCGATCTTGTCCTTCTCGGCCCGGCTGCAGACGTTGACACTCATCAGCGCCTGGGCCTGCTCCAGGGCCGCGGCCTGGGTGAAGTGCACCACGTAGACGGGCGCCTGACCGGTGCTCAGCAGCTCCTGCAGCGTCTCGTGCAGTGGATCGGTGACGTAGGAGAAGACCAGCGGCACCGGTCGCTCGGCGGACTGGATCACCGCGGTCGGCCTGCCGGTGCGCCGGGTCAGATCCGTCTCGAACCTGCTGACGTCCCCGAGGGTCGCCGACATCAGCACGAACTGCGCGTGAGGGAGTTCGATCAGCGGGACCTGCCAGGCCCAGCCGCGGTCGGGATCGGCATAGAAGTGGAACTCATCCATCACCACCTGACCCACGTCGGCGTCGGCGCCATCGCGCAGCGCGATGCTGGCCAGCACCTCGGCGGTGCAGCAGATGACCGGGGCCTGCGGGTTGACGCTGGCGTCCCCGGTCATCATGCCGATCTGGGCCGGGCCGAAGGCGGCGCACAGGTCGAAGAACTTCTCCGACACCAGCGCCTTGATCGGCGCGGTGTAGAACGTCCGCCTGCCGTCCGCGAGCGCGGTGAAATGGGCGCCGGCCGCGACCAGGCTCTTGCCCGACCCGGTGGGAGTGGACAGGATGACGTTCGCCCCCGACACGATCTCGATGAGCGCTTCCTCCTGGTGCGGATACAACGCCAGCCCGCGCCGCTTGGACCACCCGGCGAAGGCGTCGAACACGGCGTCCGGGTCGGGCGTGGCAGGCAGCAGGTCGGTGAGTGTCATGGCCGTTCTATGGTGCATGGTCTGGGGGACTACCCAAGACGAAACGTCAGGCGCGACGGACTTATTCGCTAAGGTCTTGGCGTGCGGACTGTATTCATCACCGGGGCCAGCTCAGGCTTCGGCGCCGCGACCGCCCGTCGGTTCGCGGGCCGTGGCGATCGTGTCATCGCCGCGGCGCGCCGGACCGAGCGGCTCCGTTCCCTGGCCGGCGAACTCGGGCCCGACGTCCTGCTGCCGCTGACCCTCGACGTCCGGGACCGCTCCGGCGTCGAACGCGCGGTTGCCTCGTTGCCGCGGGACTTTGCCCAGGTCGACGTCCTGGTCAACAACGCCGGCCTGGCCCTCGGACTGGAGTCGGCTCAGGACGCCGACCTCGGCCAGTGGGCGCAGATGATCGAGACCAACTGCACCGGCCTGGTCTACATGACGCGCGCGCTGCTGCCGCAGATGGTCGCGCGGGGCACCGGGCATATCGTCAACCTCGGCTCGATCGCCGGCACCTACCCCTATCCGGGCGGCAACGTCTACGGCGCGACGAAGGCGTTCGTGCACCAGTTCAGCCTCGGCCTGCGCTCCGACCTGCACGGCACCGGAGTCAGGGTCACCAGCGTCGAACCCGGGTTGTCCGGCGGCACCGAGTTCTCCGAGGTCCGTTTCGGCGGTGATCGTGAGCGAGCCGCCGGCGTGTACGCCGGAACGCAGCCGCTGACCGCCGAGGACGTCGCGGCCGCGATCGAGTGGGCGACCAGCCAGCCACCGCACGTGAACGTCAACCGCATCGAGCTGATGGCGACCAGCCAGAGCTTCGCCCCGTTCCAGGTCTACCGCACGGCCAGCGGGTGAGCCCGGCCTTACTTGTCCTCCTTCCACGCCGCCGCGCCCGTGTAGGTGTACGGATTGGCCAGGGTCTCGTGCGCAGGGATCTCCGGGTGCATGCCCTCTTCCCAGGCCTGCTCGCCCAGCTCGCTCCCGAGGTACCCGACGGTCTCGTCTATCGCCCGCCTGGCCCCGGCCAGGTCGACGCCGACCAGCTGGTGCTGGTACTTGACGACCCGCCCGTTCACCACCACCGTGTGCACGTCACCGCGCTGGGCCTGGTAGACCACGTGGCCGTAGGGGTTCAGCACCGGGAACATAACCGGTGAATTGTCGTTCTTGATCAGCACCACGTCGGCCTTCTTGCCTGCCTCCAGGCTGCCGACGACCGAGTCCAGGCCGAGCGCCTTCGCGCCGCCGCGGGTGGCCCAGTCGACCACCTGCTCGGCCCGCAGGTGGTGGTTGGTGACGGTCTGGCCTTCGTTGTGCGCCTCGAACAGGCACATGACCCGGTCGGCGCTGAGCGTGGCCCGCATCGCGGAGAAGATGTCGGCGCTCCACCAGACGCTGGTGTCCTGGGACAGCGACACCGGGATGCCGTACTTGCGGAGCTTCCAGGTGGGCGGGTAACCCTGGCCGGCGCTGCACTCGCTCTCGGTCGAGACCGACACCGAGCCGCCGGTGGCGGCGATCATGTGGTACGAGTCGGGGGACAGCGACGCGGAGTGCACGTAGATCGTCGACGGGGTGCAGAACCCGTTCTCGTACATCTTCCGGACGCCCGCGTCGAGGGTGATGCCGTACACCCCGGCGTGGGTGGTCACCGGCACGCCCATCTCCCTGGCCACCTCGAAGGTGGCCTTCTCCGGGAACGCCGGGTCGTCGCCGGGGATGTCGAAGGCGATCGCGAACCCGAGCATGTCGCCCTTGCCGTCGAACCGGCGCACGTAGAAGTCACGGAACTCGGGCGTGGTGGACCATTCCCACGACCCCTGCTGGATGTTCCCGTAGGCGAGGACGAACCGGCCGGGAACCTCCTCCAGGGCGTCGGTGGCGGCCTCGGCGTGGTCGGTCGTCTGCAGCCCGTGCGACCAGTCCACCGTGGTCGTCACGCCGGCGTCCACCGACTCGATGGCCGACAGCAGGTTCCCGGCGTAGACGTCCTGCGGGCGGAACTTCTTGCCCCAGTTGAGGTAGTACCAGACGAAGTACTGGGTGAGGGTCCAGTCGGCCCCGTACGCCCGCATGGCGGTCTGCCACATGTGCCGGTGCGTGTCGATCATGCCCGGCATGACGATGCCGCCGGTCGCGTCGATCTCGGCGGTGCCCTCGGGTGCCTGCAGGCCCGGGCCCACCGCGGCGATCCGCTCGCCGGTGATCAGCACATCGGCACCGGTCAGCACCCGGTGCGCGTCATCCATCGTGAGCACGGTCGCATTACGGAAAACCAGCGGCCGTCCCGCCACCAGGTCCGCTGCCATCGTCATGGGAAACCTCCACCGTGAGGCGCTGATGCCGTAAGGGTGCTGCTGTTGGCCCGTGCTAGCAGACTAATCCGTGAACCGGTCACTAGCAGGCTGATCGGAAGCGTGGCCGCCTATCAGCCGGCTGTCAATGGTTCAAGCCACAGCCGAAAGGGTTTGCGGCCTGCGTCCGCCGCCGACGATCGGGGACCGGGGTCCACGTTGGTCAGCGGAACAAGGCGCTGTAGGCGTTGAGGGCGGGCTGGCCGCCGAGGTGGGCGTAGAGCACGGTGGAGTCCCCGCCGATTCGCCCGGTGCGGATGAGGTCGATGAGCGCGGCCATCGACTTGCCCTCGTAGACCGGATCGACGATCACGCCTTCGCACCTGCCGGCCAGCCGGATCGCGTCCAGCGTGGACTGCACCGGGATGCCGTAGTGCTCGCCTGCCCAGCCCGGCAGCAGGGTGATCTCGTCGTCCCGCAGCTCCCGGCCCAGGCCGATCAGCTCGGCGGTATTCCTGGCTATCTTCTCGACCTGGGCCCGGGTCTCGTCGATCCGGGCCGACGCGTCGATGCCGATCACCTGCCGCGGTCGGCCCGGCATGCCCGCGAAGCCTGCGATCATCCCGGCCTGGGTGGAGCCGGTGACGCTGCACACGATGATGGTGTCGAAGAAGATCCCGAGCTGCTCCTCCTGCTGCCGGACCTCGTAGGCCCAGTTCGCGAAGCCCAGGCCGCCCAGGCGGTGGTCGGAGGCTCCGGCCGGGATCGCGTACGGCTTGCCCCCGGCGGAACGGACGTCCTCCAGCGCCTGCTCCCAGCTGGACTTGACGCCGATGCCGAAGCCTTCATCCACCAGCCGGACGTCGGCGCCCATGATCCGGGAGAGCAGGATGTTGCCCACCCGGTCGTTGACCGCGTCGGGCCACTCGACCCAGCTTTCCTGCACCAGCCTGGCCTTCAGGCCCAGCCTGGCGGCGACCGCGGCCACCTGGCGGGTGTGGTTGGACTGCACCCCGCCGATCGATACCAGCGTGTCCGCGCCCTGCGCCAGCGCGTCCGGGACCAGGTACTCCAGCTTGCGGGTCTTGTTCCCGCCGAAGGCGAGCCCGGAGTTGCAGTCCTCCCGCTTGGCCCAGATCGTGGCGCCGCCCAGACGGGCGGTCAGGCGCTCCAGCGGGTGCACCGGGCTCGGGCCGAACAGCAGCGGTTACCGGGGGAAATCATCCAGGGACACCGGTCCTCCTCCCTCGAGCGGGCAGGAGGAGCATACAGCCCGCGAAGCCTGGTTAGAACAGGACGTACAGCTCGCGGATCCTCTCGTGGATCTGCCCGGTGATCATGAAGAGGAGATCCTTTCCGGGAAGGGCAGGGCGATGGGATCGGTGGCCAGGCGGCTGCGCCCGGCGTCGTCGAAACGGTCCAGGCCGAGGGGCGACACGTCGAGCACGTCGGACGACCCGGTCAGCGCGACGTCGGCCGCGGCCCGGGCCACCGCGGGTCCCCACATCATGCCCGCGCCCCCCGCGCAGGCGACGGTGACCTGGTCCAGGGCCCGGCCGATGATGGGCAGGTGATCCGGGGTGTAGTCGATGGTCGCGGCCCAGATCCTGCGCAGCCCGAGCCCGGCGGTGACCGGGACCAGGCGGGCCAGCCGGGCCCGCATCTTGGCCAGGTAGTCCTCGTCCACCTCGCGGTTCTCGCCCGGCGGCTCGTCCGGGTTGCTCATCCCGAACAGCAGACCGCCCTCCTCCGGCCGCCAGTACAGCCCAGCGGCCAGGTCGAACACCATCGGCAGCCGCGCCGGATCCAGGTCCGGGTGCCGCTCGGTCACCGCGACCTGGTGCCTCGCGCCGCCGGCCGGGATGCGGACGCCCGCCAGGCGGCCGACCGCGGCGAGCTTCGGCCCTCCGGTCAGGACCACCAGGCCCGCGTCGATCCGCCCGTGACTGGTGTCCACCGTGATCGCCCCGGCCGCGCCACCGGAGGCCGCGCCGCCGGGTGCCAGGCCGCAGAACGCGACGTGCTCGGCGACCTCGACCCCGCTGCGGAGCAGCGCCACGGTGTAGGCGGCCACGTTGCGGGGCGGGCTGATGTACCCGTCCCGGTCGCAGAACGTTCCGCCCCGTGTCTGTCCCGGTGCGAGCGTCGGGTTGGCCGCGTCCACCTCGTCCGGGTCGAGCCAGCGCACCGGTACGCCCAGCGCGGACTGCATGGCCATCCGCTCGCGGGCCGCCGCCACGTCGGCCTCGGTGAAGCACGGCAGCAGGTAGCCCTGCTCGACGAACCCCGAGTCGGTGCCGAGCTCGTCCCGCTGGCTCAGGTAGAACCGGCGCGACCACACCCCGAGCCGCACGGCTTCGGGCGTCCCGCCCTGCATCCGGACGATGCCGGCCGCCCGGCTGCTCGCGCCCTGCCCAACAAAGCCCTTCTCGATCAGGACGACCCGGGCCAGCCCGGCCTGGCGGAGGAAGTACGCGCACCACGCGCCCACCGTCCCGCCGCCCACTACCACGGCATCAGCAGTTCTCATTGGCACACGACCGATGCTGGCATAGACTGAACATTCAGTCAATACGGCTGCGCGCCGATGCGGCCGGCCGCCAGTGCGGCTGCGGGCCAGTACGGCTGCCGGCCGAGAGAGGATCCACCGGATGTACGGCTTGTCGGCGGAAGACCGCCAGATCCAGGCCCGGGCCCGCGGTTTCGCGGACGAGCTGATCCCGTTCGAGGAGCAGGCCGAACTGTCCGGCGGTGAACTGCCCGCCGACGTGACCGCCGCGCACGCCAAGCGAGCCCGCGAGCTCGGCCTGCACTCGACCAACATGCCCGCCGAACTCGGCGGCGGCGCCTGCACCACGCTGCAGCAGGTGCTGGTGCAGGAGCAGATGGGCCGGGTGACCAACGCGCTCGGCTGGGTGGCGGCCACCCCGCCGTCCTGGCTGCCCGCCGTGGCCACCCCCGACCAGATCGAGCGCTACGTCAGGCCCGCGATCGCCGGCGAGCGGGAGGAGTGCTACGCGATCACCGAGGAGGGCGCGGGATCGGACGTCGAAGCGATCGAGGCGACCGCCGACCCAGATGGCGACTACTACCGGCTCAACGGCGTCAAGTGGCACGTCACCTCGTTCAATACCGCTGACTTCGCCTTCTTCCAGGCCCGGCTGCGGAGCGGCCCGCACGGCGGCGAGCACGCGATGTTCCTGGTGGACCTGCCGAGCCCGGGCGTGCGGGTGATCCGGACGCCGGCCTATACGCACACGATCAGCCACCACCACCCGATCGTCGCGTTCGAGCAGGTACGCGTCCCGGCGGCGAACCTGGTGGGCGCCGAGGGCGACGGGATGACCTTCGCCTACGAGTGGTTCAGGTTCGAGCGGCTCATGGTCGCCGCCCGCTGCCTCGGCGCGGCCGGGCGGCTCACCGAGGAGATGACCGCGTTCGCGGCCACGCGAAAGGCGGGCGGCCGGCCGATCAGCGACCAGGGGCTGGTGGCCGGGATGCTCGCGGACAGCCTGACCGAGCTGTTCGCCGCCCGGTCGATGGCCTACGAGACGGCTCGCGGCATCGATCGCGGCACCGACACCAAGGTGTCGCACGCCCAGTGCTCGATGGCCAAGCTCTACTGCTCGGAGATGGCCGGCCGGGTCGCCGACCGTGCCGTCCAGGTCTTCGGCGGCCGCGGCTACATGCGCGAGAACGTGGCCGAGCGCTTCTACCGCGAGCTGCGCGTCGAACGGATCTGGGAAGGCACCAGCGAGATCCAGCGCATGATCATCGCCCGCCAGATGATCAAGCGCACCCCCGCCGCCCTGGCCTGACCCGGCCTGACCGCAGATCGCGTGCCAAGACCCCGGCCATACCGACCTAGTCGAGGTAGTAGTCCGAGGGCAGGTTTTCCTCGATGACCGCGATCACCCCGGGGGCGTCGGGGGCGGTCCGCGGGCGGAACCGCGCCGCCACCGTGCCGTCCGGGCGGACCACGAACTTCTCGAAGTTCCACTGGATGTCGCCGGCCTGGCCGGCCAGGTCCGCCGCCGCCGTCAGCTGGGCGTAGATGGGGTGCCGGCCCGGCCCGTTCACCTCGATCTTCTGGAAGATCGGGAAGGTGACCCCGTACGTGGCCGAACAGAACTCGGCGATCTCGTCCGCCGTCCCCGGCTCCTGCCCGCCGAACTGATTGCAGGGGAAGCCGACGACCGAGAAACCGCGCGAGGCGAACCGCTCGTGCAGCTGCTCCAGCGCGGTGTACTGCGGCGTGAGCCCGCACTTGGAGGCGACGTTCACCACCAGCAAGGTCTTCCCGGGCAGGGCGCCGAGCGAGGAGTCCTGGCCGGCGAGGGTCTTCACCGGAATGTCGAAAACGGTCACAATCCCTACGGTACCGGGCTCCAGACCGATTGCCCGAGGTAGCCCCGGGCGACGGTGGTGACGAAGGAGTACACCGCGTCCTCGTCCGGCGCCAGCGGCCCCGGTGACGCGTGCGGCGAGGACATCCCCCGCTGCACCGACTCGCACGCGGCCCAGTCCTGCCGGTTGGTGATGTCCCAGAACTCCACCGCGTAGCCCGGATCGAAGTCCGGCCGGGACACGGCCTCGGGCGCGAACGCCCAGGTGCACTCGATCCGGGTCTTGTCCGGGGCGGCCGGGACCAGCCGGTGCGTCATGACGTAATCCGGGTGCAGGCTCAACAGCACGTTCGGGAAGATGTTGACGTAGATCACGGTCCGCAGCCCCTGCCGGTCCAGGCCCGGCAGCGGGACCCCGTGGCTCGCGCCGTCCAGTGACATGGTGTCCATGCCGTCGCGCAGGTCCATCCAGCCGCCGATCCAGGCGCCGTCGGCGGCGTAGTTCTCGCCGCTCTTGGGCGGGCTGACCCGGCACAGCTCGGGATGGATCGAGGGGCAGTGGTAGCACTCGTGGTAGTTCTCGGTGAGGATCTTCCAGTTCGCCGCGGCGTCGTAGCTGTGCCGTCCGGCGGTCGTCAGGCGCTCCGGCTCGTAGGGCGCGACCACCTCATCGAGCTTGGCCAGCGCCTGGTCCAGCGAGCCGGCCGAGCCGCCCGAGCTGTCCACGAAGACCAGGCCGTGCCACTCGGTCACCGGCAGCTGCCGCAGGCCCCACTGGCCGAAGTCAAAGCCCGGCACCTTCCTGAAGGCCGTGGCGGCGCGGAGGTCGCCCGCCAGCGAGTACGTCCAGGCGTGGTACGGGCAGATGATCATCCTGTGCCTCGCGCCCTCGCCGCAGGGCAGCAGCTCATGCCCGCGGTGGCGGCACGTGTTCGCGAACGCTCGCAGCGCGCCGTCCTCGCCCCGGACCAGCAGCACGCTCCCCGTTCCGGTGGCCTCGGCCCGCTGGTCACCCGGCTCCGGCAGCTGCTCGCTGCGGGCCACGCACATCCAGCCGCCGCCGAAGAAGTGCCGCCGCTCCCACTCGAACACCGCCGGGTCGACGTACGCGGCGCGCGGCAGCATCCGGCTCTGTCCGAACGGCCGCAGCGACTCATCCAGGTCGGCGCGGTCCAGCGGGGCGGGGGCGGGCCGTTGCCCATAGTCTTGACTGACCATACAGTCAAGACTATGCCCGCCGGTGAAGTCCTGTCCAGCCGGGCCGGGCCTTCCGGCGATCTTGCGGACCCCCGCCGTGGTGCCGATACTGCAAACATGGGCGACCGAAATGTGCTCGGCGGCGAACTCGAGCCCTGCGGGACCGATCCGCTCACCGGGTTCTACCGGGACGGGTGCTGCACGACCGGGCCGGAAGACCTGGGCAGCCACACCATCTGCGCGGTGGTGACCGAGGAGTTCCTCGCGCACCAGCGCGGCATCGGCAACGACCTGTCCACGCCGGTGCCCCAGTTCCGCTTCCCCGGGCTGGTGCCGGGAGACCGGTGGTGCGTGACGGCGGCGAACTGGCTGCGCGCGCATCGCGACGGCGCCGCCGCCCCGGTGGTCCTGGCGTCGACCCACGCGCGGGCCCTGGAGGTCGTCCCGCTGGACGTGCTCAGGCCGTACTCCGTGGACGTCCCCGCCGACGCCGCCGCCCTGGACGAATAACCGCCGCGCCGTTTTCCAGGAAAGATCTTTCTCCCGAACGGGCCGTGGTGGCAGCCCCGTGCCGACCTCACCCGCCCCGGGTTCCCGAACGAGCGGTGGCGCGCGCCCGGAGCTCGTGCCACGCGCCCGGGGTGAGCGAGTACGCACCGACGCTGCCGCCGGTGAAGTACTGCCACGCCGTAGGCCGGGCGAGGGTCGCCACGGCGGTCATCGCGACCGGAAACCCGGCGAGCAGGTCGCCCCGGCCCGGCGTCAGCTCTTCGCGGCTGTCGCTGTAGTCCCCGCGACGCAGCGCCGCGTCCTGAAGCTCACGTGCGATGTCGCGGCGCCCGCCGTGTTGCGCCGCCCCGAGGACCGCCAGCAGCAGCTGGTGCGTCCGCGTTCCGGGCCGGCCGGGCGGTCGCGGCCGCGACGTGCCTGCGCGCGCGACCTCGACCAGCGTCCCCACCAGGTCGACGCCGGATAGGAAGGCGTTGACCGGCTCGACCAGCCGCGGGTTGACGTCAATGAACCGGGGGCGGTCGGCGCCGAGGATCAGGTCCGCGGACAGCGCGCCGTGCCAGCGCAGCGCCGCGCCCAGCGCGGCGATGTGCTCTCGCGCCTCCGGCAGGTCCACGCTCAGCTTGTGGCTGGCCCCGCCGCCCGCTCCCTCGCGGACCCGCCGGCAGGCGTGGAACGCGACCAGCTCGCCGTGCGCGAACACCGACTGGACCATGACCAGCGGCCCGCGGACCGGCTGCTGCACCAGGACGCCGTCGGTCGCGAAGGTTCCCTCCCGCTCGGCCTCGGCCGCGAGCTGCCGCAGTTCGGCCGTCGAGGTGACCCGGCGGACCCCGGCTGACGCGGTGCCGATCGGTGTCTTCACGAACGCGGGCAGGTCCGCGGCGGCCTGGAGCTCGGCCGCGGTCGTGGCGACCACGGCGGGTGGCTGCGGCACGCCGACCCGGGCCAGCGTGCGATACGCGGATACCTTGTCCTGGACCTGGGCCAGCGCGCCGAAGTCCGGCACCGCGGTCAGCAGGCCCGCGGCGTCAATCCGGTCGCGCGCCAGCGACATGACGGTGACCTGCTCCTGCACCGGCAGCAGCAGGTCCGCGCGCCGCCGCGCGGCGATATCGAGGGCGGCCTCCAGCCAGCCGAACGGGTCCTCACCAAGGGCCGGGACGCGGTGCACGGCGCGGACGTGGCGGGTCAGGCGGCACAGGCACAGCCGGTCGGGGGATAGCGCCTCCACCTGGTGGCCGGCCCGGGCCAGCAGGGTCGCGCACTGCCGGGCGGTGAGGCCGGCGCCGTCGCTGAGCAGGACGAGCATGGCTGCCTCCGCATGGTTGGTTCCGCCGCCAGCGGGCGGCGGCCGGTTCCGCCAGCACGCCCAATCCGTCCTCGACGCGGATTTTGCCGAACTTCTCCGCTGGCTCAGACTTCCCCTACAAGGTAAAACAGAAGACCCTTGATAGCGGAGAGAAGGGGGAAGGCCGATGGTCACTGCAGCGGTCAGCGCGGCATCGCCAAGCCGACTGCGGTCGTTCGATCCGGTCCGCATCGCCGACCTGGAATACCGGATGTGGGTGAGCTACTACCTGCGTCGCTGGCCCCGGGTGCTGGCGGCCTTGATCGGGCTGATCCGGCTGGGCTTCGGCATGGACTGGGTGCGGACCCTGCACGGCGCCTGGCTCATGCTGCGCGCCAGCCAGCGGTGGGCGCCATACCCCGGCAACGACCCCGACGGAGCCCGGGCCAGCATGAGGCGGTTCTACGCCCTGGTCAGGCTCCGCTACGGCGAGCCCGCGGATCCGGCGCAGGCCGCCTTCCTCGAGATCGACTGGTGGCGCGTGCACCGGGAGCGCCAGTATTCGCCGGGTCCGCTGGGTCCGGCCGATGAGCTGATCGAATCGCTGACGCGCCTGTACTGCTACCTGTACGGCGAGCCCGAGGACGCGGTGCGGCCGGTGGCGGTGCACCGGGCCCAGGCGATGGACCTTTCTGACCAGTGGCACCGGGAGGGTTGCCCGCCGGACAGCCCGCTGCTTCCGCTGGAGCGCGCGGCGCTGGTCCGGGCCTACGCCGCGCTGCTCGCCGCCGTCCACCACTAGGGACCTGGGCATGTCCTACAGTCACCCCTATGACCGATGCGGACCGGCCGGCGCCGAAGCCGAACGATATCGCGGCGCAGCGGGCGGGGGACGCGGACCGGGAGGCGGTCGCCGAGCGGCTGCGGATCGCCGCGGGCGAGGGCCGGATCGAACCCTGGGAGCTGGAGGAAAGGCTGGGCCGGGCCTATAGCGCCAAGACGTACGGTGAGCTCGCCGCCCTGCTCGCCGACCTGCCTGGGCAACCGCCGTTCACGTCCTTGGCCGGCCTCGGCGCCGAGCCGGAAACGCTGGTCCTGCGGACCAGCACGGTCAACATCCGGCAGGTCGGCCGCTGGGTCGTTCCGCGGCGGATCACCGCGGAGTCCACGACCGGGTGGATCACGATCGACTTCACGCAGGCCTCCTGCGCCTACTCCGAGGTCACCGTGGAGGTGGTCACCCGGACCGGCTGGATCCAGCTGATCCTGCCCGAGGGCTGGGCGGCCCGAATCGGCCCGCTGAGCACCTACACCGGGCATATCAGCAACAGGGCCGCGGAGACGCCGGACCCGGGCGCCCCGACGGTCAGCGTGACCGGACACCCGCTGTTCGGCTACATCAAGATCAGGCAGCGCCGCCGCCGGCGCCTGGGGACACAGGCATGAGCGGCAGCACGATCGAGCACGTTCGCGACGGCGACCTGGCCGGGATCCTGCGGAACTTCGACCGGGCCAGCCACTCCGGACTGCCGCGCCACTTCCGCCAGCCGCTGGCCATCCGGTGAGCCGCCAGCGGTTCGTGCCCGTGACCCCGGCCACGTCCGGTGACCTGGAGCGCTTCGCCGCCGCGTACGGCACCTTCCGGTAGTGCTCGTGCATGCGCTGGCGGCTGCGGTCGGCGCCGTTCCGTGACAGCGGCAAGGAAGGGCGGGCCGCGGCCCTGGCCAGGCGCGTGAGCCGGTCAGAGCCGGTCGGCGTGCTGGCCTACGACGGGGATGAGGCGGTCGGCTGGTGTTCCGTCGCGCCCCGGGAGAGCTACGCGGCTGTGCTCGCCTCACGGGTGATTCCGCAGCTGCCGGGGGAGGAGGTGTGGTCGGTCGTGTGCTTCTTCGTCGCGCCGCGCGCCCGCCGCCGCGGCCTGCGCGCGGAGCTCCTGGACGCCGCCTGCCGTTATGCGGCCCAGGCCGGCGCGGCCGTGGCGGAGGCCTACCCGTCACCCGATGGCCGTTCCTATCGCTACATGGGGACCCGCGACCTGTTCCGCGCGGCCGGGTTCGAGGACGTACCGGTGCCCGACGGCAGCCGGCCCGTCATGCGCCGGCCGGTCCCTGGCCAGATCCGCGATAAGGCTCCGCCCCCGGAGCCGCGCTAGGGCTCCGTCCCCGGGGCCGCGCTAGGGCTCCGTCCCCGGGGCCGCGCTGGGGCTCGGGCCCCGGGGCCGCGCTGGGGCTCGGTCCCCGGGGCCGCGCTGGGGCTCGGTCCCCGGAGCCGCGCTAGGGCTCCGCCCCCGGAGCC
>Ga0187780_10001959_pt1 | contig 15500 bp, 12 predicted proteins | sample 1015_Q2_SP10_20__FD_132429 | JGI IMG/M metagenome (GOLD analysis project Ga0187780, IMG submission 132429) | Tropical peat soil microbial communities from peatlands in Department of Meta, Colombia - 1015_Q2_SP10_20_MG | ecosystem: Environmental > Terrestrial > Soil > Wetlands > Peat | place... | reverse complement strand
GTCTTGGGCGAGATGGCCACCTGCTCAACCGTCCCCTTCCATGATCGGTCGGGAAATGCAGCCGGGACGATCGAGGCAGCCTGACCCACGTCCACGCGCGCGACGTCCGCCTCATCGACATTGACTTCCGCATAGGTGCTGTCGGTGTTGGCGAGAATCATGAGATCAGAGCCAGCGATGCTCATGGCACTCGGCACGGCCGTCTCGCCCGCCTTGATGTAGATCACCGTCACCTTGCCGCTCATCGGTGCGCGAATCTCCGTCTTGGCAAGCTGCTCGCGTGCCTGCTCGAGCTGTGCGTCGGTCTGTCCGAGCCCCTCCTGGCTCGTCTCCAGCTCCACCCGTGCGAGATCACGCTGGGAAGCGATGTCCTCGTAGGTGTTCTCATCGACGACGCCACTGGCGCGCAGCGACTGATAGCGCTTCCACTTCGCTTCTGCGGTGTCCAGGCTCACCCGCTGTCGTTCGATGCTGAGGCGCGACTGGCGCAGTGCGGCCTCCAGCTGTGAGATTTGCGCCCGGTAGGTGGCAGGGTCCAGCTGCACGAGCAGGTCGCCCTGCTTCACGAGGTCGCCTTCCTTCGCGTTGATCTTCAAGACCCTGCCCATGACCTCGGGGACCAGACGGACCTCGCTCTGGTAAGCGAGGGTTCCGGAAGCGAGGATGGAAGGCGCTATCGAGCGCAATGCCGCGCGCTCGATCTCCACCGGCTTCGCCGCGCCGCCGCGAAGCAGGCTGAGCGTCACCGGCACGACGATGACGAGAACCAGGCCGGCGATCACGATCCATTTGCGCATGGCGAGTCCTTAGCCGGCTCAGCGGAACGCGAACAGCGACCAGACACCGTAGATCAGCACGGTCGGCAGCAGCGCGAACACCAGGCAGAACAGGACCGATCGGCCCGACCAGGCCCGTACCCCCGTATAGGTGAGCCACGCGCTCACCACCTGCACCAGGCCGACGGCCGACAGCAGGTTGTAGCCGGGCGTGCCCATGGCTCTATGGAAGACGAGCTCGTTCAGCGACAGCGGCTGCAGCGAGCTCGGGAACATCTGTGTCGTGCGGCTCAGCGCCAGGATCAGCAGCGATGGAACGTACCCGATGATCTGCGGGGAGGCGGCCCACCAGTTGAATGCGAACCAGTGCTTGTAGGAGTAGCGAACTCGGGTGAGGCTGCCCGCCAGCATGAAATACAACGCGCCGATCGAGACGATGATCACCAACACGATGGGAGCGACAACGACGGAGCTCCACAGCAGGACGGGGCGGGTGATGACGGCTGCCATCTGCTGCTGTTGTGCGGGAGGGAGCTTGGCCGCGCCGGTCATCTGCTCAGCGAACCAGGTGATGTCGACTGTGGAGTAGTACCAGCCGGTAACTGCGACGGTACCTATCAGAAGGAGACACATGGGCAACGCAAAAACGGGTCTCTGTTTGAGCTCAGCGAACGCCTTGGTCGGGCTCGTGAACAGGAGACTCACCACCTGCAGATTGTTCACTCTACTATCCCCCTGTTTTCTGACGCGATTGTTATAGGCCAGGTGAGAACGCGAGCTGCCGCGACGAACAGGCCACCGCAGTCCCCAAGGAGCAACGGCAGGCGCAGGTTCAGGCGCTGGTGACCGATTCTAAGGCTTTCGACGCCCAGCGCAGGACCAAGTTCAAGAAGTTTTGCATCGCCGATCGGAGCGGGATGGGTGGTATCCGGCGTCCCGCAGGCCCGCTGGGCGGTTGAGGGGATGAGCGCAGGAGGCCGCATCACCATGCTCAAGGTCCACCCGGGATCCCGGGCGTAACCTCGTCGCGGCCCGAACCTCAATATCATCTCATCGTGTCTCGGCCTTTCAGCCGGTCAAGTCGCCGTATCTCGGCGAAATATTGGACACCGACCGGGTATTTGCCCCATTTTGTCAGGCAACCAACGGGGTCTGGAGCCCGGAGCTGAGATCCGCCGGTCGGTGGCTCGATTCCGGCCCTGGCAACAGTAAGCACGTTACGAGGTCACTCCGACGCGCCGCTGTATGGTGTGCGATGAACTGGACGACAGCAGGAAATCGGACTGTCCCGGGCCCAAGTGCCGCTCGGGTACTCTTTGCAGCGACCATGATCGCGCTCGGCATTGCGGGACTGGCCCAGGGCGACTTCGGCGCGATATGGCAGCCGGTATCCAAGCAGGTTCCGTTACGCGAGGAGCTCGCGTATCTCTGTGCCGCTGTCGCCCTTGCATCGGGTGCCGGTCTGCTCTCTCAGCGCGCAGCCGCCGGTGCGGCCCGCGTGCTGCTCGCCTATCTCCTCATTTGGTTGGTGGTGTTCAGGGTGCCGGTGGTCTTGAAGGCGCCCGCCGTGGAGGTCTCCTGGGAAGGCTCCGGCGAGACCACCGTCATCGTAGCGGCGGCCTGGGCGCTGTATGCGGGTTTCGCGGCTGATTGGGACCGGCAGCGCCTGCGCTTCGCCACCGGCGAGACGGGCGTGCGCATCGCGAGGGCGCTCTTTGGCCTCGCCTTGATCCCCCTGGGCCTCGCCCATCTCGTCTACGTCAAAGAGACCGCTGCGCTCGTGCCGGGCTGGCTTCCCGCGCACCAGGCTTGGGCCTATTTCACCGGCTGTGCCTACATCGCAGCGGGCCTCGCCGTGCTCGCGGATCGGTACGCGCGGCTCGCGGCCGCGCTCGCGGCGTTGCAGATGGGTGTGTTCACGCTGCTGGTATGGGCACCCGTTGTGGTCGCAGGACCCAAGGATGCCTCCGAGTGGATGGAGAGCGTCGTCTCCTGGACACTGACGGCCAGCGCCTGGGTGGTGGCGGATTCCTACCGCGGCAGGCCGTGGCTCGGCTCAGGAGGATTTCCGGTTACGGGAGGCAATGCGACATGAAGCGCCGCGGCTTTCTGCAGGCTGCCTTGTCGATGGGCGCGAGGGGTGCAGCACCGAGCGCCCTGTCTCGGATCGTGCTTGCGCAGGATCGTCGTTCGTGGACTGCTCTGCCGGCACGCTCCTTGAGCGGATCGGGCATCGTCCTCGAGGCTGCCGATATCGGGGAGCTCGCCGCGGGCCTGGATGGCGTCCTGCTCGTTCCGAGCGATCCGCGCTACGAGGCGGCGCGCCGCGTCTGGAACGGCAGCATCGACAAGCATCCCGCGCTCATCGTTGCGTGCAAGGATTCGGCGGACGTCGTGCGCGCCGTCAACTTCGCGAGGGAGCATGGCCTGCTCACGGCCGTTCGGGCCGGCGGGCACAGCACGTCCGGCAAGTCCACCTGCGAGGGCGGCATCATGATCGACCTGTCGCCCCTGCGCGGCGTGAGCGTGGATCCGAGCGCACGCACGGCGCGAATGCAGCCCGGCACGCTGCTCGGTGAGTTCGATCGCGAGTGCGCGAAATTCAACCTCGCGACGACGCTCGGCACCGTTTCGCTGACGGGAGCGGCGGGACTTACGCTCGGCGGCGGACTCGGCCGGCTGGGCAGTCACTTCGGGCTCGCCTGCGACAATCTGCAGGCGGCGGTCGTTGTCACCGCCAGCGGTCAGATCGTGCATACCAGCGAATCGGACAACCCGGAGCTGCTCTGGGGGTTGCGCGGCGGAGGCGGGAATTTCGGCGTCCTGAGCGCACTCGAATATCGGCTGCATCCGATTGAGCCCCTGGTGATCGGCGGGGTCATGGAATGGCCGTGGGATGCCGCACGTCAGGTCGTCGAGTTCTATGCCGAGCACTTCCCGGGCAAGCCCGATCCGCTCAGCATGGATCTGCTGCTGCGCTCGATGCCCGGCGCGGCACCCACGGTCGGGATGTCCGTGTGCTGGTCCGGGAGCCTGACGGCGGGCGAGCGCGCCCTTGGTCCGTTGCGCAAGCTCGCACGCCTGGGGCGTGACGAGGTCCGTGCCGTTCCCTACGTCGCGGTACAGGGCATGTTCGACGGGGCTTTCCCGGACGGTCGCAGGTACTACCAGAAGTCCGGCCTGCTGCGAACGCTCGGTGGCTCATCGATCGACCTGTTCCTGAACACCGTGGGCACGCCAAGAGCCATGCCGCTCGTACTGCAGCTGCAGGGTCTGGGTGGGGCTGCCGGCCGAGTGAAGCCCGGCGATACCGCCTTCGTGCATCGCGACGCGCGGTGGGACATGGCCGTCATCACGCAGTGGGATGATGCTGCCCAATCCGCGGCCAACACGCAGGCCATGCATGAGATCTGGGCGCGGCTCGAACCGCTGACGGATGGGTTCTACGTGAACTCCCGCTACGAGGACAGCGCGAAAGCCTTCCGCGAGAACTACGGCAGCAATTATCCGCGTCTCGTGCGCCTCAAGACCCGCTACGACCCGATGAACCTGTTCCGCTTGAACGCCAATGTCGCGCCGGCCGCCGGGTGAGCCACGCGCGGCGAGCTCATCGGTGAGCACAGCTCGGGAGGACCCTGCACGTGAGACGAGTCACAACCCTCGCAATGGTGCTGTCGCTGGCGGTGCAGTCAGCCGCTCAGGCGCAAACGAACTCGGATGCAGAGGCGGTTCGCAGTCTGCCGCAGGCTTTCTGTGCGGCGTTCAACCAGCATGACGGCCACCGGCTCGCGCAGATCATGAGCGACGACCTGGATTTCGTGACGGTCGGCGCCACGTGGCTGCACGGAAAGACAGACTTCGAGACGTATCACACGCGCTTGCTGAACGGGCGCTTCCACGGCATGAAGATGCAGCTGCTGCAGGTTGCGGTCCGCTTTCTGCGACCGGACGTTGCCATCGTGCACTGGAGCTGGACGGCCGCGGGTGACACGAACCCGGATGGCACGGCGCGCAAGCGACGCTACGGCATGATGACGATGGTCGCCGAACGACAGTCCGGCAGCTGGCGTGTCGTCGTCTCACAGAATGACAACTCCCTCCCCGGCCTGCCGCCGGAGTTCGAAGGAATCACCTCGCCAATGCCGATGCCCGACCAGGTCGGTCCTCAGCCCGCGAACCCCTGAGTGGGGTGATGGCTGATCAGGAGCGGCGGCGGGCGGGGCGCTGCGCTCGTCTTCGTCGGCGCGCGATGAGCAGCAGAAGGATCCCGATCTCCCACCCGTGCAGCACGCCGCCGCCGCCATGGGATGCCACCGCTGTCGGGGTCGGGGAAGGCGGCGGTGCTCCGTTGACGGTGATGTGCATGGTTGCGGACGCCGATCGGTTCGCGCCGTCGAGTGCCGAGAGGACCACGGTCGATGCTCCGCCGTAGGCGGGCGTGATGGAGAGGCTGCAGGTCATCGTGGTGGTACCGCAGTCTGCAGGCGTGATGCTCACCCCCGCGCCGGAGGCGACGATCGCAGCGGGGATCACCGTCGCGTCGCTGCTCGTCACGCTGAAATGGATGTTTCCCGTCCCGCCGACCGTGAAAGCCGTCGGCGGAGAGCTCGAGCCGGCATTGAGCGTCGCATCCGGCAGGGGCGTGATGGTCGGTGTGGCCAAGGTCGCGAGCGCGCCGAGCGCATCCACGCGCCCGTAGCCGTAGGTCGTATTGGGGGCGCCCGCGCCGAGCGCCGTGGCGCCGGCCTGCAGGGCGGTGAGGACCTGGGCACTCGTGAGCTGCGGGAAGGCGCTGCGCAGCAGCGCCGCGACGGCGCCGGCATTGGGGACCGAGGCGGACGTCCCGTAGAAGTTCCCGTCGGGCCACAGATAGGACAGGAAGTACGTGCCGCTGGCATCCACCCGAATGCCGTCCGGCGCAACGAGCGTCGGTGCCGGGATCTGCTGCGGGGCCGGGAAGACCACGGTGAGCGGACCGCGGCTGCTGAAGCTTTCGATGCCGTTGCCGATCCCGTCGGAGCCGTTGACGGCGCCGACGGTGATGACACCGGCAGCAAACTCCTGCGGTGCGACGAAGCTGCCGGCCGTCGGATCGGATACCGAAGTCAGCCCGTCACCGCCGATCCAGAGCTTCAGGAACTTGCCGGAGAGCGATGCGTCGGGTGTTCCGATGCGCAAGGTGTAGCTCCCGCTCGCGAGGTTCAGACTCGGCTGCAGCAGCGTGCTCGACGACAAGGCGCCCGAGAAGCACCCGTTCTGCGTGCCGTCGGCGTCGTTGCTCCAGTAAAGGTCGAAGTTGCTCGCGTTCTGGCCAAACGGGTCCGCCCACGCGAACGCCATCGGAAAGCCGCTCGAGGAGGTCACCGTCAGATGCTGTATGCCGCTGCCATCGAACGTCTCGATGTAGTTGTCGGTCCGCGTGCCGCTGCCGGTGGCGCAACTCAAGGCAGCAAGGCCCGCGGAGGCGACCGAGACCGGCGTGTAATTGCCTTCCCAGTAGCTGCCGTTGGCATTGCCCGCCGCCGTGAACAGCAGGACGGTGGGATTCTGGGCGAGGAGCTGCTCGATGGCCTGAGCATCCGTGCTGTCGGTCGACATCAGGTCGAGCGGCGGAAACTGGACGTCATCGACGAGGATCGTCGCACCCACGCCGATCAGCTCGCTGAGGCACGAGAGATACTCCGTGAAGGTCGTGGGCTCGCAGAACGCCAGGGCCGCACCGGGCGCGACCGCATGGACGACTTCGAGCAGGGCCGTCCCCTCGTCGTCGGCCGTGCTTGCGCCCCCGACCACCTGCACGGTCTGAGGAAGCTCGTTGCGCCCCTGAATGACACTCAAGCTCGCGACGCCCGTCGATTGCACCCCGACGGTCACACCGGCGCCGGTGACGCTGGTCTGCGCGAGAAACTGATCGGCGTGCATGATCGTTAGGGCAGTCCCGTCGATGGCGGCCTGCGCCGGCGCGGCTTGAGGCCGCGCCGTCTGTGTTTTCTGACGGGTACCCGCGCTGCCGACCGGGGGACCGAGCGGGTGCCGATGTATCACGTAGACCGGCGCCTCGATGCGCCTCACCCCGCGGGTGGCCGCGATGCGCGGCACAGCGGCGGGCGCAACCCAGCCCTCCGTCACGCACACGGTCTCGAGCTCGACGAGGGTACCGGCCGAAAAACCAGCGGCCGCGAGCTCCGGCGCTGACCCGGAGCAGTCGTATCGAATGTCGACCTCAATGCGCCCCTCGCGGTCGATGCGGAGCGGGGACGACGGGCCAGCGCGAAAGGATTCGCGGGCGTCGTAGGCCGAGAGCACCGCACCGGCGACCCGTGAGCGCCACGCGGGTGTCTCCGGCGAAGCCCCGCGGCACACGCCGGCGACGGCGAGTCCGATGACGGCGAGGGCGAGCGGACGTGCGGATGCCATGACGACGCATTGTGACATCCGCAGGGTCTGACACAAAAGCGTCACGGCCGGTGTCGCGCCAAGCGATGCGGCTTGAGATAACCTGCGTCTCGCTCCCAGTTATCAAACTGAGGCAGCGTCGAGCGCCCCGGCGGTTGAGGGCGAGAGCAGACTACGACGGCCATCCCGCGAGCCAGTGCGAGTCAGGCAAGGAGCTAAGTCATGGCAACCTTCGAGAAGGGGCACGTTCGTCGCCCGGACAAGGATCACCTCATCCTCCTCTCCCATCAAAGACATCGGGATCACCTGAAGGTGCTGGGCGCGGTTCCGCAGCCACCCCACTGGGACTCCAGAGCTCAGGGGCTGGTCGGCCCCGTCAAGGATCAGGGCAAGTGCGGGTCCTGCTGGGATTTCAGCGGCACCGGCATCATCGAGGTGGCCTTCAACAAGGTTGGAATCGGCGGCGGTGCGGGCAAGTTCGTTCTGTCGGAAGAGTACTCGCTGTCGTGCTATCGCAATGGCAAGTGCAAGGGCGATGACAACACGACGGTGCTCGAATGGGCCAAGGCCAACGGCTTGCCCCTGACGGCCGATTACGGACCCTACAAGGCGGCCGCGGGTCAGTGCCTGTACAAGCCCGCCATGCACCTCTTCAAGCCGGACGACTGGGGCTTTGCCGATGCGGCGGGAGGATCGGGCGTGACGCCGACCCACGACATCAAGGCGGCCATCATGCAGTACGGTGCCGTCGGCTGCGGAGTCGCCGCGGATAACGCCTTCGCGACCCATCCCGGCGGCAGCGTGTTCGCGGGTTCCGGCTCAAAGACCGTCGATCACGACGTGATCCTTGTCGGGTGGGACGATCCCAGCAATTCGTGGATTCTGCGCAATTCATGGGGCGCCGCCTGGTGCGAGAACGGCTACATGCGGATCGCGTACGGCGCCAATCTCATCGGCAACGAGTCAGTCTGGTCGGTTAAGTATCCAGGCACCTAGCACCGCCCGCAGTTTCGCGATGGATTGAGACCCCACAGTCTAGTTCGAAAAGACAAGCGAGGCGCCCCGCTGAGCCGGCGCTGACGGAGAACCCAGTAGCGCTGCAGAGCTCGTCTTGCTTGCGCGAATACGAGGCTATCGGTCGAGCCGTCTCACTGCGAAGGAGGAGGGGGCGTCGGCGGCGCTGCAGGAGCGGGAGCGGGCGTCATGTCCTCGGACCGTGTGTAGAAAAGAACGCCTTCTTTCACTGCAAAATACAGGTGCAGCTTCTCCAGCACGTCCCGCCCTAAGTTGAGGGGATACCGACCCAAGCATCCGTCGAACCCTACCGCATGATCCGTCGGCTTGTTGAACGCCAAGTGACACGCTGACCACGTCGGCTTCAACCGTACGTCGGCGTTCGTCACGGCAAGCCCCTTGGCGGTGATCTTCATGGCCTTGTAGTACGGCTCGGGCTTGCCGTCGGCGCCCGGGCGCATCTCAATGCCCGGGGAATGGCGGTCGAAACCATACAGTTTGCTGCTCACCATCTCCTCTAAGCTGGTGGTGGCTGTTTCTGCGGAAAACGTAGCCTCCACGAGCTTCCCATCCAGTTCCATGGGAAAGTACAGGTTGCCAAGATATCCACGATAGATGGGGGTCTCCGCAGCGATATCGGCCCAGTAGACTCCAATTCTGGGGCAGTGCTCAGGTGAGTACAGCGCCAATTTGCGGTGCGCCATGTCGAGTTCGACATCAAGCGTTCCAAAGACAGATAGAGATGCGTTCGCGGCGACCTCACCCGAGGGCCGATGCGACCACCGATCCAATGGTGGATCGACGACAAACTGGGCATGCCGCAGCTCAGCGTTGCCGATCTGCAGGCTATCGATGAACACGGACTGTGTAGCACGCTGAGCCCCAAGAAAGATATTAATAGAAGGATCGAGAGCCCTTCGCTTGAGCTTTAGCGCATCGACGACCTCATTGGAAATAAGGCTGTAGTCACCGGCGGTGTACAAAGCCACGCGAAAATCGTGCCCATTCAGCCGCGCGGGAAACAGCACTTGATCACCGACTTGTAACTCGACCTGTGCCACTCGATCTAGATGGCACTCCTCGGCACTCGCGCTCCCGAGCAGGGCGACCCACACAAGAATGCCCAAGCTTTTTCGCTTCATGTTGGCGTGCTCGATCAGACTGAAAAGGCCATCAGCATGTGGAACAAGGACGCATAGGCAGGTTCGTGCCTGCCGGGAATGAACCCAACGGTCCAATGACCACCCACCCGGTGAGTTTGGCCCAGCTCCTGGCGTTGCGAATCAGTAGCGCAGCCAGAGCCCGCACGCCCCAGCCCAAACGATCCGATTAAGAGTGTGCGCTCGTCCAGAATGGCCAAGACGCCAGCTAACTCCCCGGCAATACGACTGCGAGGATGTCAGCGTCCCCGGGCTACGCGCTTCTCCCGCTTCGCCGCGCGCTTCTCGTCGAACGTCTTGGCGGGCTTCTTCTTGCCTTCCTTCTTCCGATCCATACCCTTGCTCATCGGACTCTCCCCTTCAGTAGATCACTTGGCATCCTTGCGATGATCTTCCCGGCGAGCCGAACCGGCAACAGATGTTTCGATCGACTCGCGAGAGGCAGTGGACGGACTGCTACGGCCGGTTCCTGGCGCTGAATCCGTGGACGGCGCGTGAGTCCGCTTGCGTGGCGCCGCATTCGTCCCTGATGATCGTATGTCCGCACGAACCAGTCACGGGCGGGCACCGTCAGCCGTTGGTCGTGACGCAGGGAGGCCCTATGCCGACACGTTGGGGATGGCGACACTCAACTTCCGGTCGCACTTTGCCGGCCCCGATGCTGCTGGTGTGCGCGATATCAGCGGCACCCGTTACGGCAGTGGGCGAGACCGAGTCATCTGGACAGACCCACTGGCCGCCGCCCGTCCTTCATTTCTGCGCCGCGCACTGCACGACCTGGTACCTCACGAGCGACGGCCAGGGCTATACGGGTGCGCCGCACCAAAGCCGCGCCGAGCCCTACGGGGTCCGCATCGTTACCTTCAACCGCGATTCGGTGGTGCTGAACCGCCGCGATGCGCCGAACCAGTGGTTTCCGCAGGGACTCAAGGCCACGATCACCGGGAATGTGTCGCCCACAGGGGATAGCCTCCAAGACGGAAAGATCCGGTGGACCTTCGGGCAATCCGGGATCTACGACATGCGCCTCACCTGGGGCCGCGCGCTCGATTCGATCCCCGGAGACGATAACTACCTGCCACCGGTCGTTCTGCACTTTTGCGCCGCGCAGCGCACTGCGCGACGTGGTATCTCACGCTGGATCGCAAGGGTTACTCGGGTACTCCGAAGACACCCGAGATCACACCCGACGGTTACGGCGTCCGCATCGTGCGATTCACACACGATGCGGTCGTACTCGATCGTCACGATGCGCCGAACCAATGGTTCCCGCAGGGGCTCAAAGCCCTCATCACGGGACAGGTCTCACCCGCCGGCAACGGGCTCATCAACGGAAAGATCGACTGGACCTTCGGCCAGTCCGGCAAATATGACGTGCGCATGAGCTGGGGTACGGGGCTCAACAACCTCCCGGGCCAGGACAATCAGGCGGGTCCGCAGAATCAACAGCTGATTGAGAGTCTGCTGTTCTTCTTTGTCATGTCTGCGGTTTTTGACGACGACAGCTCAGCGCCGTCGCCGTCTCCCGTATATAGGAACCCTTGCGCCGGCGTGTACTCAGCGGCCTGCGGGACAGAGCGCCGACACAACCCTCGTTAAATTCGTCGGCCCGAGGTGGGCGGGAACTTCGGAGAAGCGGCGAACTCGCCTGGAATGTCCGTTTGGCACGAAGAGCACCCAGTGAGTGCCTTCGTCGAGGGAGTGTTCGAGAAAGATGAAAGGGCGTCGAGCGTTGAGGTACCTCCACTGCTGGGAGGCCGTACCGGCCCTAACCGGTGCTATCACCCGCGCTCCGCAAGTGCTCCAGCGTCCTCGCATCCTCGCTCCCGCCAAAGTACTTCCTGAGCGCCTCGATGAACACCTGATTGTCTTCCGCGGTCTGAGCGAAGAGCGTCATGCATGAGCGGAACTTGAGATCATCTGGCGACCAGAAGATCTCCTCGATCGAGCGCGCCTCGACTGCGTTGACCAGTGCGGTGCACTCTCGAAGACGCGGCCCCAGGACGGGATGCCGGAGGTACGCTCTCGCTTCCGCCGGCGATTGGATCGCGTACCTCACCGCCATGGCGCTGTGACCCAACCCCTTGATCTGCGGAAACACGAACCACATCCAGTGCGAGGTCTTGCGGCCGCGGCGAAGCTCCCCGACGACGCGGTCGTAGACCTTCTCCTGCGCCTCGATAAAGCGCTGGAGATTGCAGGGGTCGCTGTTGGAACTGTCCGCCATCCGCGGCCCTCGTCGAGGACCCTATCGCCACAAGCTCTGCGGGTACACGCGCACCCGCAGGGCATCCGTCTCATGTCCCTGAAATGTCTCTCGTCTGCGTCGCCTTGCGGTGCGCGATTTCCTGCATATAGATCGGTGAGCGGTACACGCCCGTGCCGCGCGACAGCTCGGGCGGCAGCGGCTTGAACGGATTCATCGATTCCAGGAGCGCATTGCATCGTGCCTCGACGCCGATGCGGTACTCGGGCTCTGCCACGACGTACAGATCATTGTTGAGTATGCCGTTGAGCACGAACCGCGCCGCCACCAGGGGATCCATCGGCCGGATGGCGGCGGGGGTTGCGTTTGCGGGCGGCGGCGGACGAGGCCGCGGCGGGCCCGCCCCCGGGGCCGGTCGCGGCTGCGCGCCCGGGGCGAGGGCCGGTGGCCCCTCGTTCTTCAGGGACGCCGGACGATAGCTCTCGCTGCGGCCGATGTTCGTCGCGGTGAGGCCCGGGACGAAACAGGTCGTGCCGATGTTGGTGTTGCGCAGCTCGAGCCGCAGTTCCTCCATGAGGCCCACCGCCGCGATCTTGGCGACCGTGTAGACACCGGCACCGCTGCCCGGGAGGATGCCGCTGGTCGAGGTGGTCGTGACGATGTGCGCGCCCTGCTTGCTCGCGAGCATGCGGGGCACATAGGTGTGGATGCCGTAGATGGGTCCCCAGAGATTGACACCGAGACCCCATTCCCAGTCCTTGTAGGTGCCGGTGCTGGCGGGAGCCTGCAGACCGACGCCCGCGTTGTTGACGAGGACCTGCAGCCCGCCGAACTTCTTCTCGATCTCCTCCGCGACCCGCTCCCAGCGCTCGCGGTCCATGACGTCGTGCTGGATCAGGTGCACCCGCGGATCATTCTCGGGAAACTGCTTGAGCGCATCACCGACATGCTGGTCGTCCAGGTGGCCCATCACCACTTTCATGCCGGTCTCGTACAGCACGCGTGCGATGCCAAGACCGATGCCGCTCACCCCGCCGGTGATGTAGGCGACCTTGTCCTTCAGGTCCGTGATCTGGGGTGGCTGCGCGGCACCGAAGTCGGGGGCATCGGCCGCGATTGCGCGGGATGCCGCGATACCACTGGGGAGTGCGACCGCGCCCGCCGCCATGGTGAGGATCTGCCGCCGGTTCAGCGTCTGCTCATCCATATCCGTGCTCCCCAATCGCAAGTCGTTGTTGTCGCTGGCATGGAACTTCAAGGGCCGCGGCCATTCTCCCACAGCCGATCGGCAGAGGAGCGTTACTCAGGCGGAAACACGCCTGCGCCGCGCCGGGTGACACCGGGGGGATCGCAGCCCCTGGACCTAAGATTTGCCTGCCCCGCGCAAATGCCCGAAAGTGTTGGCCCTGTGTCCGGAAAGCCGGTGAAAGCGAGCGGCCGGCACCGTATGGATCGAATCGGGGGCGTTCCATGCTGAGCTTCCTGAAGGCGGCCGGGCACGTGCCGCTGCGGGCCGAGGGCGAGATCGCGCCGCTGTACCGGCGGCTTCGCTGGCAGATCTTCTTCGGCATCTTCTTCGGGTACGCCGGGTTCTATCTCGTCCGCAACAACTTCAATCTCGCGATGCCCTATCTGGTCGATCAGGGCTTCAGCCGGGGCTCGCTCGGCATCGCGGCCTCCGGCGTTGCGATGGCCTACGGCATCTCCAAGTTCGTCATGGGGAGCGTGTCGGACCGCTCGAACGCCCGCTTCTTCCTGCCGCTCGGACTTGCGCTGTCGGCCGGCGTGAACCTGATCCTCGGCCTCACCCACTGGGCGACCTCGAGTATCGTCCTCATGTTCGCGGTCTCGTTCGTCAACGGGTGGTTTCAGGGGATGGGCTGGCCTCCGTGCGGGCGGCTGATGGTCCACTGGTGGTCGCACCGGGAGCGCGGCAGGATCGTCTCGCTCTGGAACACCGCGCACAACGTCGGCGGTGGGCTCATCGGACCGCTGTTCCTGGTGGGTCTCGCGCTGTTCAGCGACTGGCACGCCGCGTTCTACGTTCCGGCGGTCGTCGCCACGGTCGTCGCGCTGTTCGCGCTCGTCACGCTCCGAGACACGCCGCAGTCGGTCGGACTCCCCCCGATCGAGAAGTACCGCAACGACTACCCCGAGGACTACAGCGAGCGCCACGAGCAGGAGTTCAGCACGCGCGAGATCTTCGTCCAGCACATCCTGAAGAACCGCCTGCTGTGGTGGATCGCGTTCGCCAACATCTTCGTCTACCTGCTGCGCTACGGGGTGCTCGACTGGGCGCCGACGTATCTGAAGGAGGCCAAGCACTTCACGGTGGACAAGACCTCGTGGGCCTATTTCCTCTACGAGTGGGCGGGCATCCCCGGTACGCTCCTGTGCGGCTGGGTGTCCGACCGGTTCTTCCGGGGACGACGCGGGATCGTCGGCATTCTGTTCATGACGCTCGTCGGCCTTGCGACGGCGATCTACTGGCTCAATCCCCCGGGTAACCCGACGGTCGACCTCGCCGCGCTGATCTGCGTCGGCTTTCTGATCTACGGGCCCGTGATGCTGATCGGCCTGCACGCGCTCGAGCTCGTGCCGAAGAAAGCCGCAGGAACCGCGGCGGGGTTCACGGGGCTCTTCGGCTACCTCTTCGGCACGCTGTCGGCCAATGCGCTGGTGGGCTACACCGTCGACTGGTTCGGCTGGAACGGCGGGTTCATCCTGCTGCTCATCGGATGCGGACTGGCGATTCTCTGCATCGTGCCGACGCTCAAGCACGATGCGCAGCTCTCGCTGCAGCGTGCGGCGGCCAGCCGCGCCGCCTGACGATCCTTATCAGACCCTTCAACTTAGACTCGAGGACGATGCTCATGAGAACGCTGACGCGCACCGCAACGACACTCGGATGCCTCGCGGCGTGTGGCGCGAGCCTGCTGGCGGCGGCCGGCTGGGCTCAATCGGCGCCGGCTCTCAAGACCCTCGATGGCAAAGCGCCGCTCATCATCGGACATCGCGGGCTGCCGGGCCTTTACCCGGAAGAGGTGATCGCCGGCTACCAGGCCGCGGTTGCCGCCGGGACCGATGCGCTCGAACTCGATCTTCAGTCCTCGAGCGACGGCGTGCTGTTCGCCTGCCACAACGTGTTCCTGAGCGATACCACCGATGTGGCCACGCACCCGGAGTTCGCCGCGCGCAAGACCTCGCGCATGGTCGACGGAGTTCCCACCGGACCCGACTGGTACATCGCGGACTTCACGGCCGCGGAGCTCAAGACGCTGCGGGTAAGGCAGCCCATCACGACGCGCAGCAAGCAGTACGACGGCCTGTATCCGATGGCCACGTTCCAGGAGATCATCGACGTTGCAAAACAGGCGATGGCGGCGAATCCCGCGCACCGGGTCAACGTCTACCCTGAGACCAAGAACCCGCTCTACCAGCGTCAGCTGGGGCGGCCACTGGAGGAGAAGCTCCTCGCGATGCTGCAGAAGGAGGGCTGGAACACGCCCGACTCGCCCGTCTTCGTCCAGTCCTTCGACCCGGCGAGCCTCAAGCTCATGCGCAGGCTGGGACTGAAGACCAAGGTCGTGCAGCTCATCGATGCGACGGACATCGACTACCGCACCGGTGCGCTGCTTTACACCACGCCCGACACGGCCAAGCCGTTCTCCTGGCTGCAGGCGAATGATCCGCGCACCTTTGCCGCCATGGTCACGCCCGCGGGCCTGGCGCAGATCAAGACCTACGCGGACGGCATCGGTCCCTGGAAGGTGTACATCCTCTCGGCAAAGGGAGTCGATGGGGCCGGCAAGCCGGTGACGGCGCTCTCGCAGGCCTCCAACATGGCGCCCAGCACACTCGTGGCCGATGCGCACCAGGCGGGACTCTTCGTGCACCCCTACACATTCCGGGACGAGTCCGTGCACCTGACCCGCACTTACAACAACG
>Ga0187780_10001958_pt1 | contig 15506 bp, 12 predicted proteins | sample 1015_Q2_SP10_20__FD_132429 | JGI IMG/M metagenome (GOLD analysis project Ga0187780, IMG submission 132429) | Tropical peat soil microbial communities from peatlands in Department of Meta, Colombia - 1015_Q2_SP10_20_MG | ecosystem: Environmental > Terrestrial > Soil > Wetlands > Peat | place... | reverse complement strand
GGTAGAGCAACTGTCATGGTCAGAATTGTGTAAACGACGAGTATGACAATATCTGGTATGATGGTCATGAGGCCTGCGTTGAGGATTATTACCTTACGAAGAGCGTCGGCGGCGTAGTAGAGGGGGAATGCTTTTCCAACTATCTGTAGCCAGGTTGGTAGTTGCTCGATTGGGAATAGGATTCCGCTGATGAACATCATTGGGAATTGGAGAAGCATAGTCATCATTTGAGCGGTTTCCTGATCCGGAGCAACTGCAGTCATGATTATGCCTACCCCGACGAAACTTGCTGTTCCCAAAATCATCACGATGACCATGATGATTGGGCTGCCGAAAATTCGGACTCCGAAAAGCAGCATAGACAGTGCGAGAATGAGGAATCCTTGGATTAATCCGCGCACGGTTTGCGCCGCGACTTTGCCAATTATGATCGATTGGTGTGGTATCGGTGAAACGAGTAATCCGTCCATAGTTCCCTGTTCCTTCTCTCGTGAGATGGCTGTCGCGACGCCTTGAAGAGATCCGGTGATAACGGTCAGGGCCATGAAGCCTGGCGCTAGGAACTGAAAGGACGAAGCGGATGATAGGCCGCTGATCAAAGGCGTCTGCGTAACTGAGATTGGTTGCGTTACGAACTGTGGGTCCACATGGTCGCCGTCCATGCTCCTAATGTTTTGTGCGGAGATGTTCGCTCCTATCAGATTGAATATTGTTGAGATTTCAGATTGGACAACTGAGGCTGTAGTTGGATTCGTCTCGTCAACGGTCACTTGGACGGTCGCGGGTTGTCCTCCGGCGAGTGCGCTACTGAAGCCTTGCGGTATGACTATGATGCCTTTGAGTTTTCCTTCTACGAGTTGGTTGCGGGCGTTTTGGTAGGTGGGACTTTCAGTCACAGAGAACAGGTGTTGTTGAGTTGAGTATTGAATGAATTCGGCTGCGACTGAATTAGCATATTGACCGTTGTCAATCTGGACTATGGATACAGGAAGGTTAGGAAATGCGGTGCCGATGCTGCCGGTGTTCGGGTTGGACTTGGGGACTGGCGGATAAATGTACCCAAACATGCTCATTAACAGAAGTGGCATCAAGATGAAGAAGAATAGTAGCATCTTAGCTCTCCAGAGGTCTAAGAGGTCGCGGCGGGCAATGTCCACAGCAATATCCCAAGCGAACCTTTTCGGCATTTTACATCCTTCCCATCGGTGCGCGGAGGGAAATACGCGCGTCTGCAGAGTCGCGTAATTCTCGGCCTGTGAGTTCTAAGAAAACCTCAAGGAGGCTATTGGTGTCGTATCTCTCTTTCAAGGCTTGAGGAGTATCGATAGCTAAGACTTTCCCATGATCGACGATGCAGATTCGATCTGAGAGTTCATCTGCTTCTTCCATGACGTGCGTTGTCAGCACTATCGTGTGACCGCGTTGCCTCAATTCCTTGACTAGGTCGCGGACGAAGCGTGTGCTTTGAGGGTCTAATGCGGTCGTGGGTTCGTCGAGGAACAGTATGTCGGGGTCGTGGAGGATCGCGCGTATTACGTTTATTCTCTGTCTCATGCCACTGGAGTATCCGCCTACTAGCTTGTCTCTAAACGGGGTGAGTTTGACCATCTCTAGCAATTCCTCTGAACGTTTCTGTAGGGTTTCTCGATCGATTCCGTACAGTTTGCCGAAGAACATCAAATTCTCAAGCGCAGTCAGCCGAGGGTACATGATCAGTTTCTCAGAAACGAGGCCAATTCTCTTTCGCACCTCACTTCCTTGCCGAGTAACATCGTACCCGTCGACGCGAGCGAAGCCCGAAGTGGGGGAGAGTAGTGTACAGAGCATGCGTATCGTGGTGCTCTTTCCAGCGCCGTTGGGACCAAGTAGGCCGTAGATCTCACCCTTATGAATGGTTAAGTTGACATGGTCGACTGCCGTGAACGTCTTGAAGATTTTTGTGAGGTCGCGTGTCTCAATCGCCGGTCCGGCTGTAGGGTTCGCCGGAGAAATCAATTCGGCTTCATGCAAACTCATTACACCCATCATATCGATTAGATATATCGTATCGATATTCAACCGACGTATTATAATATATCGAACCGATATTGATGCTGGAATCGGACTTGCCCAAAAGCCTCCATGTGAGCCCGTATGAGGTAATGTTTTTCGTAGCTCTAGGAAATGGCCCCGCTTACGGGTACGAGCTCGCAGCAAGGTTCAGCAAGATGACAAGAGGTCACATGAAAGTAAGTTACGGAACCATCTATCCGTTCCTTCGTAGAATGGAGCGTAAAGGAGAGATACACTCGAAAAAGGATGAGAGAACGGGGAGAGTGTACTATGAGCTTACCCAACAGGGCCTAGATGCAAGGAAAGATGTCATGAAGAGAATGAAGGAATATCAGAAGGATATGCAAGAAAAGCTGCTCGGAACCCTCTACATCCACGCCGAAATATTCGGACAAAAATCCCTGAACGACATCTTGAAGCGTGCGCGTGCGACAGACCCTCAATGAGAAAATCATGCATAAGACTCGAAATGCAGGTGCAGATCATGGACTCAAGGCCTCGCAGCGTTCAGGATATTTGGCAGAATTCAACCGACAATTGGAGCAAACTCTGTGTTGCGATGGGCTGCGCCAGCATCCGCGTTCCAGGCGCTGTTCTTCAAACGTATCCGATCAACCGATCTGGCACATTCTACAATTCCGTATTTGTGCAAAATCCGCAATCCTTTGAGGTGAAACAAGCGGAGGACATCTTCGCAGAACGCGAACTTCCATTTTCCATCGTCCTCCCGAGCCTGGAATCCTTTGGAGAGTTAAGCAGATCGCTCAGTGAGCAGAGGTACTCGCTTGCTCCACCATGGATTCTGATGGTGCACAAGGAATTGGTTGACAGAAGCAATCCGGACGTCAGAGTTGAAGAAATTGACTCGTCTAAGTTGTCGGACTGGGTTGAATTGCAGGATGTCTTCCCTCATGTGGAGAGCTCGCGGCGGGCAAGGCGCGAAATGATTGAGACGGTTCTAAGGGAAGATTCAGCTCACCTCTTTCTGGCCAGCGTGGGAGGAAAATCCGTGGGAGCGGGTTTACTATTCATCAAGGCTCAAGTGGCCTCTATTCATATGATTGCGACTTTACCTGAGTTTAGAAGACGGCATGTAGCCTCAACGGTAACTCTCGAGGCGATAAGTCGCGCAAGGAAGGATAACCCTAGTCTATTATGGCTGAGGACGCGCAAGGGAGGGACGGGAGAGAAAGTCTACACCAGGATAGGTTTTACGGCATACTCAGATATCCTGTCATATACGCGGACGCCGCAGTGCGAAGAATCCAATCTGCCTCCGTTGTGAATCATAGGCTACTATTCTGAGCCATCACCAAGTCTAGAAATTGGTCACGAAACTACTGATCTCAATCTGTCTCTCTCATCGAAACGAATATGAACGGGTACCGAATTTAATCGCAAAGTTCTTCTAACTGCTAAGGCGATGTGATATTGAACATCGACTTCGAACGTAATCTTGAGAAATATGCCGAAGTCATTGTCAAGGTCGGACTAAACCTTCAATCTGGACAGCGACTTATCATCGGCGCTCCATTTTTCGGGACTGACGGAACACCAGTCGAAGCATATCAATTAGTGCGTAGAATCACGCAGGCGGCCTATCAGGCCGGAGCGAAATACGTTGGGGTCAACTGGGACGACGAAGAGCTCCAACGTATACGCGTAAGCAATGCGTCATTGGAGAGCATGTGCGAGTTCGCTGAGTGGAAGAATAGGGGCGCGATTGAGTACGTAGCCAACCGGGACGCTATCGTAATGGTGCTGGCCCAGAATCCAGCATTGTTGAGTGATTTGGATTCGCAGAAATTGCAGGCGAAGCAGAAAGTTGAGACAGAGCAATTCCATAAGCTCTTTTCGAAACTGGCAGCCGGCGTTACAAATTGGTTAGTTGTAGGCGCGGCGATTACCAGCTGGGCGACGAAAGTGTTCCCGAATCTGGAACAGGATGAAGCAAAAGCGCGTTTATGGAATACAATCTTTCAAGTGTGCCGAATCAATCAGGACGATCCAGTAGCCGGATGGAAAAGGCATGTCGCGGACTTGAACAACCGCGCGGATTACTTGACTAGCAAACGATATACGGCATTGCAGTTCAAATCTCCCGGTACGGATCTGACCATTGGCCTACCTGAAGATCACTTGTGGCATAGTGGTAGCCTGACTACGCAGAACGGCCTCACATTCACAGCCAACATTCCAACTGAAGAAGTGTTTACTATGCCGCACAAGCAACGAATCGACGGAATAGTGACCTCTACCAAACCTCTCAGTTATCAAGGGCGTCTCATCGAGAAGTTTACTCTCAAATTCTTCAAGGGCCGCGTAGTTCATGCCACGGCTGAGAATGGGCAGGATGCTCTGAATAATATTCTCAGCAGTGACGAGGCCTCTCGCAGTCTCGGTGAAGTTTCGCTCGTACCTCACAGTTCCCCAATTTCCCAATGTGGCGTACTATTCTATAACAGCCTATTCGACGAGAACGCTTCGGACCATCTAGCCCTCGGCAACGCATATCGCTTCAGCATCAAGAACGGTGAGAAGATGACTGCTGAAAAATTCGCGGCAGCCGGCGGCAACGAAAGCATGACCCATGCCGACTTCATGATTGGCAGTAACGAGATGAATGTCGACGGTCTCACCTCCAATGGCACAGCAGAACCCATCATGCGAGACGGTGAATGGGCATTCAAGGTCTGAAGTCGGACTCTACAACATTCAATCCGGGACCACCTTCGTCTTCGACTTCGAAGCCGATGAACCAAGTCATATATACCACAGCGATACCCAATGGCATTTTCTAATCGCCTACTGCGAATGCGTCGTCTACGTTGTTGATGGAAGTAAGTGAAATTGAGGAGAATAAGGATGAAAGTATCTTGGTTGGTTGCCGTCTTGTTGCTTTGCTCTGTTGTTACATTGACTGACGCCGCTACCACGTCGGGTTATATTTCTCCTCAGGCTAGTCCAACTTTCACTTTTTTCCCTAGCTTGACTTTCCATCCCAGCTTCACCTTCACGTTCATAACTGTGACATCATCAACCAGCATGTTCACGTTCTTCCCCAGCTTCACATTCATCTTTACCGGCACCAGCACCATGCCAACTGTCAACTCTACTTTAGTTAAGATGACTGATTGGGCAGTGATGGGTGTCGATGTTTTCCCGCCAACGCCCCAGGCTGGGGACCAGATGGTGTTCAGCATGAGCTTTGCAGCGCTGAGCTCGAACATGCCGTTCCCGCAACATGTCTATGTGCAATGTCAGATTGATGGTTATAGTTGTGGGGCGGGTACGGTTCATTATAGTGGGCCTGTCGGAGCAGTGGCAACTGTCTCCTCGAACGGTTATTGGCCGGCAACCCCCGGTACACACATTCTCACTTGGTTTGTAGATACTACGTCAGACCCTAACCCTGGAAATAACGCTTTGAGCATACAATTTTTCGTTCCTGTTCCCCAAGCACCAACTACGGCGATGCCAAGTGTCGCAACATCTCCCCAAGTCACAACGTCCACACAACCTCCAACGACTATCGTTCAAACTTCCGTCCAAACTGTGACACAATCATCTAGCCAGAGTTCGAGTGGACTGATGAGTTTCTCGCTCCAGGACTACTCATTGCCTCTGATCGGGATCATAGTGCTTCTCGTCATAGCGCTCGCATTTTCGATGCGAAAACGAAAGCCCCTGCCAGCAACTCCTCAGGGGAATTCATGGTTCTGTACACGTTGCGGCACCCCGAATTTGATGGACAGTAATTTCTGTGTCAAGTGTGGATCACCAAAGCCAAAGTTGTAGAATTCCAGTCCTCATGAACAGAGTTGAAGCAAGCTACCTTGAGAAGCAGTGTTCTTCTGCTGGTCTTGCTGTTTGGATTTCTCAACTTTCCACAGAGTATCGCCGTTGCATCTCCCAACCTTTCAACAGATTCTGCAACCCGAACGGATGACGTTTTTGTTGTGCCGGTCAAGGTCCAAACTGTGGGGGACGCCTGGAACGGGTACCTTGCTTTTGGGTTGTGGCAGTTTAATTCTACTTTGAGTCCGGTTCATGCCTATTTGGTTGTAATGACGACCATTGGACGATTGCTATATCTGCGCAGCTCTGACGGACTGCCGACCTATTGGCCTGTCAAGTACATTTCACCGGATACGCTGATGTTCATGGGGGAACCAAATTCATCAGCTACACATTTCTGGAACATGAGAACTAACGAGACCCAAGATTTCATGAACGTTTGGGGTCACCATGACATAGAGTACAATCCCGTCACACGCACTTTCCTCACGTTGAGAGATTACATTCGGGTAATCAGTGGAAAGAATGTTCTCATGGACAAAATCGTTGAACTTAGCGTTACCGGAGACGTGCTTTGGAGTTGGGACACGTTTACTAACGGGAATTTCAGCCTGAACGATGAATGTCCATGTAACGACACTGCTGGGGGGTCGTCGGGATATCTGCGCGGCCCAACGTTGATAGACCTAACCCATTCAAATAGCCTCCAATGGGAATTCGACAAGAACATAATCTACCTGAATATGCGGGCGCAGAATACGTTCTGCAAAATTGATAAATCCGCCAGTCGAACGGTATGGTGCCTCGGCGAGCACGGTAACTTCGCCTTATACGACGCTAGCGGCAACAGAGTTTCCAGTCTGTGGTATCACGCGCACGACGTGAGAGAGATCAGGCCAGACGTCTTCTTGATGTTTGATAACGAATACCACAACACAACCATGCCATGCCCGCAGGATTTCAACGGAACAGGCTTACACAGCAGAATGCTGGAAGTCGCCGTTAACGAGCAGACTATGACTGCTAATGAGGTCTGGAGTTGGAGTGCTCCCAGCGCGTTTTGGACGCCATATTGGGGTAGCGTGAATCAGTTACCTAACGGAGACATGATAGGAGCATTCGGTGCAAACAGTCACTACGTTCCTAACAGTATTGGCGCGGAATTGGTTGAAGTGAACATAAAAGGTGACGTGGTAAGGAATTACACGTTTCCATACGGGTGGGGGATCTACCGGATAGAGCCAATCCCTTTACGAAGCATTGACAGCTACGATGGAATGACGCACACGAGTGAATTCAAGATAAATTTGTCAACCTTAAACGGTCTTGCCGGTGTAGAGGATATTTTCTACAGAATCAACAATGGAACAACCATGAGCGTAAACGTTGATGGGCAGCCTCTGATTGCCACTCAGGGAACCAACAATACTCTTGAGTACTGGAGCGTGGACAAAACAGGCATCGAAGAGAGGCCTCACCGGCTACTGACCGGAATAGGACTGATTGCAAGCACGACGAGCATGTTCATGCCAAGCTCCTCGTTCGAGAGTACCTGGGCAAATCCTGTTTTGATCCTCGGCATCGTAGCTGCCATATTTCTCAGCGTTTGTGTTTACTCGCGGAAAAGAAAAAAGCGCCAAAAAGACGCGACAACTCGATGACTGTTCTCCTCCAATGCACTTTGTGGATTACTTGTACAGATCAGTGCTCATATAACGCAGTCCGGAATCAACAAGTATTGTCACGATGGTCGCTTTAGGTCCGAGTTGTCCTGCGACTCGGATTGCGGCGACAACGTTTGCTCCTGATGAGATACCGGCGAATAGTCCTTCTTCGCGTGCTAGTCGTCGTGCCATCGACTTTGCTTCTTCTGTGCTGACGGTCATGATCTCGTCCACCTGGTTCGGTTCCCAGAGTGGCGGCACAAACCCGATACCGATGCCTTCGATTTGGTGAGAGCCTGTAGGCCTTCCGGAGAGTACGGCTGATTCGACTGGTTCAACTGCTGTTACGTGAAGATCGGGTTTGTGTTTTCGAAGTGACTTGGTTGCTCCGTGAATTGAGTGTGCAGTTCCTACGACGTGGACGAATGCATCTACGTTTCCGTCCAGTTGTTTCCAGACCTCTTCACCAAGTGGATAGTAGCCTAGAATGGCGTCTTGGTTACTGAGCTGGTCCGACCACCAGTGGTTGGGGTTCTGACTGATCACGCGGGATTTCTCAATCATCTTCTTGATCAGTTCTTCCGTGATCTTCTTATTATCGCTCGGAACGTCCGTTATCTGGGCGCCGAACGCTTTCATAGCATGTCGCTTTTCGTCGCTGAACGCGTCGGAGAAGACTGCGTGAAATCCGTATCCCTTTGCTGCGCATACCATGGCAAGAGAGATACCGGTTGTGCCCGACGTGTACTCGACTACTGTACTGCCCGGGTTCAGTCGTCCTTGGGCTTCGGCGTGTTCAATGACTTCCTTTGCCATCCGGTCTTTCATGCTTCCAGTCGGATTTGCCCACTCCAGTTTGGCGACGATACGAGCGCAGTTCGATGGTACGACTCTTCGTAGTTGCACTATGGGTGTATTTCCGATTGAGTCGAGAACGTTGCTGGAGAGAGTCATGATTGTCACCGTGTTTTGCTTATCAAAGCCGTAAAGGTTTTCGTCGTGAATTTCAGAAACTTAGTTTGAACCTCAAAGAATCGATATCTCCCGAAGGGGGCCGTGCAGAAATTCCATATACACCTTCAGAGCATATTGGTTATTGATGGAAAGACTCAACGGGGAGTGCCCTGAAGTTGTGGGTACGTTGTCCGGATGGTATTTATCGACTTGACTGTGTTCTCGAGAATGGAGTACCTACAAGTAAAGCTGAGATTAAGATTCGTGATTTGATGTACAAGCTTTCTATCGAGGGATTTGGATCTTTTCGGGAACCTAAGACTCTGAAAGAAGTTAACCAAATTTTGGCTCGCCATGACCTCTGGCCATTCCAGGAGACGAACGAGCGATGTCCTGCATATTCAGCGTGTTTGCAAAAAAAGTCTCACAGGACTTTGCCCGCGCTAGCGAGTTAACGATCCAGTAAGCCTCTTTCTCAATAGGTGTTTCAAAGGTTACGATTCTGAAAGTCTGTTGTAGCGTGGTTCAAATTATGTGATGAAGGGTAGGCGGACGGGTTTTCCGGTCCGGTAGCATTCTTGTGCCGCAAATGCGATCTCATGTGTCTTAATTGCATCTTCTAGGTTTGCATGGGATTCGCGCTGGTTTAGAATGCAATTGACAAAATGATTCATCTCCCCTTGGAATGGGTGATGCGTGACTTCGGCACTGTCCGGTAGGATGCTTGGAATCGTAACCCAGTTCTTCTGGCCAGGGAACTTGTGGGACCAAACGAGGTTGTCCTTAACAGTTCCTTTGTTGCCGAAGACCTGGAAGGGGAATGCGTAAGGCATTATCGCGCCGTAATTGACGCATACTTTGCCGATGGATCCGTTGTCGAATTTGATCAATACGACCTCTAGATCATCATACTCTAACGGGGCCTTCTTGTCTTCCCATTGGTTGGTGAAATAGTTGAATTCTTTCTTGAGCCCTTTCCGGTATCCGCCTGAATACGCGAAGATTTCCACTGGATTGGCTGGTTTATATCGGCCCTCTCCTGCGAACCAGCGAGCGGCATCTACCGCGTGGCAGCCTCCAGTTAGGAGCGCGCTGACGCCTGTGGATTTCTTTCGTGCGTCTTCGTAGCCTGACCACCAGCTCGCAATGTCGTGCTGATAATCCGCTTCTACGTAGAACACTTTACCGAAAGCGTCGTCCTCGATCATGGCTTTGAGCGTCTCGAATAAAGGATTCCATCGTAGTACGAAGCTGACGACTGTTCTGACTTTAGCCTTTCGAACCGCGTCTCTCATAGCTCTCATTTCATCTACGGAGTTCGCGATCGCCTTCTCGATGACGATGTGTTTTCCTGCTTTTGCTGCGGCGATCGTGTTCTTGGCATGAAGATGTTGCGGAGTGCATACGCAGACTATGTCAACGGCTGGGTTCTGCAGAGCCTTCTCGTAGTTGGTAGTGATCTGAATATTCTTGAGCCCAGCCTCGTCTGCACGTTTCTGCGCGCTCTCCAGTTTGCGGCTGGAAATCGCTACGACTTGCGTATGCGGATTGTTCTGAAACGCCTTGATGTGTTGAGTGGACACCCAACCAGCCCCATGAACCAAGACTCCAAGTTTCTTAGCCATCAAGAATCCTCAATCAAAATCGCAAGCGAATTGCTATTATGCGTGTGGTATATTCGATGACGAGGTTGTATGTATCTTATATATGCTGAATTGAAGTCATATCTGAATCGTTAAATCCGCTTCGCAACGCAGTAGCTGTCATGACTTCTACAGAGAAACCTAAAGTGTTCACGCGAGATGCTACAGGCCTGATCCGAGAACTCTCGGTTTTCGACAGTTTTGGTGTCGCATTCACGGGAGTGGGCGTCATTAGCATATTCCTCTTCTTCTCTTCGTTCATGACAGCTGCGCCTACTGATAATCCACTACTTTCAGTCGTGTTAATGATAATTCCGTTGATGGCGCTGGCAGCTGCCTGGGCGTATCTTATGGCAGTCTTCCCGAGAAGTGGCGGCGATTACGTGTACAATACTCGAGCCGTTAATCCTGCCCTTGGCGTCATGACGGATTTCCTCTATGTCAGCATCCTGCCAAGTGTTCTATCCGTATTCGCAATTATCGCAATTCAAGTTTTCGGTGACATGTTCACGATTGAGGGTTTCCTGACGGGCAATAGTGGCCTGTCGGCAGTCGCTACCGGACTTGGGGACCCTAATCAGCAATTCGTCCTAGTGACATTACTCACAGTCCTTACCGCCTTCTTCCTGGTCGGAAGAACGAAGATCTATGCAAGGTTCCAGGCCTTTTTCGTCCTAGCGGGGATAGTGGCAGTAATAGGACTTGTCGCGGCTATGGCGGCTACATCCAACTCTACTTACCAAATGCTGCTTAACCAAACGTTCCATGTTAATTACAATACCATCATACAGAACGCGACGGCGAAGGGATACGTTAGTCCCTCATTAACTGGGTTGTCACTGTACGGGACAAGCTTCTTGGTCTTCTGGATGGCGGGACCCGAGTATGCGGCGTTCGTTGCAGGTGAAACCAAACGGCCGCAACGAACCGGACTGATCTCAATCGTCGGAGCCCAAGTGGTGGTGGCTATTTTATTCGTCCTCGTCGGGTTAGCAGCATTCTCAACCTTCGGCATCGACTTCTCCTATTCCGTGAACTATTTAGTGGGGCAAGGCGTGAATCCTCTTCCCACATCTCAAGTAACGTTTCTGGATCTTGCAGTACCATTGATGGGTAACCCGGTAATCGTCGGACTAGTCTTCACTGTAATAGGTGTGGGCGCTTACTTGGTCGGGTCCAATGCAGTTCTGGCTGCGAGTAGGAAGATTTTCGCGTGGTCTTTCGACAGACTTTTACCAGCTAAGTTTGCTGACGTGTCGCCGCGATTTGGTACACCAATCTACTCTTCTATCCTTGTCTCCATCATAGCTGAAATCTTCAACTATCTTATCATCTACAATGTTGGGATCTACAACATAGTTGCCGGCTTTAGTACAGTGTATTCAACGCTCATCTGGGGACTCTCAGGCCTAGCCGCAATACTACTACCATTCAGGAAGCAAATATTCGAGCAAGCCCCGGAATTCGTACGCAAGAAAATCGCAGGTATGCCTGTGATGAGCATTATTGGCGCTATCGCCTTCGTCTCAATCGTAGGATTGCTCATCTTCGGCCAAGTAATTCCATCACTTCAAGGAACCGGAGTTGACCCGAGACCAATCGTATGGACCTTTGGCATCTTCTTCGGAGGCCTCGTCTACTACTACGTTGTGAAATGGTATAGGATGAAGCACGGAATCGATCTCTCGTTAGTGTACAAACAGATACCGCCTGAATAGGCGGTTTCCCACCTTTTGTGTATTCCACGCCGGACACGTTAGAGACCGGCGTGTAGTACTTTTCTGAATTGCGCTTAAGTCGCTTGCCATAGGTACTATCAAATCACGGATTCAAGCCTAACGGACAAAAGAGGCTACGAGGCTGGTGGCGATGGGCCTGATTGAGGTTGCGAAAAGAATACGTACTGATGGTACTTGCAGCATTCGTTTGGGGATCAGGTCATCCCATAGGCAAAATCATCCTACGGGAACTTACTGCACAGCAGTTGAGCTTTCTTAGTTCCACCCTCGGGGCCACCGCGCTCATAGCATGGCTCACCATGACACGTAGTGTTGGAAAGCTTTCAGAGATTCGAGGAAGAGTACTGGCGCTGACGTTGCTGTCTGGTGCAATAATGTTCTTTCTGTACCCAAATCTGAGTTTCTCAGCTCTGAGGTTGATACCCGCGTCTGCAAACGCTATCCTGGTAGCGTCTAGCACTATATTTGTTGCAATTCTGGCTGCTGCGTTATTGAAAGAGAAGCTTAGTGCACGAGCCTACCTTGGGGTCATTGTTTCCTTCATCGGAGTAGCGTTTGTTGTCATCAGTACAGAGTCAGGGATGAATTTTGTCGGGCTTCCAGCGTTAGGGCCAGCGATCGCCATTCTCGGGGCTATCGCGAGTGCATGTTATGCGATAGTGGGGAGAAAATTGCGCGGGCACGATGCGCTCAGCGTGACTGCCGTCGCTGCGTTGTTCGGTAGTATCCTCCAAGGAGGGTTGTTGCTCGGTACTTCAGGTATCAATCAAATTCTACATGCTTCGACAACCGTCTACGTTCTAGTGGCGTATTGGGGTATCTTCTCAGGGTTAGGGTACGTCGTTTACTATTACTGCTTGGGAAGGATTGAAGCGACGAAGGTGAGTTCATTCGTTTACCTTAGCCCACTCTTTGCAACTGTGCTGTCAGTTGTGATTCTAAACGAGCAGCTGACGACCATTTTTTTGGGCGGACTTGCGTTTACGCTTGGTGGAATCTGGTTAACTCAGATGAGCCGCACGCGCTAATCGTAGAGTTTTCATCGTACCGCAATTCTCATTTAGCGGGTTGAATGTTCTGGTTGACGCGGAATAGATTCGTGGGGTCGTACTTTCTCTTGATTTCGGACAATCGCTTGTAATTATCCCTGTATGTTGCTTCGACTCGACTCTGTCCTTCTTCCATCATGAAGTTGACATATGCACCGCCTGCAGAATAGGGATGCAATGCCTCCCAGTACTCTTTCGACCACTTGGTAATGGTATCCTTCTTCGCGGGGTCTGGGTCAATTCCAGCTATAACCATAGACCATTTGGCTTCTCGATAGTTGAATGCAGTCGCGTTCTTCGGGACGCGTTGGACCGCGCCATCGACCGGGTAGAGGTGCATAGTGGAAAGTAGCGATGGTAGGTTGAGTCCATACTTTAAATGCACTTCGATTGCCTCGTCACTCAGCTCGTTCACGAAATCTCCCTTCCAGTACCATTGTAAGCCGGATGGCAAGAGAGGGTCGAACATGCTTTGGACTGCGGGGAAGGGCATGGGACCAACGAAGTTGAGTTCGGGGGGACTTATCTGGTTAACTGGACTCAGTGCTTTCTCAGCATTTTCTATCGGTCCACTGTAGCACCATTGGATACCGCACATAGTTTTGCCATGTAACTTCTCCGGAAATGGCGCAACGGGTGGAACGTTCACGAACAGGAAGAAACCGTAAAGGTCCTCGGTAGCCTTCGGGCTGAACTCGCGGTACCATTTCAATACTTCGAGTGCTTTCTCAGGATACCAGAGCATCGGACCGGCGTATACTGTGTCAACTGGGTGCGCTTTGAACGTGAAAGATGTTACTACCCCAAAGTTGCCTCCGCCTCCACGTATCGCCCAGTATAGGTCGTCGTTCTCTGATTGACTAACTGTAACGAGGCTTCCGTTGGCTAGTACCATGTCGGCCTCAAGTAAGTTGTCAATGGTCAACCCGAATTTTCGCGTTAGGTAGCCATGGCCTCCGCCCAGCGTAAGGCCGGCAACACCAGTGGTTGAGACTATTCCGCTCGGTACCGCTAACCCGAACGCGTGAGCTGCATGATCTACGTCTCCCCACGTGCATCCGCTTTCGACTTGGACGGTTCGCTGTTTAGGGTTGATGCGAATTCCACGCCTTCGGGAAAGGTCGATAACTAAGCCGTCGTCGCATACTCCCAATCCGCCGCCGTTGTGGCCGCCGCCGCGAACAGCTAACTTCAGACTGTTCTCTCTAGCAAACTTGACAGCACTCAATATGTCGGCCACGTCAGAACAACGGACAATGAATCTCGGTCGCCGGTCGATCATGCCGTTGTATACCTTACGCGCAGCGTCGTATCCTGCGTCTTGAGGTTGGATAAGTTCTCCGCGCAGATTGGATCTAAACTGGTCGATAACGGTCGAGTTCATGCTAATTCGACCTCACGCATATTTGCATATGCATATAACCTTTTTACGATAACTCGTAACTGTTGACTGGTGTAACGTCGATGTTGGTGCGCTGTCGGGCTTCAGCTACTCGACTGTCGGATTGATCCTCAATCTTCTTCATTAGAGAGAGTATGTGACTTCGTGGAATGAGGCGATTACGTAGAAGAGTAATGTCGTGTAACTAGAACAGGTCCTTCGGTGGAGTGTACGGTTTCTCCTTAAGCACAGATTTTGCAAGTCTTTCGCCTAGGTCGGCGGCGTTTGCTTTGTCCACATCCCATGGTAGGGCTCGTCCTGGCACAGTTTCAACGGCCATGCCCGGTCTCATCAATTCCGTGTTGAAGACTTGTAGTATGCGTTCTATGTTCTGAAGTGCAGCTGCTTGGTCTCCGGCGCCGGTAGTGAAGACAGCAACAGGTTTGCCGACCATGTTGTCACGAGCAGAGTAGAGGTCTGTTAGTGCGGTGAGAATCTTGCCAGACATAATGCCGAAGTGTGAGGGGGATCCGAACGCGTATCCGTCGGCTGCCTTAGCGTCCTGCGTGGTAACAGAGTCGGCGGTCTTTAGTTCAACTGTGACCTTCGAGACGCGTCTCGCTCCTTCAGCCACAACGTCTGCAACTTTCTTGGTCATACCGTCTCGTGAATCGTAGATAATTAGTATCTTAGCCGTACGAGTCGCCCTACTAGCACTGAATTATTGGTATCTGTTAATATTACTTTCACAGTCCCGGTCTACTCCGCTTGTTATCCCCGTCCTAGGTAGAGTTGGGTTACTGGCAATACGATGGCCTGAATCATGTTGACATTTGACGGTAGGGTAACCATTGCCATGACGGCTTTAACGATGTCTCCGATCTCCATTGCGGGTTCGTTTGGGGTTAGCTCCATTTGTGCAGTGTTCACGTTGCCAGGGTGAATGCAGCTTGCAACGATGCCGCAATCTCTTCCCTCAAGAGCTGTGGTTATGGTCAATGCGACTAATCCCATCTTCGAACAGCTATACGCGGCAAACTGTGGTCTCGGCATCTGAGCGCTAATACTGCCTATGTTCACGATGCGTCCTCCGCCTTGAGCTTTCATAATTTTCATTGCCTCTCTTGTGCACAGAAAAGGTCCAGTCAAATTTGCATCAATAATCGTCTTCCATCTCTCGAGGGATGTCTGCTCAAGTGGCGCTTGGTCAACTAGACCCGCGCTAT
>Ga0187780_10001956_pt1 | contig 15513 bp, 14 predicted proteins | sample 1015_Q2_SP10_20__FD_132429 | JGI IMG/M metagenome (GOLD analysis project Ga0187780, IMG submission 132429) | Tropical peat soil microbial communities from peatlands in Department of Meta, Colombia - 1015_Q2_SP10_20_MG | ecosystem: Environmental > Terrestrial > Soil > Wetlands > Peat | place... | reverse complement strand
GGATTCATTACTAAAGGGGCACGAAGGGGGCACCGAAACGAATGAAAAAGGCTTGCGCATTTGCAAGCCTCTGTGAGCGGCCCGACAGGATTTGAACCCACGACCCCCTGGTTCGTAGGTAGATCCACAGGCGCAACCGATTGATTCAACAGACGCTATGCCAACCGACCGTTTCGCTCACTCGCTCTGTGTTGTACCCTTCTGTCCCCTCGTGTCCCCACAAAGTCCCCACAACGCTTCGCGAACTCTTGAGCGTTGTTTCATCACCGAGCAACCGTTTGCCCAGGTAGACAGCTGAGCCAACTGCTCGCTATCTCGACTCTGCTACTGCTGGCCGCCGACTCGGGGATCTCGGTCGCTTTCCAGCGGCGCGCTGCTTTGCGCGAGTAGCAGGCTTCGCAGCTAGGTGCTCGATGATAAGCGGCGAACGGTTGGGGAAACGCGCCACCAGCTCCAGCTCACCGCCCATGGCCTCGACGTAGCGGCGAAGTGTCGAAAGCAGTATGTCGCTCCGCCGCTCGATGCGCGACACTGTGTCCTGCCCCACGCCTAAACTCGCCGCGAGCTCTTCTTGGGTTCGCTCGACTGCCTCGCGCAGGTCCTTGAGCGTTGCCAGCTCGCCTGCCCGCTGTTCGATCCTGGCCCGCCGTTTCGCTGGCAGACCCGCGACCACTTGATCAAGATTTCTTGCCACGACGTCTCTCCTTGCCCTTCCTTGCGCCCTCGGCCGGCCTGAGCGCAGCCAAATAGCTATCGAATCGACTATCCGCAATCGCGATCAGTTTCCTGTAGAACCGTCTCTGGTCTACCGCACTCTCGTCGCCGCCCGCCAGTAGGATGGCCTGCCTTTGGGGATCGAAGGCAAACGCCACTCGCCACACCTCTCGCTTCCAATCGAAGCGCAGCTCTTCATGTTGGCGTGCTTCGATCCCTTGAGGATATCCACGCTCGGTCGCCCGAGCTGCGGGCCAAACTCCTGCAGCAACTTCGCATGAGCCAGCAGCTCATCCTGCAAGTCCTCGTCGAACGCCTGAAACTCCAGGTCGAACTCCTCATGAAAGAGGACATTCCAGGGCATGGCGTATTATGGTTTTCTATCCATATGCTGTCAAGTCCATAAGCACGCTCTCTCCAAAAGCTCGCTTTGCGAGCTTGCGCGCTGCGGATCGACAAAGTGGACGCCTGAGGGGCAGGTGGATCCACCGGCACAACCGATTGATTCAGCAGATTGCCCTATCACACGTCAGCCGCAAGCCTGCAGCGCGCATGAGTCCGAGGCCGACCACACGCAGCTGTAGACACCAGCACTGACCGCGCTATCGCCAGACACGCAAGCCGGTGTGCTTTGCTGCCAGGACGAAATCATTGTCGGTGGTCAGCATCGTCAGCCCGTGACGGATACAAAGTTGCGACAGCACGGCATCAATTGTTCCAAGCTGCACTCCGGCGCGACGACATCGGTTTCGCAATTCAGCAGCGTCGATGTGATCCTGCCGATCCGGCATCAACAGCGGAAGCGAGCCAAACCGCTCAATGATCGACCGGCGAGCCCGCGGGCCGACAAATCCCTGCAGCAGTTCCTGCAAGACCAGACCCGTGGTTACGATGATCTCGCCTTGGTTGATGGCCCGCATCAATGCACCGACCTGCGGGACATTTGTCGGCTGGTCGCGCCGGAACGCTAGCGACCAGACGCTGGTATCAACAAAGAGCATTACCGGCGCGTGCGTTCCGCCTTATAGTCATACGATTGATCCCATTCCAGCTTTCCCATCAGATCGGCCAGGCGCTTCTGGCTTCGATTAGCGATGAACTCTTCCAACGCGCGGGTCACTGCCGCCTTCTTGGTTTTTTCACCGCTCAGCTTGAGCGCACGTTCGATCAGCTCTGGATCCAGGGCGAGATTTGTGGCCACGAGACAACCTCTCTCTTCTCTGTGTGCATTGTCACACATTAGTCTACACATCGGAACACCTATATGCAACTGAGCAGCTGCCCGAATACCGGTCTCAGCCACCTCGCCGGCGCGGTAAACCCTCGGTAGATGCCATCTCGTATGTGTTCTTTGGGTTTCCCTCGCAATTGGCTGGGCGTCGCATTGGCAGCCCATTCAGTTCACGTAAGTATTGGGCGAAGCCTTCTCTCCACACTCTGAGTGTTGCCTTGCCGATTTAGAGCCGCTCGCCCTGCTCGCTCACCGCTTAGACGGTCCGCGGGGGGTAGTCCCCGCCGGATGGACTCGCCGACAGGGCGACGTGACGTAGCGAACGTAGGCCCGTACCGCGTTGCGCTATGATCGTGCGGTGCAGACCACAGCTAAGAACGCCAGGAAGCCAGGCCGCTCCGGGCGGCTACGCATCGGCGACGACTGGAACGCGATCACTGTCATCGCGCTGTCGCAGAGCAATCCGCTCAAGGCGGTGGCTGAATTCGTGGAGAACAGCATCGATGCACGGGCACGCAGCGTTACTATCACCCGCGGACGCGAGCAGGGCGAGCATTACTTGCTGATCAGCGACGACGGCGAAGGCATTCCCCGCGACGAGCTGGGCGCGCCCGACTTTCGCTATGTCGCAACCCACATATGCGACTCGATCAAGCGCCGGCTCAAGGAGCAGGGTGCGCAGGGCATTCAGGGCGAGTTCGGCATCGGGCTACTGAGCTTCTGGACCGTCGGCGACGAGCTGCTACTCACCTCAGCAGGCTCAGACGGCAAGGTATATCAGATGCGGATGCGCAAGGGCGACCCCAACTACACAGTGTCGCAGCGCCACATGCTATTCGGGCATAAGGGGGCCGAGCTCAAGATCAAACCGCTGCTGCCCGGCATCCGCCAGTTCAGCGGGGAGAAAATACAGTGGTATCTCGCCTCCGAGCTGCGCGACCGCATCCGCCACTCGGGCGTGAAGGTCAGGATCGTTGACCGCCAGGCTCGGCGCGAATACAAGGTGGAGCCGCGCCGGTTCGGCGGCCGACTGCTGCATGACCTGCCGCGCGCGCTCGCGCCCGGCGGCGAGGTGTACCTCGAGCTGTACCTGGCCGAGCCCGATGCCGAGAACCAGGTAGGACTGTACCGCTCCGGCACGCGCGTGCTGGCCGACATCACGGAGCTGGAGGCCTTCAAGCGCGCGCCCTGGAACCTGAGCTGCCTGCAGGGCCTGTTGGACGCGCCGTTCCTGAACCTGACCCCCGGTACCCGCAGCGGCGTCATCCACGATGCGCAGTACCAGGCGTTCTGTGCGGCGGTGGCGCCGGTGGCCGCTCGGGTCGCCGCGATCCTCGAGGAACAGCGCCGGGCCGAGGACGAGCGAGCCACGCGCGACATCTTGCGCTCCATCCAGCGCGCCTTCCAAGAAGCTTTGCTCGCGCTACCGGCGGAGGAGTACGACTGGTTCGATATCCGCGGCCGCGGTGCCGGCGGTGCACTGCGCCATCGCGACGCGGAGGAAGGCGTGCCGGTTGAAGGCGTTGCGGATGGGCAAGAGGTGGCGGCCGCCGGCGGCGTAGCCGCGCAGAAGCAGTTTTTCGAGTACGCTGGGCCGCTATTTAGCGTGAGCATAGCGCCGGCCTCATGCGTGCTTCCAGTGAACCAGTCGCGTACGCTGCGCGCGGTACCGCGCGACCGCATGCGCCGTCCAGTGGAGCAAGGTCTGACGTATCGCTGGGAGATCGTCGAGGGCCAGGGGAGCTTGGAGAACGCCGAGGGCGAGATCGTGACCTTCCACGCCCCGGCCGAGCCCGGTCTTAGCCGGCTGAAGGTGTCCGCCACGCAGGCCTCAGTCGAGTGCAGCGCACAGGCAATAATCACAGTCACCGATACCCTGTTGCCCGAGAGCCGGGAGCCGGCCACCACCAGGCAGGGTCTGCCCGGCTACACCTTCCAGCGGGCTGCCGGCGAGCTGTGGCGCTCGCGCTACGACGTGGCGCAGAACATAATCGTGGTGAACAACGGCCACCGCGACTTCGTTTACGCCGCGCGCTCGCGCGCGCTCAAGCTGCGCTACATCGCCCGGCTATTCGCCAAGGAGCTGGTGCTCAAGAACTTCCCGGGGCATTCGCCCGAGCAGCTGGTGGAACGCATGATCGAGCTGTCCCTGTACACCGAAGAGAACCTGAGGTGAGCGCGGACCTTGAGTTCGCCGGCGCATCTCTCTGATGTTCGCACTTTCCTGAATTGGCGGAGGTCGCAAACTAAGCGCCCACGCGAACAAGTTCTCCCGGTCGGATAGTTGAGTCTGCGAGGGAGGGACTCGTCAAGCAGGATGCGCATCCGGCGCGATGACTTCTCGGGCTAGTTCGAGTGCAGCCACGGCTTGCTCGCGCGTTACGGAGGGGAACTCGCTAACTCGCTTCGCCATAGAGCGCGCTGGTATCGAAGACTTCCGCTGGCATGATCTGCGGCACACGTGGGCCAGTTGGCATGTGCAGGCGGGAACACCGCTGCATGTGCTGCAGGAGCTGGGTGGATGGGAAACGGCGGAGATGGTGAGGCGTTACGCACACCTCACTGCCGATCATCTGGCTCCGTACGCGGATCGCCTATGCGGTTTGCGTGTCGTGGAGGGTGAAGCTGATGGCACAAATAAGGCACAGGCCTGAAATACGAAGGGCCTGCGATGTCGCAAGCCCTTGTGTCTATTGGCGCGCCAGACAGGATTTGAACCCACGACCCCCTCGTTCGTAGTTCGATCATCCGAGCGCAACCGGCCGATTCACTTGACTAACCCATGCCGGGCGTCCGTTGCGATTCGCAGTACCGTGCACGACCGTGCACAACTCAATCCGGCAAAACTCCGGCAATCGAGCGCCGGATCGAACGTCGACTTGCCGCGTCTTCAAGCCGATCGAAACCGAGCCAACCTACATTGGCACGATTGGCGGCGGCATACACACGCGGCTACGCACGCGCCAACACACACTCAACACACCGAGCTACACACCAACTAACACACACCCAACACACCAGCCAACACACAGCGAAACGCGCTCCCTATGAGTTCAAAATACGACTTCTTGGTGCCAGGGCACAAGCGTTCACCATATTCCGCTGTACTTCAGAGGAACTCAGCATGAGTTTTGAATCGATGCCTCCCATAGACGACGCGCAGCGCCTGCTTGAAGCCCTCTATGCCGCCGATGATTGGTGCGTGGGCTACGTGTACCGCCTTGACGGCAACGGCAGGCCCAGCAGGCCTTACGCCCTCAAATGCCGTCCTTTTCCTCGGCTGCTGACATATGTGCAGCACCAGTTAGGCGCTGGCGAATACAAAGTGATCATCCGGCGTGGACGCACGATGACGTTTTCGGGTGAGTTTGCCGTGGCGGCTCCCCGATCCGCCCGGTGGTAGCTGCCCCACCTGGGGGTGAAACGTGCGCGCTCAGACTCCGCGTTGCCAGGCAACCAGATTCAAGGCCGCGAGGGACTGTTCAGCTTAGGCCACCTCACTCGTGCGCGAGTCCGCGACGCGCAGCACGACGCTGTTCGCCTGTGCAATGGCACGATAGTTGCCCTTGCGCAGCGTATTCCTAGCTCGTCACAGGCTTCCCAAGGCGAAGGGTCTCGATCATGCGCAGTTCCTATCTCGTAGGTTTGCTCTCTGGGTTTGTCGGTGGCCTGATGGGCGCCTACCTCTTAGCCCACCCAGATTGCATCAACGTCTGGGCGCCGGTGACAGCTGCGGCGGCAGCAAGCGCGCAGCAGCAGGATGTCGTTTCGGCTCGAAGGATCCAGCTCATCGACGCAACCGGTCGAGCGCGCGCAGAACTCGCCATGTCACCAGACGGGGGGCCGGGGATCTTCTTCTACGACACCAGGGGTCGGAACCGCCTAGTCCTGGGGCTGTATTCGCCGGCGGAGAGCGAGTATCCGTTCGTGGTGCTAAATGACACGCAGCAACACGCGGCTGGGATCTTTCGCTTGTTCGGCGGGCGCGAGACTCCCGTTGTAGTACTCAAAACCAATGGCCAAGATCGCTCAGTGTATGGTCTCAATCCGGCCTCGACAGAACCGTTTCTGGTCAATTACTCAAGCGACGGCAGAAAGACCAACGCTTTTGGCAATTTCTAGATCGCCAATCGTAGCGCCAGGCCGCCGCGCGATTGGTCAGTTCGACTCCATCTCGAACGTAAGACGCCCGACGTGAGTTCTGAGCCGCTCCGCTCCCTGGCGAGCCGATTCGCTTCTGGGCTGGCGGCGGTCGCGGCAATCGTTCTCGGGTCCCTCCTCTGGCAGCAAACTGGCGCGGGGGACCGCACCTCTTACGTGCTCATCAATGAGACCAGCCAGCATGAGTTCGATCTCGCCTTCCGCATGAGCCTCAAGCTCGCCGAGAAGAAATCGGGAATCGAAAACGCTCTGGTACTGCTGCCAGAGCTCCCTCGAGGGACGAGCATCGAAGATACTGCGGCCGAGCTCTTCTCGAAACTTAGAATCGGCGCGCGCCACAACGGCCGGGGCATCCTTTACCTCTACAGCGCCAAAGAAAACCTGCTGAAGATCGAGGTGTCGTATGCACTGGAAGGAGAGATTCCCGACATCTACTGCCGCCAGCTCGAGGAAGCTGCCAAGACGTACATGCTTTCCGAGGTACCACAGGATTTCTTATCGGAGCTCATCATTACCACAAATCTGCGCGGCATAGGGTCAAAGCATCGCGCCGACCCGATTTCCAAACCCGAGTGGCTCAATGCCGAATTTCTCTCAGGGGGCGGCGGCGCCCTCGTGCGAGGCTATAGTCGAACGCTCGAGGAATACGAGCGCGCCATCCGGCATCTGCCGGACGCGCAGCTCAAGAAGTTCATGGCATCGACGAGCGCCGAGATAACCGCGCAGCGATACCTGCTGTCGCTCGCCCAAGGAATCGGCGATCCGCGACTTCCACTATTGACCGAGGGTAGCCGCATCTTCCGTGCGGTCGTGCCCCGTGACAGTGCGCAGCAGAGGCGCATTTCCGAGTTCCTGGAAGCTGCCGCTCCACACCGACTGTTGTACGCAAGCGGTTTTGCCCTGATCGTCCCGCAGCCTGGTAAATCAAATCTGCCGATTGTGCTACGCCGCGGCACCGATGGCTTGTGGTATGTCGATGAGCCCAAAGCGTGGACCTATTTCCATCGCTATGAGGACGATGTCGACTTCTACGTGAAGTATGCTGACAACCCCTTCCTACCAGCTCTGCGTAAGTTGGGCATGCCGAACATGGAGCGCCCGATCTACGGCAGGCATGTGCGCACACCTGGCGCACCCGAATACCCTCTTGCACTCGCCGCACTGGTCAGGGAAGGGGAGCAGCGCGTGCTTGCCGATCCGACCGACGCCGAGGGTTACGCTGCGCTGGGCAATTTGTACTTGTTCGAGATGAACTGGATTACGAAAGCCATTGAGGCATTCGAAAAGGCAAAGGCGCTGGCCCCCTACGAGCTCGAATATCGCTGGCGTCTGATGGACCTGTATCTCAACGCCTCGCGGGCCGACAAGTCGCTCGCGGAGCTCAAGTTCCTATCAGAACATCTGCGCGAAGATAAACAGACGCGCCAGTGGTATGAGTTCTACAGGAAGGAGTACGACTTCGGGGGCTGACATGCCCGCTGGAGGCGGTCGGTCAAGCGTCCCGACCTGATTTTTCTTTGGACCTCATCGGAGCGTCAGCGCCCAATGACCGATCCAGGCTGGCCGTACAATCTGCCGATCTGGCGACGCCGTTATGAAGCAACGTCACCAGACGGGCAGCTCGTCGCGCGAATCGATCCGGCTTGGGAAGTCGCGATGAGCGCCCCCACGCTTGGTACCTTATGTGTTTCCTCCAAGTTGCACATAGAGCGATGCAACCCGAGCTTTGTTTGGTCCGACGATTCTCGCTTTCTGGCAGTGCCGCAGTACTTCCTGAAATTCGGGTGGCTTCGCCGGCAGCGGCTCCTGATAATCGCGTTCCACGAGCGACATGTGTACGCCTCCAGAGCATCAACGAGGTACTTTCAGCCAGAGTCGTTTGTTGAGCGTCGTCTCGTCGTGTCACTGAATCCTGCACGTTCGAGTCGAAGAATCGAGTTCGACATGGACTCGGATCTTCGAACCGCGTTTCGCACCTACAGGCGGGCCCGCTGGGCCGAATTGCCGCTGAACTAAGGTTCCACAAAGCAAACGGCGCCCGCCGGTACACTTTGCTGGCAGTGGCCGACACCGGTGTGACGTAACTGCAAGCTGCCGATCCCAGAGCTCGCTGCGCAGCAGGTACTACGACCGTGGAGAGAGCTCTACTTTCTCGCAGGCCTTTGGTCGTAAGCGCCTTGTAAGATATGGCTGCCGCATATGGTAAGGCCATTGTAAGCGGCACTGAATCGGCACATCATATTCGTTGATTGCGGCGACTGGTTGTGGCCGAGGCAGCGTCAGAGCCGCGCAAGCGGACGGCCGAGCGTTTCCCCACAGCCTCGTCCCACTTTAGACGGTCGGGGAGGCACGCATGAGCGCCATCAGAGAATGGCTGCGTAGCTTGGGCCTTTCGGAATATGCCGATGTGTTCGATCGTGAGCGCATCGACCTTGCAGCGGTCTGCGGCCTCAGCGACACCGACCTGCGCGATCTGGGCCTGCCCATAGGCACACGCAGCAAGCTCAGGATCGCCATCGATGCCTTGCGCACCCAGGGTGCCATCCCTGCATCCGATCGGGCGACCGTACCGCCCTCAAGTGCAGAGCGCAGGCAGCTCACTGTCATGTTCTGCGATCTAGTTGACTCCACACGCCTATCCCACCAGCTCGATCCGGAGCAGCTGCGCGAGCTGATGCAGCGCTACCAGATAACCTGCAGCACGGTCATCCAACGATACGCGGGACATGTTGCCCAGTATCTAGGTGATGGACTCATGGTTTACTTCGGCTGGCCGGCTGCGCACGAAGATGACGCTGAGCGAGCGGTTCGGGTTGGGTTGGAAATCGTTCAGGCCATACGGGTCGTTGCGGCGCCCCAGCCGCTACAAGTGAGGATCGGAATTGCCACCGGGCAGGTGGTGGTCGGCGAGACCGGGGCCGGGGATGCGTCGATTCCTAAAATGGCGGTGGGAGAAACTCCCAACCTAGCGGCACGACTGCAGGGCCTCGCCGGAGCTAACGAAATCGTCATCGGCGACGGTACGCACCGACTTCTCGGCGGGACCTTTGAGTACGTCGACCTCGGTGAGCACATTCTGAAGGGGATTGTCGACCCGGTCAGGGCTTGGCGCGTCAATGGCATTGCACGCGCCGAGGGGCGCTTCGAAGCGGCGCACGCGGAGACAGGGCTTACACCCCTGGTCGGCCGTGAAGAAGAGGTCGCTTTTCTCATGCGCCGTTGGGCGCAGGCGAAGCAAGGTGAAGGGCAAGTTGTCCTGATGCGCGGCGAGCCGGGGATCGGCAAATCGCGCATCACACAAGTGCTGCGTAGCCGCCTAGAAACAGAGCCCCACATCCGGCTCAACTACCAGTGCTCTCCCTTCCAAACCCAAAGCGCCCTGTTTCCCTTGATCGAACAGCTGGAGCGGGCGGCCGCATTTGCTCGTGACGATACGGCCGATCGCAAGCTCGACAAGCTCGAAGCGCTGCTCGGAAAAGGAACCGATGAACCCCGCAAGGTAGCCCCGCTGTTTGCCCACCTGCTCTCGCTGCCGGCTGACCGCTATCCGCCTCTTGGGTTAACGGCCCAAAAGCAGAAGGAGCGAATGCTCCAAGCTCTTGTCGCACAGGTGGAAGGGTTATCACGTAGTCGACCATTGCTCATGGTGCTTGAAGATGCTCACTGGGTCGACCCCACTACTCAAGAGTTGTTTGATCTGCTGGTAGCTCGGATGTCCGATCTCCCCGTGCTGCTGCTGGTGAGCTTTCGACCCGAGTACGTGCCACGCTGGAGTGGGCAACCGCATGTAAGCGAGCTTTCGCTCTCCCGGCTGAACAGGCGGCAAGGTGCGCAAATGGTCCAGAAGGTCACCGGCGGCAAGGCTTTGCCAGCCGAGATGCTGGACCAGATTGTGGCCAAGACCGAAGGGGTGCCTTTGTTTGTTGAGGAGCTCACCAAGACGATGCTGGAGTCTGGGTTGCTCATCGACCGCGGCGACCGTTACGACTTGTCCGGGCCATTACCACCGCTAGCCATCCCTTCGACCCTGCACGATTCTCTGATGGCTCGACTGGACCGCCTTGCTCCGATCCGGGAAGTCGCACAGATTGGCGCGTGCATAGGCCGGGAGTTCTCTCATGAGCTGCTGCTCGCGGTAGCGCCGATGAGCGAGCCTGCGTTGGACTCTGCGCTGGAGCAGTTGAGCAATGCGCAGCTCGTGTTCCAGCGCGGTACGCTGCCCGATGCGATCTATTTGTTCAAGCACGCGTTGGTACAGGACGCGGCCTATTCCTCCCTGCTCAAGAGCAAGCGCCAGCAATACCACCAGCGGATCGCCGCAGTCATGGTGGAACGCTTTACCGAGGAGGCAGAGACACAGCCTGAGTTCGTTGCACATCAATTCACCGAAGCCGGGCTCACAAAGGAGGCCATCACCTGGTGGCAGAAGGCGGGCAAACGCGCCTCGCTACGTGCAGCTCCAGCTGAGTGCGTGGCGAATTACGAGAAGGCGTTGAAGATCCTGGCTTCCATGTCGGCCTCCCTTGAGCGCGATAACGCGGAGCTTGGCCTGCAGGTGGCTCTGGGCTTTGCGCTCATGCTGCTGAAGGGATGGGGAGCGCCCGAGACGGGTAAGGCGATCCAGAGGGCCGCTGAGCTGGGCCGCGCGCTGAATCGAGCGGAGCAGTCGAGCCCCGACTTGTACTGGTCCCTGCGCGCGCCCGGTACCTACTACATGACCATGGGCCGTAATCTCCTCGCCGACGAGATCGCTGAGGAAGCCTTGCGCGTGGCGGCGCGAGGTAATGACATTGACGCCCGCATCGACAGCCACAATTTGCGGGCCATGACCGCCTTCGTCCAGGCGAAGTTTCCGCTGGCACGTGAGCACGCGGAGCGCGGTCTCGCCCTATACGGACCAAACCCGCGCAAGCATCCTCTGCTATTGGGTCAGGACACCAAGATTCGCCTTTCCTGGTGGCATGCCTGGACGCTATGGTGGCAAGGTTATCCGGACCGGGCGCTGGAGCGCGGACGCGAAATAGCGGCCTACAGCAGCCAGTCGAGTCATCCCTTCGAGAAGTGCTGGGCCATGATGATCCTCGGCACCGTGCAGATTCTGCGACGCGAGTCATCGGATGAAGACGGTGCCATGGCGATTGCGGTTCAGCTTGCTCGCGAGCACGAATTCAACCTGTTCAAGACTTGGATGCCCTGCTATCAGGGCGCCTTGCTTGCGCTCCAAGGCCGACCCAAGGACGCGATTGCAGCAATATCGGAGCAGCTGCCAGCGATCAACACCAGCGGGAATCAATTGCACCTCACGCTGATTCTGGCTTTTCTGGCGGAGGCATGTTTGAAGGCCCCGGAGGTCGACGAGGGTCTTAGAGCAGCGGAGGAAGGACTCCGTATCGCAGAGGAGAACGCAGAGTCCTACCACGCCGCTGAACTGCACCGATTAAGGGGTGAGCTACTTGAAAAGAGAGGCCGTTCTGCAACCGCGGACGCAGAAGCGCAATTCCTTAAGGGGTTGGACGTGGCTCGTACCCAGGGAGCGAAAGCCTTGGAGTTACGTGCCGCGATGAGCCTTACGCGTTTGTGGCAAAAGCAAGACAAACACAGGGAAGCCGCCGATCTGCTCGCACCTGTCTATGCTTGGTTCACCGAGGGTTTTGCCACAAAAGACTTGATGCAGGCTAAAACGCTGCTTGAGGAGTTGGTTCACTGAGGGCTTGTTAAGTGCGTCACAGCGATGCATCCGCCGTGCCCTGGTGCTCTCGTCGCGCAACGCAACCGCCTGCGTCACTCGCCGCTACGCGCATCAGCCTATGTGCGCCTGGCCTTCTGATCGCTGTTGGGCATCATCTCAACCTTTTGGGGGAACCATGATAACGATCCGATTTACTACTGTGGCTAGCAGCGTCCTGTTTGGGGTCGCCTTCTTCGCAACAACCGCTGCGTGGGCTCAGCAGAAGTACACGATATCAAGACCCCCATCGAGTACCAGCCAATACCTGCAGCAACATGCAATTGACGTAGGTGATAGCTCCGGGCACCAGGTGCGTGTTTACGAAATACGTAATAGCTACCCTGAAAGGGACTTTTCATTTGCTGGCGTAGTGGTGACGGAGAGCTTGTCCCGGGGAATGAGCGACTACACCAACTATGGTGGGCCATTCGTCACCTACAACGTCTACATACTCGAGGACGGCAACAAGATTTTTAGTCGCAACACCGGAACGTCTCAATCCCTGACGAAGCCCGACGGCACCCAGGTAGTTAGGTTTTCCTATGTCGAGAACTTTACAGGCGGCACGGGTAAGTTCAAAGGCATCCACGGCCAGATATCCGGGAACGGTGAGCGCGCGCCAGTGGCGAAAACGCTAACCGTGCAATGGAGTGGAGAGTACTGGCTTGACGAGTGATCCTCGCGTCCCAACTGGCGCTTGTAAGGGAGGGTTGCACGCTGGGCAGCGCCGATGGTGGCCCCCATCGGCTAAGCGAATTAGCCCCTTCGACCACGAGGTTGAGTGGCCTCGGTGTTGGGGTCGTGTGTCTTATTTGTTTTCTCAGAGGACGAACGCCATGACCAAGCGCAGCCGCAGGGCAAATCTAGTGCTGATGTTCGTAGTGGGCATCGGCGTAGCGATGATTCCAGCGACAGATGGGTGGGCGCAGCAGAAATGCAAACAATCCGGCAAGAATCTCGCCCAGGATAGCAAGTACGTCCAACAACACATGATCGATACAGGAGATATACCCGGTCACCAAGTTCGCATCATGGAGATCCATCGCACGCCTTCCAATGCCACGCCGAACTGTGAGGGCCTAAAAATCGTTGAGTCATGGAATCGCGGCTACTCCGACTACGTCAATGGCAACGGTCGTGCATGGGGATATCGCGTTTATGTCTTAGAGAACGGTGACAAGATATTCGCGCAGTACTCTGGGAACAGCCATACGATGCTGAACGCCGATGGATCGAAGAAGGGTACTTACACCGGTGTTTATGTAATAACCGGAGGAACGGGAAAGTATCGCGGTGTACAAGGGACGGGGCGCGAATTCTCCAACTTCAACATCCAAACGGGGTTCAACGAGGCAGAGTGGGAGGAAGAGTACTGGATCGAGCATTGAGACGTTGCGAAGAGGCCAGGCCCCAACGTCCGTAAACGGGCGGGCGTGTCGGGTAAGAACGATATTCGGGCGGGCGCCGAAATGTAGAGTTTTCACGCCCTCTGTGCCGTTCTCGATTCGTCTCAGTTCGGCCATAACCGGTGTTTCGAGCACGCTGCCCAATTCGCGCAAGAGCAGACTTCGCTGATCCTCAGGGACAAGCTCGCTGTTCAGCGAATTACCTAGTCGGCGCGCAGCAGGATCGCCTCAGGGATCGTGATGCCGAGGGCCTTGGCTGTCTTTAGATTGACAACGAGTTCAAATTGGGTCGGCTGCTCAATAGGTAAATCGGCAGCTTTGGCACCCTTAAGGATCTTGTCGACGTACCCAGCCGCTCGGCGAAATATGTCGCGGAAGTTGGTTCCATAGGACATCAATCCACCCTTGTCGGCAAACTCCCTTTGTCCGTAGATGGCTGGAAGCCTCGCCTTCGACGTGTGCTCGAGAATCATCGCTAGATGAATATTGAACATGGAATCCTCAATCACGTACAGCGCCTGCGCGTGCGCTCGGCTGAAAGCAGAGAACGCCGGTCCGAATTGCTCGGGTGTCCGCGCGCTCACCACGCTAAGCGTAATCGACAGTGAGGGCGCCATCGCTTTGAGCTCCTCGGTCACCTTCCGAGTGTACGGCGAGTCGGGATTCCCCAAGACTGCGACGCGGGCGAGCCGTGGGACTATGTCCTTGAGCAGTTGCAGCCGCTTGCCAGCGAGGTCAGGCGCCATGATCGAGAGCCCAGTGATATTTCCGCCAGGGTGCGCGAGGTTAGCTACCAAGCCCGATCCTACCGGATCAGCCGTGCTCGTCATGACGATCGGGATGGTAGACGTGGCGCGCTTGGCCGCCTGGCTAGCAACCGTACTTTCCACGACAACCACATCGACCTTGCTTTGAACTAGGTCGGCGACCAATCTCGGCACCTTGCCGTAATCGCCGTTGGCAGAGCGCCACTCAATCACGAGATCGCTCCCCTCGGAATACCCGGCGCCAAGCAGCGCCCGTCGAAACGCCTGCGCTTCCTCGCTCTCTGGCGAGCGTGCTAGGAGGAGAACCCCGACGCGCCGGAGCGCCGCGGTTTGCTGCGCGTCAGCGGTGCTCGACAGATTGAGTAGCCCGAGGCAGGCGACTAGGCTGGAAATGGCGAAAGCGAGGAGACCCCGGATCATTTGATCGCTTCACCGGCGTACAAATCAGACTTCGGGATGGTACGCCAGCGGCCTTCGGACTGCTCATCGCAACGTTAGGCGGGTCGGTAACGTTCACTTTCAGCTTGCACTATCGCAGCGCACCGATCTGGCGGTGAAATCAATAAGCCCCGCCGAAGCGGGGCCAGTTACAGCGTCACGTTGGATTGCTGCTTACGCTTGAACCGCGAGAAACCGACTCCGCCGATCCCGATGAGGAGAAGTGCGATGGTTGCGGGCTCGGGCGCAACGCCAGGAGGTGGGCCAAGTGTGCTGCCCAGAATGTCTACGCCGCTTATGACGATCGGGCTGTGTTTGGTATAGTCAAGCTCGTCGGCTTGCGAGACACCGGGAGCAGTGAGCAAGTCCACGATCTTGGGCACGGCCTGTGGATTTGCCGTGCAATGCGGATCGGCACTCGGCGCAGCACATACGCCGAATTCAAAGTCCTGAGGCGTTGAGGCAAAGCCTCGCGCTTGGTCGATTGAAAAGCCGTCCTGGCCAGTCAAGGTTACGACCGCCGCCCAACCCGCCCCGGGGTGTCCGAGGGTTGCGGCCGAGACAGTAAACATTATGGTTCGCGTCGCCTCATCGGCGCTGATATTTATTGTCCCGAGTGTGTTGCCGTGCGCATCGACGTATCGCTGGCCAAAACCCTGCACTTCGAGCAAGCGGCTCCATGCGTCAGCGGGCGCTATCGAGTAGTTGCGTTGCGGGAATGCTGCGGCGGTACTAGTGTCTCCGGCGGCAGCACTAGGATCATGCAAGTAGACATCGATAAGCTGCGCACCCAACGGGCTGCCAAAGGTCGGCGTTAAGTCACGCAACGTCATTAAGAAATAAACTGTCGTGCCGTCGTCATAGATCTTAAATTCCTGGATGTCGAATGCGCCTGGCTTGAAATTGGTTGACGTTGGATACGCGTAATTGCCAGGACCATTGTCGTCAAAACTAGGATCGGCCACGTCTATCACGATAGCGCTAGTGGGCGTCACGGCCATCGCAAGCACCATCCCAGCTATCGCTTTGATGGAGCTGGTGCGAAGGAGCCGACGTATGATCGACGCG
>Ga0187780_10001955_pt1 | contig 15528 bp, 12 predicted proteins | sample 1015_Q2_SP10_20__FD_132429 | JGI IMG/M metagenome (GOLD analysis project Ga0187780, IMG submission 132429) | Tropical peat soil microbial communities from peatlands in Department of Meta, Colombia - 1015_Q2_SP10_20_MG | ecosystem: Environmental > Terrestrial > Soil > Wetlands > Peat | place... | reverse complement strand
GGAATGCAATTCAGCAGGTCGAAGGCGCGCTTTTCCAAGTTCTGGCTGGTGATGTACTCGAGCGCCTGCCAGCGCGTGATCCAGCGCTGCCGGTTCATGACTTTCACGTTTCCGGCCACCGCGCCGACGGCCGCGTCCGCGAAATGCCGGACCAGCTTCGGCACCGCCTCGGGATCCACCACCGTGTCGGCGTCAATCGAAACGATAATCTCTCCGGTGGCGATGGCCAGCCCGTGATTGAGCGCCGCCGGCTTGCCTTGATTCCGCTGCGTCAGCAGCCACACGCGCGGGTCGCGGCCAAAATGCTGGCGCACAAGCTCGCCGGTACGATCCTGCGAGCCGTCGTCCACAACAAGAACTTCCAGCTTCGGATAACGCGAAGCCAGCGCCGCGTTCACCGTCCCCACGATAGCGGCCTCTTCGTTGTACGCGGGAATGAGCACGCTCACCGCAGGCTGGTAATCGGGATGTTCCGCCGGCGCCGGGCGCAACTTCTCCGCCAGGGCCAGCAACCCGATGATGAGAGCCCGGCTGCTCACCAGGATAATGCCTGCTACGAAGACGAATGCGATGCCGGACCGCAGCCAGCGGAACAAATCGAAAATGAACGCGTCCGCGCGGACCTCCAGCCATTCCCGGCGGCTCAGCGGGGGCATCAGTTGCGCGCGCGTCTGGCCCAACAGCTCCGAGACGGAAACGAACTCGTACCCCTTGGCGCGCACGGCGTCAATGATTTGCGGCAGGGCCTCGAGAGTGTGGCTGCGGTTGCCGCCGCCGTCGTGCAGCAGAACGATGTTGCCGCGATTGGCCACCACGTCCGCCACAACGCGCTGCACGATCGTGTTCGCCGGAGGCGGCGGCCCTCCGTTCGGCTCGCCCCAGTCGTGCGGGTCCACGCGCGCCCCGATGATCACGTAGCCCATGGATTGCGCCACCGGGAGCATCTGCACCTCGCTCGCTGTTTCCGGCTGGTGGTCAATGCCGTAGGGCGGCCGGAAAAGCATCGTCTTCACGCCGAGACTGCTCTCCAAGAGCGCTTCCGTGATGTTCAACTGAATCTGGAGCTCCGGCTTGGAAATGATGTCGAACTCGGGATGCGTAAAAGTGTGGTTGCCGATTTCGTTCCCCAGCGCGTAGGCGCGCTGAACGATGTTCTCGTATTGATTCGCCGATTCACCGATCACGAAAAACGTAGCCGGCGCCTGCTTTCGTTTCAGCACGTCCAGAATCTTGGGAGTCCAGTCCGGGTCCGGGCCGTCATCGAACGTCAGCGCGACCTTGCGTGGCGCAGCGCCCATCTGCTGGATGCGCCACGAAAGGGGATAGCTCTGGAAGCTCTCATCGTCGAACAGATCGCTGTCGGCATCGTATTCGAACGTCCGGCGCCCGCTCTCGGGCGTGGCCGTGAATTGCCAGATGTCACCGTCCCCTTCGAAAATCAGGTCGTACCCCGGGGGCAGGTCCTCGAGCTTTTTCCGCGTGGCGTCGTCGGCGTGCGTGGCGTCCCAGATGGTCCACAGCGAAGGGTCTTCCATTCCCAGACGCCACAAAGCAGTTCCGCGCACTCCGGCGCGTTCGGCGGCGCGAAGCTGGTTATACGCCGTGACGCCGTCGAGCATCCACACCTGGTGCACGTGGTTCTGTTCGTCCTCGTAAGAGAAGTGAGGATTGAGCGAGTCGGGATCGAACACGATGTCCGCTTCCGATTCGACCGCCGTTACCACCCCTTGCTGGAACGTAACCGCCTTGGCCTCGGGCCGCGGCGTGCGCTTCGTCGGCGCGGGCCAGTCGTAGCCGTAATTGGCGATGCCCATGATCAGCTTGTCCGGCGGGACGAGCTTGACCATGTTCTCGATATTGCGGACAAACCAGTCTTGGGGCGCGATGGGACCCGCAGGCGAGCTTGTCCAGCGGAAATCGTAGTTCATCAAGATGATGGCGTCTGCCTGTGAGGCGAAGTACTTGTAATCGTAGCTCCAATCCGCAGCAGGCAGACCCACCATGAGCTTCAGGTTTCTCGCGTGCAGGTCCGCCGCCAGAGCGTGCGTGAAATCCTGAAAATCCTTCTGGCTGGATTTCGGGAGCGATTCGAAGTCCACGACGATGCCGGCTTGATGCTCCGCATCCGCGTACTCTTCGAGTTGCGTCGCCAGGCGCGTGCGTGCAGCCGGATTCGCGAGCATCCGTACAAATCCCGCTGGGCACCATTCATTCGCTGCCGCGTCGTAGTTGTTGACCATCGGCATCACGGGCAATTCCACAGGCGGCGTCCGCGCTTGCAGGCCCCTCAGAAAAGCCGTGAGCTTCGAGTCTGGATCTGCCGTCAGCTTGCCGTCGGCATCCACGGCGTGCAGCTCTTCCGGAATCAGCAAGTCCAGGTCATGGTAGTGCAATTGGAGCGAGGCCAGGCTGGTGTAATCGTCGCTGACGTAAAACGCCGCGCGCAGCGGGTCATAATTCTGGGGTTCCTTGCCGAGCGCGGCCACCTTGCGCCGGCGTCCCCGCGGGGGCTTGGTCCGTTTGGCCCGCACCGCACGCAGCCCTGCATGCGTGTCCGTCCGCAGAATTTCCGGCAACTCCGGCTGGCGGATCACGTGGATCAGAAACACGACCAGCAGAAAGGTAAACACAAATCCAGAGATTTCCAGAGCTCGCCGCGTGCGGCGCCAGCGCTGGCGTTCCTGGTCGTAAAAAATGGGCTTGCGTTCAGGCATCCCTGCATTCCAAGCTAGCCGTCCGCCTGGAACCTGTCAATGACCTCGGAACTGAAAATGCGCGCGCCGGCAGCCCTCGCAGCTCTTGCGGGATTGGCCTTGCGCTTGTTCTTCATCCTCCGATTCCCTATGACCAGCTCCGGCGACGCGCCGCTCTACACTGCGCTGGCGTGGAACTGGCTCCGGCACGGCCTCTACGGCCTTTTCCTCGATGGACGTCCTACGCCCGTGGATATGCGCGCGCCGGGTTATCCCGCCTTTCTTGCGGCTATTTTCGCCTTCGCGGGAAATTCCGCTCGCGCGGTGATGTTGGCTCAGGCCCTGCTGGACGTGGCCACGTGCTTTGTGATTGCCGGGATCGCGGCCCGGCTGGCGCCGCCCGCGTCGCGGCGCCGCGTGGCGTTGGCCGCCCTATGGCTGGCGGCGCTTTGTCCGTTCACAGCGAACTACACGGCGGTTGTGCTGACAGAGACGCTCACCACGTTTCTGACGGCCCTCGCCATCCTGGTATTTCTCGAGGCGGACGCTCGCCCGAACACCGGCGAAACTTCTGTCCTCCCGGCCTCGAAACTGGGCCTGAGCCCCTGGCTTCTCATGGGCCTGATCACCGGGTTCGCGGCACTAGTGCGGCCGGAATCCCCGCTGCTGCTGCTGGCAGCCGGTTTGGTTCTCCTGGCGAAATGGCGGCGGCCGAAGGACTGGGGCCGGCTCGCGCGGGCGACTCTTCTTCTGGCGGCGGGGCTGGCAGCGCCACTCGCGCCCTGGGCCGCCCGCAACTGGCGCGCACTCCACGAGGTGCAGTTCCTCGCGCCGCGGTACAGCAACTTGCCGGGAGAGCGTGAGCCGCTCGGATTCGACGCCTGGACCGGCACCTGGCTCTGGAGATTCCGCGACGTGTATCTCACCCTCTGGAAACTCAACGACGAGGAAATTCGCATCGGTGACATTCCTGCGTCAGCTTTCGATTCCGCGGCCGAGCGCGAACGCGTGACCAAACTGTTCGCGGAGTATAACGAGACGCTCGTGCTTTCGCCCGAGCAGGACCGCGAATTTGGCGTCCTGGCGCGTGCGCGCACCCGCCGGCATCCCCTGCGCACGCATCTGCAAGTTCCGCTGCTGCGCTCGCTGGCCATCTGGTTCACGCCGCGCGTGGAGCTGCTGCCTTATTCCGGCCGGCTCTGGCCGCCCGGCGAGCAATGGGCTAGCGATGCGGAGGATTTTCTGGTCACGCTGGCGCTCTTTGCCGTGAACGGCGCGTACGTGGCGCTGGCGCTGGCGGGCACGTGGAAGGCGCGCACCCGGCCCGGCTGGGCGCTTCTCGTCGCGTACCCGCTCGTGCGCACGGCCTTTTTCGCCAGCTTCATCGAGACGCCTGAGCCGCGCTACGTTCTCGAGTGCTTTCCCGCCTTGACCGCGCTCGCCGCGCTGGTATTTTCACCCGGCGATCAGCTGTCCTCGACCGGTTCCGGATGAATGGTCAGCCGGTAGATTTGCGGGAACTGCACCTTGACGCGGTTCTCGAGCAGGGCCGTGAGGTCGTGCACGTCGGTGATGGGCAGCCGGCCGTCCATGGCGCAGTGGCAGGAGACCAGCGTCTTGTGCTCCACGCTGCGGACGCGCACGTCGTGGCAATCGGCAAGCTCCGGATATTCCGGCGAAAGTGAATTCAGAAAGTCCTGCACCGCCTGGCCCAGGTCCTTCATCTCCTTGGCGTCGGGAATGCCTACACCCAGCGGCTCGATGTGGATGTTGACGACGGCTTCTGAATCCGTGGCCCCGCGGATTTCCTCTTCGAGCTCGGTGGCGGACCGATGCGCTTCCCGCAGGCTGCTGGCCTCGTCCACTTCCAGATGCAGCTCGATGAAAAGCTGCCCGTCCAGTTGTTGGGCGGAGAGCTCGTGAATGGCCAGGCCGCGGCGGTGGGCGATCGCGCGAATCGTTTCGAACAGGTGCTCATCGTGCCGCGCGCGCGGCTCCACGTGGACCACCACGTCGGCGGGAATCACACCCGCGATGCGCCGTTCGACGGCGTCGCTGGCCGCATGGGCCTGCTCGAGACTGGCGGTGCGCGGAACACTGATGGTCACGTCCACAAAATAGCGCTGCCCTGCCCGGCGCACGCGCACACGCTCCGCCTTGAGCACTCCTTCCGCACTCTCGGCGGCGCGTGCGATCCTCTCTCCCAGGCCGCGCGGGGCCACATCCAGCAGCGCATCCAGGGTGCGCTTGCCGAGGCGGGAGCCCTCCCAGATGATGACGCCGGCGACGCCCAGCGCAGCCACGGCGTCGAGCGAGCCGAGCCAGGGGACGCGCAACTTGACCCCGAGCCACGCCCCGACAATTCCCAGAAGGACCACCAGCGTGCTCCACACGTCGGTCGAGAAATGCAGGGCGTCGGCTTCCAGTGCCTCACTCGGATACTTTTTCGCCACACGGCTGAGCGCGCGGGCCCGATACAGATTAATTCCCAGGGCCACCGCGAGAATCATCATGGCCATGAAGCTGGGATGAATTTGGACCGCGCGGAAAAACAGGCGTTGAAACGCTTCCCAGATGATGTAGAGCGCCGTCAGAAGCAGCAACCCCGTCTCGACAAAGGCCGAAAAATTCTCGAATTTGCCGTGGCCGTAGAGGTGTTCCGCATCGGCGGGCTTATCCGCGACGCGGACGGAGAAATACGTGATGACCGCGGCCACCAGGTCCAGAATAGAGTGCAGCGCTTCGGAGAGAACTCCCAGGCTGCCTGTGACCACGGCTAGAAAAGCCTTCAGGGCTGCTAGCACCACCGCCGAGCCAACCGACGCGAGCGCCGCCAGCCGCTTTTCCTTCCAGGATTGGTCGAGAACCGGCACCGCCATGGCCCGCATTATACGCTCCGCTGCGGCGCCCTCACGAACACCGGACGGCAAGAGTGGTGATTCAAACGCATCGGAAGACAGGAGACAGAAGAAACCAAAGAAGCGGGCGCTCAAGCGGAACGCGATTGCGATTCCGTCTCGTACTGCTTGAGCTTGCGGTAGAGGGTGGTCTTGCCGATGCCCAGCAGGCGGGCGGCGGCGAGCTTGTCTCCGCCGGCGTCGCGCAGGGCGCGGTAGATAGCGCGGCGTTCGAGCTCATCGAGAGGCAACAGCACGTCGGCGGGCGAAAGGCGCTCGCTCGAGCCGTACTGGAGATTGGACGGCAGGTCGCCGGCGTGCAAGATGGGTCCCGAGCCCAGGGCTACTGCGCGTTCGATAGCGTTCTCCAGCTCCCGGACGTTCCCCGGCCAGTCGTAGGCAATCAGGCGGGCCATGGCGTCTTCGGAGATGGTGCGCACGTGGCCGTGGGACTCGGCGAATTTTTCCAGAAAGAAATTGACCAGCAGGGGGATGTCGCTCTTGCGCTCGCGCAGCGGAGGCAGCTTGATCTGCACGACATTGAGGCGGAAGAAGAGGTCCTGGCGGAACTGATTCTGGCGGACGGCGCTTTCGAGATCGCGGTTGGTGGCGGCGATGACGCGCATGGAAACCGGAACGCGCTCGGTGGATCCGACGGGTTTCACTTCCTTTTCCTGCAGCACGCGCAGGAGCTTGGCTTGCAAATCCACGGGCAGGTCGCCGATTTCGTCCAGGAACAGCGTGCCGCTGTCGGCCGCCTCCATCAGGCCCGTCTTGCTCTGCATCGCGCCTGTGAAGGCGCCCTTCACGTAGCCGAAGAGTTCTGACTCAATAAGCGTGGGCACCAGGGTCGAGCAATCCACGGGCACGAAGGGCTTGTCGCGCCGCGGCCCCAAGAAATGAATCGAGCGGGCCACCAGTTCCTTGCCCGTGCCGCTCTCGCCCAGGATGAGCACGGGGTAAATGTGCTCGCTCACCTTCTCGATCAGGCGGTAAACCCTCTGCATCTTGGGGGAAACGCCGATGAGGCCACCGAAGCCGGGGCGGGTGCGAAGCTGTTCCCGCAGTACGCGGTTTTCCTGGTCGATTTCAAGCGAGCGGACTACGCGCTCAAGCTTGCTGCGCAACTCGGGTATGTGAAACGGTTTGGTGACGTAGTCGGCGGCGCCCAGGCGCGTGGCCTCGACCGCGCTTTCGATGGTGCCGTACTGCGTCAGCACAATCACCGCAGTCTGCGGATGCGCCTCGCGGACGCGCTTGAGCAGCTCCAGCCCGCCGATCTGCGGCACGCGCAGGTCCGTGATGAGGATGTCCACCGGATACAGTTCGAGGATTTCCAGGGCTTGCTCGGTGGTGGAGGCCACGCGCGGCCGCAAGCCCGCCTGCGCCGCTACGTCGCGGCAGAGATTGCGGGTGGCGTCCTCGTCGTCCACAATCAGGACCGTGACCGCCACCGGCCGCTCTTCCGCCAGGGCCGTTCCTGTCGCGCCAGCCGACATTTTGCTCCTCATGGGAATGCCGCCCGTTTGACGCATTGATGCAATCACTGCACCAAATACGAACAGCACTTGCGTTGCAACAAAACGACTTATACGCCTACGCAGCTGTCTGGGTCGGGACTGTAGTGCCAAAACGGGACTGATAGCAAGCTGGTAAAACTACTTATGCACCTAAGTATCTCGCATTCCAAGCATCTGCAACATCAGGAAGGGGAACATTCCCGTAGCGGGAAGCCCTCCCACGCCAGATATAGCCTGGCCTCCCGACACGCTGCATTTCGCGCTTGCTTGGCAATCTCTAGCAGTGCTGGTAGATTCAACTTCAGATGACCTCTCCTTCGCCATTTGTGTCCCGTGTTCTGATCGTCGAAGACGAAGAGAATGCCCGCAAGGGATACGAAGCCCTATTGCGGCAATGGCGCCATGAGGTATTGGGCGTCGGAACCGCCGAACAAGCGCTGGCCCGCTTTCCCGAATTTCGCCCCGATGTAATTCTCGTGGACGTGGAGCTTCCCGGCATGAATGGGCTCGAACTGCTGGGCCATCTGAAGGAAGATCTGGAGCACATTCCTGCAATTATCATCACCGGGCGGGGAAGCGACGAGCGTGTGGTGCTGGCCATCGAAGCGGGGGCCTACTGGTACATTGAGAAGCCGTTGAAGCCGCCTGTGCTGCGAGCTCTGCTCGAACGCGCTTTGGCGCGCGTGCGGGACCGGCAGGCCGTGGCGGCCCTGACGCGGGACCTGCGCCAGGCCGGCAAGCTGGGGACGCTGGTGGGTTCGTCGCCGGCCATGCAGGAGGTGATGCGCCAAGTGGAAATGGCGGCGCCCTCAACGGCGTCTGTTCTCATTACCGGCGAGACCGGCTCCGGAAAAGAGATGGTGGCGCGCACCATCCATATGCTCTCCCCGCGCGCCGCGCGGCCTTTTGTGGCCATCAATTGTTCGGCTATCCCCGAGTCGCTGATGGAGAGCGAGATTTTTGGACATGAAAGAGGCGCGTTCACGGGCGCGGCCGAGCGGCGCATCGGCTGCTTCGAGCTGGCGCACGGAGGCACGCTGCTGCTCGACGAAATCGGCGAAATGCCCGCGCCCACGCAGGCCAAGCTGCTGCGTGTGCTCGAGGAGCGCGCCATCCGCCGGCTGGGGAGCAAAACCGAGACGCCCGTGGACGTGCGCGTGCTGGCGGCGACGAACAAAAATCCCGAGCAGGCCGTGGCCGACGGCCACCTGCGCCAGGACCTCTACTATCGGCTGAACGTGTTTCACATCCATCTGCCATCCTTGCGCCAGCACAAGGAGGATCTGCCTCCGCTGGTTGAGCATCTGCTCGCCGAAATTTCGGAGAAGCACGGCAAGAAAGTGTCAGGGGTTGGGGCGGAGGTGATGGAATTATTCCGCTCCTATTCCTGGCCGGGAAACGTCCGCGAGCTGCGCAACGTGCTCGAGCGCGCCGCCATTGCTGCCGACCGCGGCACGGTCGAGCGGCGGCACCTTCCCGCCGAATTCGGCCGCGCGCCACGTGCAGCTGGGAGGCTCAGTGGAATTCGCTTCCCCGTCGGCACGACCGTGGACGATGCCGAACGCGCGCTGATCCTCCAGACCCTCGCGGGCACCGGCCAGAACAAGACGCGCGCGGCGGAACTGCTGGGCATCAGCCTGAAGACCCTCCACAACAAGCTCAAGGAATACGAGGCGGCGCGGAGCGATGCGTCTCAGCCTGAAGACTAAGTTCACGCTGGCCACCTCGCTGCTGGTCCTGACGGTGGCCACGGTGATTTCCGCGCTCTATCTTGCCCGGCTGACGCGCCAGACCCTGCGTCAGGCCAGCGACAACGCGAGCTTCGTGGCCCGCCAGGTTTACGAAGGGTGCGCCAATGCCCTCAAAGAGACGGCCCAGCGAGGAGAGACCCCGGCCTCGTTCGATCGAGCGGACCTGCGCGCTTATGTCCGGCAGGTGTTCGACAACAGCAGCGGGCTCAACTCGTTGATCGAATCCGACTTGGGAATCTCGCCCACCGTTTACGAAATCACCATCAGCGATGCGGACGGGGTGGTGCTGACGTCGAGCGACGCCTCGCTGCGCGACCGGAGGGCGCCGCCGCGGCCGCCCGTGGATTCGCTGGTGCGGGCGGGATTATTCCGCCAGTTGCGCGGAATTTACGGGCCGCCGCAGATCTATGAGTTCACCTTGGCGTTCGGGCTCCGCGGCGAGCCCTTCGGCGACATTCGTGTGGGGCTGTCTTCCTCGCTCATCCGGAATCAAATTTCGCCGGGCCTGCGGTCAGCCGCGTACTGGGCGCTCGGCTCTGTGCTCCTCTCCACGCTGCTGGCCTTTGCCGCCAGCAGCGCGGCGCTCGCCCCTATCGGACGCATCTCCGCGCAACTGGACCGGATTTATGCCGGCCAGTTCGATGCCGAGCCCGCGGTGGAGCGCGGCGACGAGTTCGGCGCCGTCAGCACAAAAATCGTGGGCATCGGGAGACAGTTGCACGACGTGCGCGAGATCTTGCGCCTGGCCCTGCTGGGCCGCCAGACCGCCGGCGTCGCCCACGAAGTCAAAAACCCGCTCAACTCCATGCGCCTTTGGCTTGAGGTTCTCAAGGCCAACATGCCCGTCGAGTCCGAACCACAACAGGCCGTCAAGATGTTGGACAGCGAAATAGACCGGCTGGACCGGGCTGTGAAAACGTTCCTGAACTTCACGAAGCCCGTGGAGCTCAAGTTTGAAGAGACGCGGCTGCAGGAGCTGCTGGAGAGCGTTCTGGACGCCGCGCGGCCCTCCATCGCCAAGGCGGGACTCGTGCTGCGTGCCGACCTGCCCTCCGATTGCCCGCCGGTTCTTGCCGACCGCCAACTCCTTCACCAGGCCATCCTGAACCTGCTCTTGAACGCCTGCGAATTCACCCCTTCCGGAGGAAGCATCACGCTCAGCCTGCAGCGTCGCGGGGAAAATGCCGTCATCTCGGTGGCCGACACCGGAACGGGTATTTCGCCCGAAAACCAGAAGAAAATCTTTCAGCTCTTCTTCACCACCCGGCCGGGAGGAACCGGCCTCGGTCTGGCCAACACCTCGCGGTTTGTGCAGTTGCATAACGGGCGGATAGAATTTGAATCGGAACCTGGGCGCGGCACTACCTTCCGGATAGAACTGCCACTCGCGCCTCGGCCCGCCGCGTCCGACGCCAGGGCTCGCAGCTTCGGCCAGCCCGTCGCGGCCAAAAAGGGATAAATGTCTAGCCGCCCTCTCGACATGCGCATGGCCCTTTTGTTTCTTGCTGCCGGGGTTTCGCTCGCCGCCACCGGATGCGCTCGCAGCAGCGTTCACGCCGCGTCTCCGGCACCTGCTCCTTTGGCAGCCGACGCGGCGATGGCGCGGCCCATGAGCACTGCGCCCGACACCTACGCCGCGCCGCCTGTCGAGCCGCTGCCGCCGCCGCCCGTGATTCCGGAGCCTGAGGTGTCAGCCGAGGCACTCCTTCCCGCCGCCAAGCCCCCCGCACTTCGCAAGCCTGCAGGCGGACCACCTTCCGCGGAAGCAGTTTCGGAAGCAGCCCGTCCCCCAGCGCCGCTTATCTCCCCGGAGCTTTCTCCTGGCGCACGGGCGACCTACCAGCGCAAGACCGCCGAGGACACGCGCGTCGCGGAAGAGAACCTGCAAGAGGCCGGCGGCAAACAGCTGAACGCCATTCAGCAGGACCTGGTCGAAAAGATCCGCGGTTTCCTTGCCCAGTCTCGCGAGGCCAGCCAGGACGGTGACTGGGCCCGCGCGCAGAACCTGGCGCAGAAGGCGCGGTTGCTATCCGCCGAGCTCATCGCCTCTTTCTGAAATCTGCGCTTTAGAAATCGCCCATACTGACCTATTGGCTCGGGACACGGATTGTGGTAATTGTTACAGCCATGTGAACGCCCGCTCCAACCCGGAGGGAACCGATGCCGATGTCGAGTCAGGATGTGCGGCAGTCCCTGATGGCGCAAGACCCGGAGTTCCGCAGTCTGGCGGAAGAGCATTCCCGCTGTGAGTCCCAGTTAGAGCAGATTCTCAAGTCTTCATACTTAAATTCGGACGATCTCATCCAGGAAGCCACGCTCAAGAAACGCAAGCTGGTGTTGAAGGACCGGATGGAGCAGTTGGTCGCCCGCCACCTGCAGGCGGGTCACTAGCTCCCCGCGCGCCTTTACAGCTATCGTACAATACACGTGTACTTGAGCCGGCTCCCCGATAGAACCCACCGGGACGCAAAAGGCGCGGAGGCTGCGCCGTCACCAGGCTGTCCTGCAGTTCGTTGAAGGATTCCGGCGCCGCGCGTCCCGAATCGCGCCGACGTGTGTAACGAGCGGAACGGCCCAGCATCATTATGGTGAGAGACGCCTACAGATTTGCGATTCCTCCGCTGGCTGTCGGCGCCGTGTGCCTGGCCCTCGGCTGGAGATGGCCCGGAGGAATCCTGATTTTTCTCGGCCTGTTTGTTTTTTACTTCTTCCGCGACCCGGAGCGTGTGATTCCCTCGGCCCCCGGCGCCGTTGTCTCGCCGGCCGACGGCCATGTGGTGGAAATCGTGGAGGAGCCGCTCGATTCGAAGCCCGGCCGCCGCATCAGCATTTTCCTCTCCATCTGGGACGTTCATGTGCAGCGCGTGCCGGTGGCGGGGCGCATCGCCGAGGTGGTCTATCGCCCGGGGAAGTTCTACGCGGCGCTGCGCAAGGCCGCCTCCCGCGAAAACGAGCAGAACGTCGTCTATATTGATACGCCACAGGGACGCCTGGTCTGCAAACAAATCGCCGGAGTGATCGCGCGCCGCGTGCTATGCTGGAAGCGCCCTGGAGATGTCGTGGCCCGCGGCGAACGCCTGGGACTGATTCGCTTCGGCTCCCGCGTGGACCTCTGGCTGCCGCAGGAAGCGGCCGTGACGGTTCGGCGCGGAGAGAAGGTCAAAGGCGGAGAGAGCATTCTGGCGACATGGAATTCAACAGCCTAGATCCGATCGGCCACGAGGAAGAGCGCCGGGGCCTGTTCGGCAAACATCGCTTGCGCCACGGCGTTTATCTTCTCCCCAGCGCCCTCACGGTAGCGAATCTTCTGTGCGGCTACTACGCGGTCCTGGCCACCCTCGACGGGCGTACCGCCGATTTCGATAACGCCGCCATCGCCATTGGACTGGCCTACATCTTCGATTCGCTCGACGGCCGGCTGGCCCGCGCCATGCACACCGAAAGCCCCTTCGGAAGGGAATTCGACTCGCTCGCGGACATCATCAGCTTCGGAATTGCACCCGCGTTTCTCGCCTATGCCTGGGGCGTGCGGGCTCTGGCAATAAATAACGCTCCTGAATCCCTGCATTTGACGCAGCTCGGCTGGCTGATTGGATTCTTCTATCTGGGCTGCTGCGCCTGGCGGCTAGCGCGCTTCAATATTCAGGGCATGGCGCCGGGCAGCAACCGCTTCTTTGTGGGCATGCCCACGCCGGCCGCGGCCGGACTAGTAGCCGCGACAGTGCACTTTTTCCAGGCGCCCATCGCGGACCCGCGCCTTTCCGTCCTCTGGCTATTGTTGCTTCTGGTGCTGGGCGTGCTGATGTCGAGCACCCTGCGCTACTACAGCTTCAAAGACATTCAGTGGACGCGGCGGCGCCCGTCACTGTTCGTCGTTCTGCTCGCCCTGCTGATCGGTGCCATCGTGAAGTTCTCCGGGCCCACGCTGCTCATAATTGCCAGCGCCTACGCGGTGCACGCCGTCATTCTACAGGCCGTGCGTCTGGCGCGGCGCCGCGTTGCCTCGCGCCACGCCTAAGCCATGCCCACCTCCGGGCGCAGCACCCTCCGCCGCGTCGCCATTGCCGGGGCCTCCACACTGCTCGGCAAAGAGCTGAAGCAGGTTCTCGAAGACCGCCGCTTTCCCGCCGCAGACATCATCCTGCTCGACGAAACCGTCGCGCCCGGCACGCTTACTGAAGCGGCAGGCGAGCCCACCTTCATTCGCGCCCTTGAAGAGGACAGTTTCGAAGGCGCGCAGTTCGCCTTCTTTGCCCGGCCCGTGCCTGACGCCGCGCCGAATTTCCGGGCCGCGCAAAACGCCGGCGCCACCGTCATTGACCTGACCGGGGCTCTCGCGGCTTCCGGGCGCGCGGGCGCTGCCGCTGTGCGGCCTGTGACCGCCTGGATACCTGCGCTGGCGCCAGTCCTGCCGCCGCTCCCCGCCGGCGGAAACGGCTCCTCGAAACTCATCGCTTACGCATCGCCACCGGCGCCCGTAATCATTGCCTGCACCCTAGCCGCGGGCCTGGCGGAGTTTGGACCGAACCGGATCGCCGTGACGCTCTTCCCCCCGGTTTCTGAACGAGACCAGCCCGGCATCGAGGAATTGGAAAGCCAGACTGCTGCCTTGCTCTCCTTCCGCGAAATTGCCCGGCCGGTCTTCGACGCGCAGGTGGCGTTCAATTTGCTGGCCAGTTACGGGCCGGCCAGCCGCCCGTCTCTGGCGGGCGTTCGGCAGGAGATCGCTCACGATGTAGCGGCTTACCTGGCCGAACGCGCCCCGCTTCCCGCCATTCAGTTGGTGCAAGCGCCGGTGTTTTACGGTTATGCTTTCACGGCCTACGCCGAGTTCGCCGCGGGAGTGCCGCCGGAGCAGCTGGAGGCCGCGTTCGTAAAGCTCGGCGTGAAAGTGACCGGACCGGATGAAACCCCGCCAAGCAATGTCAGCGTGGCAGGTGAAAGCGATATCCATCTGGCGCGCTTCGAGCCGGACCCGAACGTCGGCGGCGGCCTCTGGATCTGGGGAGTCGCCGATAATCTGCGCCTGGCGGCCACCAACGCCGTGCGTATTGCGGAGGAACTGGTTGCCAAAACGCCCTAGTGAAAAGGGTGGGGACGAGAAAGCGGGTCTTCGGTTCGCAGCCGGCATTTTCCTAGCCGCGCTCGTCCTGGCAGGATGCGGCTACCACGTCGCCGGTCATGCCGCGCATCTGCCTGCGGACTGGAAGACCGTTGCCATTCCCGCTTTCCAGAACCACACCACACACTACCGCATCGAGCAGAGATTCACCGAGGCCGTGATTCGGGAATTCCTGGCCCGGACGAAGTACCGCATCGTGCAGGACACCGCCTCCGCGGACGCCGTCCTGCGCGGGGAAGTGCTCTCCATCGAGACCACGCCCTTGCTGTTCAATGCCGCGACCGGAGAGGTGACTACGATGCTCGTCACCGTCCACGCCAAGGTGGCGCTGCAGGATAATCACACCCAGCAGCCGGTCTACGAAAACGCGGACATGGTCTTCCGCCAGGAGTACCAGATTTCCACCGATGTAAACAGCTTCTTCGAGCAGCAGGACCCGGCGCTCGAGAGGATGTCCCGCGATCTCGCCTCGCACATTGTCTCGAATGTGCTGGAGAATTTCTGATGCCTCCGGTCTCTCTCACCAAGTTTGCCGAGCGCCTCGTGCGAGGCGAACCGGTTCCTGCCATCGTGCTGGTGGGCACCGATTCCTACCTGCGCCAGATGTGCCGCCGCCAGATTATCGAAGCCAGCGTGCCTGAGGGTGCGCGGGAATGGGCCGTGTCGCATTTCTCCGCGCGCGGAGCCGATTGGGACGACATCCTCGGGCGCGCCGAGACGCTCCCCATGCTGGCGCCCCGCCAGGTGTTTATCATCGAGGATGCCGAGGCTGTCGAAAAACTCGGCGATGATGCCCGCGACGAATTACTGAAGGCGCTCCAGGATTATCTCGGCGCTCCTGGCCGGGCCACCGTGCTGGTGTTCGAAGCGGCCGCGCTCGATCGCCGCCTGAAATTCTACAAATTCCTCGCTGAGGAAGCCCTGGTCGTCGAGTTGACGATCGGCCGCGAATCCGTCCCCGCGCTGGCTCAGGAGATGGCGAAGAAATTGGGCGCGGTTCTTGAACGCGACGCCGCCACGTTGCTCGCCGACATCGTGGCCAATGAGCCCGCACGCATTCACGTCGAACTGGAAAAGCTGGCTTCCTATGCGCGCGGCCGCAGCATCACGTGTGCGGACGTTGAAGCCCTTGTCGTGGCCGCCCGGAAGAACACTGTCTGGCAACTCGCGGACATGCTCGCCGGCCGCCGCCGGGCCGATGCCTTCCTCTTTTTGGAGAATCTCCTGCGCGAGGGAGAAGATCCCGCCGGCATCGTCGGGGCGCTGGCCTGGATGTACCGCAAGTTGATCGAGGCGCGTGAATTGCCTGCGCACGCCAGCGGTTTTCAGGCCGCCCGCCAGCTCGGAATGAATCCGGAAAGCGCTGCGATGGTGGTCCGGCAGGCGCATCGCATTCCCAGAAAAGAGTTGCTCGCCGGACTCGTGGCGCTTGCCGACGCCGACAGCCAGCTAAAATCCGCCAATCCCAACCGCCGCGCCACCCTGGAATTTCTGCTCGCCCGGCTGACAGCCTCATCCTCGACGCCCGTCGCCCGCCCCGCCTAG
>Ga0187780_10001953_pt1 | contig 15537 bp, 14 predicted proteins | sample 1015_Q2_SP10_20__FD_132429 | JGI IMG/M metagenome (GOLD analysis project Ga0187780, IMG submission 132429) | Tropical peat soil microbial communities from peatlands in Department of Meta, Colombia - 1015_Q2_SP10_20_MG | ecosystem: Environmental > Terrestrial > Soil > Wetlands > Peat | place... | reverse complement strand
TGTCGTACCCGCAGATCTCGACTATCCCTGGGAATGGATCGGTTGTTGGGCCCACTCTCAATCCTACGAAGGAACTGGAGAAGAAGAGGAAATACGCCCTACTTTTCGTGGTGGCTGAAAGCATCATCCCCTGGCCATCGATGAGGATTTTGAACATCGTCCTCTCATTGAGGATCCTCAATCTTCTCCCTCTGAACCTCTCTCCAGCCTATGGAAAGTCATAGGGTTAACGAAGCCTCGCAGAAACTTGAGATAGAACAGCGGGACGTAGGCGACGTTACGTGCGCTCCTGCTGTTCAGGCTCATCAGGATGATCACCTTCAACGCGAAAGCCAGCTGTCGAATGTGGACCCCGCTAGCCAACCTGGTGTTGGCTCCCTCCCACTCTGGCTTCATCCCCCTGTACTGTGACCTGTGGACCATTGCGTCTGCAAGATAGGCTGTCTTCAGGTGGCGTTCATCCAGCCGGCCTTGGATGAAATACGTCTCCCGCGCGTCGATGTAGTCCGGGATTCGGATGCCCTTAAAGTCCGAATTCCTCAGCACGAGCAGACTCGCAGGCAGTCCGTAGGCGAGGCGGTGTCCGACCGCCATCCCGACCACCGCGCCCATTTCGGGGGAGTCGAGCACATGAGCCGCTCTTTCGAAGAACCTGTACTCGACGATCTCTACATCACTGTCAATGAAAACCAGATACTTCGAGGTGCAAAGCTCAAAACAGATTTGACGAGCCCGTCCAAGGCCTACGTTCTCGACGTGGACCTCGGCACCGTATCTCTCGCAAATGGCACCCGTCGCGTCGGAGCTGGAGTGGTCGACAACCACCAACTTTGAGTCGGGCGAACTCCGCCTCAAGGAGAACAGGCATCGATCGAGCGTCCGCTCGGAGTTGAACGTGCAAACAAAGAGGGTGAAGTCACTCATTACGAAGGTACACCGCTAAGAAGTGATCCCCCAACCTGTTCCACGGAAAGTGTGGTTCAAGGGCACTTTCCGCGGTCTTTGCCATCTTCAGAAGGGGACCAGGTGGGAGGTATCTGACGAGGTTTGATGGCGGGAGAAGAATCTCCACACCGTACACACCTACACGCGTGAACCTTCTACGAACGATGTCGTCAAGAGACCCGACAGAGAAGGAGTTGGTCGTGACGCAGAAACGGGACTTGCCAACGGGGACAGGGTTCCTCAGCCTGGCGACCGCCATTCCTGGTCTTGCTCGCATCGCATAGCCAACCAGTTCGTAGATGCAGAACTTGTTCCAGACCCCCAGTATCAGCGTGCCTCCGGGCCTGATGACTTCATGCAGACTGCTCAGCATGTCATCCAGCCTCGGCTCCGTATTCACGGCCCCGTAGGTGGAGTACGCCCCGTCTACCGAGTCGTATCCTTCATCCCTGACTTTGGACATTATCTCGTATGGTCTGCAATGAATTGGGACGACCATGCTCAGGAGTCCCTCGGCCGCGGCCTTCTTCCTCAACACATCCAGCATTCTCGATGAAATGTCCGTAGCAATGACTCTGATTCCGCGTTTGGCGAGAGCCAGTGTTTCCGTCCCAGTCCCGCACCCTATCTCAAGGACCACGTCACCCGGCCTGAACACCTTGGCCATCAATTTGAGCGAGCGATCCCGCAACCAGAGATTCATGGGATTCATCAAGATGTGTTCGTCGTATGATTCGGCTACTCCATCAAAGGCGGTTTCCAAATCCGAGTACACCAGTTCGAGGTAGTCCTGGGGTGTCTTGGAGTGAAGTAAGATTCTGGCGTATTCGAGCTGTCCCCAGTACCTCTTCCGAACCTCCAGCTCGCCGTACTTCCTTGCGAAGGCCCCAAGCACGGGGTCCTTGAGCCCGTCCACTCGGACGAAGTCTGCTGACCCAGCCCAACGCGTATTCCCAGAATAAACACGGAGCTCAGGGTTGAGCCTCAGGTTAGCAACCCAGTCCTGCTTTCCCCCTGCTTGGGGGAAGACGATCATTGAACCATCGAACATTACGTATCTGACCAAGACAGAGTGGGGGTGTCCTGTCCTCCTGCCGATGGTCTCCAGCCTGACATATTGCCCTCCGTCCGCCAATTCTTTGCCGGAACGGCCCCGGTTTAGAGTTAAAGGTTCTCGACGCTGATTGCCGCGGGAGACCCCCGGGCCCGGACTTCCGATAGGAAAGCCCACACGTACGCCAGGGTAGGTATGAGTGCACCAACGAGTATGAACAGCCACGTTGACTGGTAGAAGAAATTCAGTTTGATCTGATCAGCTACCGAGGCTCCGAGGGCGAACTGGTCAGGGAGGAAGGCAGGGGACACGAAGTAGAACAAGTCGTAGGACAAGATCACGTAGATCAGGGGGAGTACTGTGAATAAGAGTGCCATCCACTTGCGCTTTTGAAGTATCAGGAGCGGGACCAGCCAGTAGAAGTACTGCGGGTTGACATAGTTGTATGTTAGAAACAGGATCAAGATGGAAACGATAAGCCACTTCACGACATCAGTTTCCCTCTTGAAGTACACCCAGGCGTAGCACGCTAGGTATGCCGGAATGCCTACGAGGAGGAACAGGGGAACCGGGGGCGACTTCAGTACAACAAGCACTTCCTGCCATGTCAGTCCATTTACTGTAAAGGCGCCGGAGAAGGTAGGGATCCCCCTGGCGTAAAGGAGTACGAACAGGCTGTTCACCAGATTCCCGTAGGCGGCGTAAAGACCCGCCGTAACCAAGACAGGTGGCAAACACCATAGAAGGGGCCTCAGGGCTCTCGGTCCCCGCTTCCTTAGATCTACGACCAGCATCAACGGAATCAGCAGAACCGGCCAAACCTTCACTGCAGCCCCCAGAGAGGCCAACAAGTACGCCTGATTCGCCTTCCCTTTCTGGAAATAGAACAACGATGCAATGACAAGCACCGTCGAAATCGGGTCAAGCTGGCCCCAGATCGCAGCGATGAGGATCACTAGGGGATTAGCCACCCACCAAATTGCGGCCCAAGGGTCGCCTGTCATTCTCTTCAGGAAATGGCCGGTCAGCAGAGCCGAAAGGACCATGGGAAGTTTCAGCAGAAATACGAGGACCGGGAGGCTCGATGGAACATACGCCTCATAGATGTTGTAGGTCGACGTCAACCACCCGGGCCATGTGAGTCCCATTACGCTGGGAAGAGCCGAGCCGGTCAGAGCTTGATAGACGAGGAAGGAGAAGGCACTGTAGACAGGGTATAACGGTGGATATGCCCACTTGAGTGGCCCAGGATACGCTGGCGGGGTGCCTGGCTCGAAAGGATTGACGTGCTGAAGGAGCCGGATGCCAGAACTAAGAAGGAAATAGACATCATACCTCTGCCCCGTAAAGGGCGCTATCATCAGGTAGATCGGTATGGCTACGACCAGGAACCTCTTCCATCCGAGTTTCTTTCCCGCGAAAAGGAACACGAAGACCAGGAGAATCAACCCAGCGTAGATTGCGACGTCGACCAGCGCCGCGGACGGGTCGTAGCTCACAGAGAACGACGATGGGTTCGAAGTGCACGCGCCGTTCTGGACCCTAAGTACGTCATTCCCGAAGTGCACCCACGACCTATCCAGCCCATACGATACTTCAGTAAAGCCGACCGCATTGCCCTGGAATGTGCCGAGGGCCTTCCATGTTGAGGCATTCAGGTACTCTACGACCAGAGTGCTGTTCGTGAATCCCGAGCTGTAGTTGACATCCAGAATCTGACTGAACGTCACAGAACCGGGGGGAGGTATTACCGCGGACGGATAATTGATTTGTGTCGTGCCAATTGCGAGGGAAATGCCGCACCCCTGGGAGGCGGTGGCACCCGGACCCGCTGCCGCGACCCCGAACAGCAGCGCTACGAAGACAGCCACCCAAGCTGTCCACATTTGCCTGCGGGGCAAATAACTAGAGCCTTTCCGTCTTTTCGAATTCGTAGACCGATTTCTCTTGGGCCGGCTCTACAAACTCTGTCTTGGTCTTTCTCAGGGTCGTCAGGGCTTCTTCTGCCCCAAGCTTCTTTGTCCTGATCAGGTAAGCGGCGAGGACGCATCCTGTCCTCCCTTCGCCTGCAAGGCAGTGAACAAGGACTGTCCTCCCTTTGAAGAGCTCGCCCTGAATGAAATCAACCCCTCTTCCCAAGGCGTCGACCCGGGGAGGCTCGTGGTCCGTCATCGCGACATGCCCGAGAGTTATCCCAAACGGTGTGACCCAGGAATCCGGGAGAGGCTGCTCCGTCAAGCTCAGTATGCTTTTGACCCCGGACCTCGCCAGCCATTCCACCTGGCTTTTGGATGCAGGGTACCCCGAACCTGCCAGCTTCCCTTCCTCGACCCACACAAACCCCGTAGGTTCATCAGCTACCTTCGCCCTGAGCTTGCGCAGGAACAAGCCCCCTGTGCCCAAGTCTGCTCAAGGATGGAACCGCAGGCAGTAGTTTTAGAGTTTAGCTCTCGAGAACTTCGAGACGGCCGTAACGGCCGACGTTCAGGCGAAGCTCGCCCCTGAAGCTGTTGGTATACCCGTTCGTGACCCGCACCTTGGAGCCCTGCTTGACCATGTCGATCTGATCGTCCCAGAGAGACAGCTTGATCTGCCCGCTCTCGTCCTTGAGCATGCAGTCCGCCACCCTCGCTTCCCCGCCTGTCCGGAGGTTGACGTTGCGGGGCTCGGACATCTCGACAATCTCCCCTTCGGCGTCCACCCTTCTCATCCCATCTCGCAAATCCCGAACATTCATGCGGAGGTTGGTCGCCTTTCGGGCTTATTTAACATTGAAGCGCTGAAACAGCCCCCGGAAACCGTTTAATGAGAAAGAGTTGGGTGCCCGCAAGCAATGGTTCCAGCGCTCGACCTTGCTGCGCTGATCTCATTGTCATTCTTTGTTCCACTTGTCTTCCTCCTGGTCGGCTTTCCCCCGTTCCTTCGGCTGCTCGTCCGGCGGGGAAGGGTCTCCGTTGACGTCCACAAGGGCCCCGGTTTCAAGGTCCCCGAGCCCGCTGGCCCCCTCCTATTTGCGGGCGTTCTGGTGGGCGAAATGGTCGTCTTCCTGGCGACTGGGTCGCTCGTCCCGGTCGCCGTGACTCTGGGCGCGGCCGTTGCTTTTGCGATTGGCCTCATTGACGACCTTTACGTCCTCGGAGGGCGGACCAAGCCGCTGTTGCTGATTCTGGCTGGGCTCGCCTTTGCGGGGGTGATTCTCCTCAAGCCTGACCTGTACACTCCGGTCCTGTTTTTCCCTCTGATCGAGAGCACAAGCTATCACTTCATTGTATACACTGCGCTGGCCATCCTCGCCTTCCCCGTAGTCTCGAATGCATTCAACATGATGGACTCCTTCAATGGTGAAATCTCTTGGTTCACTCTCCTGACGTCTCTTGCCCTTCTTGTGGGGGTGGCCCTCCGATGCATCTTCACAGGTTTCTCAGTGATCCGGATCGAAACCATCCTTCCGCTCGTGGCAGCTTCTGTCGTGTTCTTGGTCTACAACAGATATCCGTCCAAGGCTTTTGACGGAGATAGCGGCGCACTGATGTTCGGAGCAATGTTCGCGGGGCTCGCCGTCATCGGCGGAGTCGAGATAGCGGCAATAATCGCCATAGTTCCCGCCATCCTGAACTCCTTCTACACCCTTTCCAGTGTCAGGGGTTTCGTCGAAAGGAGACGGATGAAATCAAGGCCGACATACGTCGGGGAAGATGGGAAACTCCACGCCTCCTCAGACCCGTCCGCCCCCAGCACCCTGATTCGGCTAATCCTGCTCGCGGAACCCCTCGGCGAAAAGGAGCTGGTGGATAATATCGTGGTCCTGACAGCATTCTCCTGTCTTCTCTCGGTAGTCGTCTCCGTGCTCACATGGGTGTATTGAATTGAAGTTGGTCCCCCTGATCTTGATCGAGTTCGCCGCCTTCCTATTGATAGTCGGAGAGACCTACGCCTTCTTCGAGTTTGTAATCCTCTTCGGAGGCATTCCTCACAACCTGAGCACATTCACGATAGCCGCAGTGATGAGGGTGACCTTGACAGCCGGGCTGGGCGTCCTGTGGTTCTTGGTGATGATCGGCCTTACTAGGCTCTACGTCAGGTCGAAGCTCAGGAGCCTGACTCCCAAGCCTTCATCTTAGCATCGAACTCCTTCCTCGTGTATCTCACCCTGGCCGGGACTCCCATGACCACCTTGCCCGGCGGAACGTCCTTCGTAACGACCGCCCCCATGGCGACAACAGCGCCCTTGCCGACCCTCACCCCTGCCTTTATCACGGCCCGCGCTCCAATCACAGCATTGTCTTCGATGGTCACCCCGACCATCCGTTTGCTCGGCGGGTATGGGTCGTTGGTCAGGACCGCGGCAGGGCCGATGAACACATTCTTCCCGATTCTTGACAGGGGCGGGATGTAGACGCTCCCCTCGATCATGGTCCCCTTCCCGATGCGAACGTTGTAATCGACGTGGGCCAGCGAACCAATCTTCACGTTGTCCCCGACGATGGTGTCCGCCCCGACATACGCGAAGTGCCATACCCTGACGTTCTTGCCAAGCTTCGCATCAGGCGAGATGAAATTCGTGACCTTCATCCTCTCAACCAAGGTATATCGGGGTCCCAGATGAGCTTGACGCAAGGACCGCCTCGGCGACCCTTATCACGTTCAGCCCGTCCTTCCCTGTGATGAGGGCCGGTCTGTGCTCCTGAATCGAGGTGATGAATTCTTTGAGCTCCAGCATCAGGGGCTCCTGGAACGGTCTCGTAGAGACCGTTGTTGCGGCGCCCTCGTGTATGCTCGTCTGCTGGGTGACGAAGTCCACGTCCACCACCCCTCCTGAGAAGACGGCGCTCAGCGTCCTCACCCGGTTAGGCGTTATCCAGTTGGTTACCAGAAACGCCGTCTTCTGCCCTGAGAACCCGAGTAGGATCGTGGCGAAGTCCTCGTGCTCCAGGGGAGCGTACATCATCCCCACCCTGGCGTAGACCACCTTCGGCACCTCGCCGAACAGCCAGCAGGCAGTGTCGATGTCATGGACAGAAGCGTCCTTTACTATGCCTACGTCGCTTATGTTCGCCCCGCGCCTGTTCTCCCTGTGGAACTCAAGCAGAATCGGTTCCCCCATCTTCCCCTCCTTGATCATCTGCTTCAGGGCAGTGATCGGCGGGTTGAACCTCTCGATGAAACCTACGGTCAGCGCCCTGTTTGCGCTCTTGGCGGTTTCGATGAGCATATCCGCGTCCTTCAACGACGTCGTCATCGGTTTCTCCACGAAGGTATGGAGGCCCGCGCCAAGCGCCTTGGAAGCCATGGCGAAGTGAGTAGAGGCGGGGGTGCATATGGTGACGCCGTCCAGCTTTTCCTTCTCCATCATCTCATCAAGCGAGCTGTAACCAGGTACGTGGAAGGTCTTGGAGAAGGCTTCGGCCCTCTCCTTGTTCATGTCGCAAATGGCCGCGAGGCACTGGAGATCGTTCAGGACGCGGACGTGGTTCTTCCCCCACCCGCCCGTCCCCACGACTCCGATCCTCGTCAACTCGTTCGCCACCCAACTCCGAGGCGATATAGGATTATGCGGCTCACTCCCTGCTCAGGCTCGGGGTGGCCGAGAGAACGGTCGTTTCGACGCTGCGCTGCTCCTTCTTTGAAACCTTCATGGAATCCCAGTCCTCCTTGGAGCATACTATCACCACGTTGTGTTTCAGAGGGTCGAGGAGCTCCGCGCCGCCCCTCCCTTTGGGGCGCGAGACGACGTCCACGTCAGTGACGTAGTCCCTGAGCCTCTGCTGGATGCTCTCGGCCACCTGCAGTCGCTCTCCTCGCATCTCGTATTTGTCAAGGCTCCAGAGCAGGGATATCTTGGTCCTGCTCGCCTTGAGCAACTTCTCCTTCAGCACCTCCCGGGTCTCGTCGACGACGTATCTGACGTAGTTATCGAAGCTCTTGAGAGTGGCGCCAGCAAGGTAAGAGATCGACTCTCCGGTTTCTTCGCTCGCCTGAATCGCCTTCAGTTCGTAGAGGAACTTCGAGAACTCATCGATGTAGCTGTTCGAAGAATGCTGGATGGTGACCTTCGCCTCCCTCGCCCTCTTGGCCATCTCTATCTCTGTGACTGAAGATACCGCCGCCTCCATCACAGCGGATGCGTATTCCAGCTCGGCGGAGAAGACGTTCTGGGAGTTGGGGACGAAGGTCAGGGTCTGGAGCGGACCCTTTTCCTGAGCCCCGGCGACCGAGACGACCGCAGGCTTCGATTCCTTGGGCCTTAGGGGCATGTACGCATAGGTCAGCGTCGCCCCTACCTTCAGCCCCGTCTGCTTCTCGATGAGCATGATGTTGTCCGAGTTCCCGCCCGGACCGGTCGGCAGCGAGTTGACCAGGGTGACCCCCTTTGAAAGGTACCTGGCAAGGTCCCTGAGCTTGGAGCCAGCCTCAATCAGGGTCTCATCGGATGGCCTCCTCAGCCGCGGGGTGAAGAATATGACCTGCGCCTCTCCAAGGACCTGCTCCAGGGGCTTGAAGCTCAGAAGCGGCTCCTGCTCCATGACCTCCTGGAGGTTGGGGTTCTTCTTCAGGAAAGAAGGCTCCAGGTCCATGGCCATCTGAAGGGTCTCATCGATTATGGTCACCTGAGCCTTGTCGACGAGCTCCCCCGCCAGCCTGTAGGCTTCACTTGTGAGCCCGTACATCGCGACTTTGACCTTAGGCAAAAGCTCTGCGTGGCTCTGAAGCGGTTTCTAGATATACTTTGAATGCTGGCGGTCACTGCCGGAAAGGAAGGCAAACGGATTTGTAGGCAGCACCGCGGTCAGAAAACGCGAGGGAAACCTGATGCGAGTGTGGCTGGACCTGTTGACCCCGAAACAAATCCTCTTCTTCGGTCCCATAATCAAGGAGCTCAGTTCCCGCGGAGCTGAAACGCTTGCCACCTCCAGGAGGTACAGAGAGGTCGCTCCACTGGCCGAGCGAACGGGCTTGGATCTGAAGTACGTCGGAGACCGAGGGATCAAGGGCCAGGAGGAGCAGCTGCTCGCGGCCACTCACAGGCAGGCCGAGATGATTCCAATAATCAAGGACTTCAAACCTGACGTGGCAGTGTCGATCGCCTCAGCAGTCTGCGCTCGCGTGGCCTTCGGCTTCGGGATCAAGCACCTCGCGGTGAACGATTCGCCTCATTCGGAAGTGGCAGGGAGGCTTTCCATCCCGCTTAGCCACCACCTGCTTTGCCCGTGGGTCATACCCTACAAGGCGTGGGAGAAGTTCGGGATCCCGAGGAAAAATGTGTCTACCTACCACGCCCTGGATCCTGCCGCTTGGCTCAAGAGAAGGCCCATCCCTGGGCCGACTCTCAAGCTCGACCCTAGGAAGAAAACCATCGCAGTCAGGGTGCAGGAGAGCGACGCTCCGTATCTCGCCAAGTCGGATATGACCTGGACTGACAAGTTGCTGGCGACTCTGCTCCACGAATATCCAGACTACAACTTGGTTGCGCTCTGTCGCTACGACTTCCAGGTTGCCGAGGTGAAAGCCAAGTTCGGATCGAAGTGGATTGTCCCTGACGAAGTTGTCAGCGGGCACGACCTGCTTGCCGTCACAGACCTGTTCGTGGGCATGGGAGGAACCATGAGCGCCGAGGCCGCTCTCATGGGGGTTCCAACGGTCTCAGCCTTCCAGGGCTCGCTCTACACCGACAGCTACCTGGAGTCCGTCGGACTGCTTGCGAAAGCGCTTACGCCGTCGGCTCTTGTCTCGAGCTCCAGGCGCTTCCTGGCCGATGGCCGCTCCGCCGAGTTCAAGAAGAAGGCAGCCCGGATTCTCGACTCGATGGAGGACCCGGTCCCCAAGATTGCAGGGTTCATCGGGAAGACAGCCAATCAAGCCTAAATCACCATCGACTCGTGCGTCGACTGCAGCCCGGTCGTCTAGTTGGTCAAGGATAGAGGCCTTTGGAGCCTTTGACCCAGGTTCGAATCCTGGCCGGGCTACACCTAACCATGGGCCAAGGACCTGAAGCCTGTCGCACCTTTCCCAATTCCTGCATCATGACCCAGCGCGGTGCGTCTGTTCGAGTGCACGGAAATGAGGGGACAAGGTTAAGAAAGTCAGAGGTATTCTCGGGTAATCATGGTCGACTACTGTTATTCCTGCGACGAGTCCGGAATCAAGACAGAGGCTGGCCATTTCGTAGGACCAAAATCATCGACGCCTCTCCTTACTGACAAGAAGGGGCGTCCCCTCTGCGACTTCCACTGGTGGATGGAGTTCGAGAGCCCGGCGTCGCGGGGAGGCATCTCTTGGACGGAGTACACCCAGAAGTGGGGAGGCCCCGGCCTTCCCAAATTGACCTGGCCTCCGGACTGGGAACAGGCGGTGCAGCTCAGGAAGTCCGGAAAGAAACACCCTCCAGCCAGACGAACCATCCGATGAACCAGCTGCTTTCAGCCTAAAACGCGAAGGCGCTTCGCAGGTCTGACCCCGGGAGCTTCTTCCGAGTTCTGCCCTGTGTTGCTAGTCGCCGTACACCGTGTAGTACCATGGCTTCCGGACCGCATCCGTAGTGTCGACATAAACGAACTTCACCTGCGTGTAGTCGTCGAAAGTGTAGGCCGACATGTCTTTTCCATGGCCGCTCTGTTTGAAGCCACCATGAGGCATCTCGGATGCGAGGGGGAGGTGGTCGTTGACCCATACGTCTCCGAACCTGAGCTGTGCGCCCGCCCTCATTGCGCGGCTCACGTCCCGCGTCCAAATCGAGGCGGCAAGCCCGTATATCACGTCATTCGCTTTCTCAATGGCATCGTCGAACGATGTTACGGTCGAGACGCAGATGACTGGCCCGAATATCTCTTCTTGGCAGATTCGCATGTTCTGCTGCACCTCTGCAAAGACTGTAGGTTCGTAGTAGGACCCCTTGCTGAGCGGTGCCTCCAAGCTCGGTCGCTTTCCGCCTAGGACCAGCTTCGCACCTTCGCTTTCGCCAACCCTAACCATCTCCTCTACCTTGTGGCGCTGGGCCTCAGACACTAGGGGACCCATGTCGATATCTCTCCGCGTTGGATCGCCAACCCTGATCTTGGCCACCTTCTCGATGAACCGCTTCATGAACCGCTCGTAAACGCTCTCGTGGATGTAGATCCTGGTCGCCGCCGTGCAGTCCTGTCCTCCGTTGACGAACCCCCCCACGACCGCGCCTTCGGTTGCGGCTTCTATGTCTGCATCCTCGAGGACGATGAACGGAGCCTTCCCTCCCAGCTCCAGCTGAAGCCGCTTTACTCTGTGCGAGGCGAGCTCCATTATCCTGCTTCCTGTGACTGTGTCTCCGGTGATGCCTACAACATCGACCCCGGGATGGGTGACGAGAGATTCGCCTACGGTCGCCCCGGGCCCTGTCACAACGCTGACTGCTCCCTTCGGTACCCCGGCCTTCTCCATCGTCTTGCCGAATTCGAGTGTTGTAAGGGGTGTTACGCTCGCTGGTTTGATGATTATTGAGTTACCTGCTGCAAGGGCTGGGACCGCCTTCCAGACGGCCATCATCCATGGGTAGTTCCACGGGGTGATGCATACCACCACACCCACGGGTTCCCTTCTGAAGATGGTGGTGCCAAGCCCCGTGTATTCGGACGCAGCCTTGCCCTCGAGATTCCGAGATGCCCCTGCAAAGAACCTGATGTTGTCGATGCCTGTGGGAAAGTCGTTGTCGTGGGCCATCTTGATGGTCTTCCCTTGGTTCATGGTCTCCATCATCGCCAACCTGTCTATGTCTGCCTCGACGAGGTCAGCGATCTTCCAGACAATCTTCGCCCTATCGGCCGGGGTCATCTTCGGCCAGGGGCCGCGGTCGAAGGCCTCCCTTGCCGCGTCCACCGCCCTGGAAGCGTCCTCTCTCCCTCCTTTCGGCACCCGCGCAATGACTTCGGCCGTAGCTGGATTGAGGACGTCATAGGTCTCGCCACTCCCTGCCGCCACCCACTCTCCCCCCACTAGCATCCGATGCTGAACTTCGAGCATAGGAATCGCTTCTCATCGACGCATTGGCGGAGTTAAGTGTTTCGAACCTCACGGCTTTCTTGGTACCCGAACGTATTAGGGCTCCAGAAATCGTATGGTTAGTGGGGAATCTGCACAAAACACAATGAAAGATACGCGTAGAGCCACAAAAAAGCATACAACGTACAAATACGGAGGAAAAGAACGCTTTTATACAATCTGCGACAATACGGATACGGGGGATTTGTGTGTCATTGGCTGAAACGGTGGCCGAGGAAGAGATGCCTTTCATCGCTGAGGTGATCAAAGGAGGCCGACTCACCATTCCAGAAGAAATAAGGAAACTTCTGAGAATCGAGGAAGGGAACTATGTGCTGATACGTCTGAAAGTCGTGTCGAGGAAGCGCCTCGGCAAGAAGCGAAAGAGGAACTCTCAGAACGGGAACGGGTCAGCTTGAGGAGGATGAAATCTTGTCTTCAACCACCCAGACTCCCGAACAGAAGGTCGCGCCCGCGACAGTAGTCGAGCCCAAGGTTAGAAGCACGGCGAAGACTGCGGCTCTCCATGCTGAAGCCATCCAGCTCATTCCGGGAGGAGCCAGCTCGACGATGCGCTGGGCGTCCTACGAACCCTACCCGCTGTACATGAAGAGGGGGCTAGGCTCCACAATAACCGACGTGGACGACAACACATACATTGACTATCTTCTGGCCTTTGGCGCACTCATCAACGGACACTCTCACCCGCGCATAGCGGAGGCAGTGCGGCAGCAGGCCCAAGAGGGAATGATGCTGGGAACGGCCGTCGAGCTGGAGGTCGAACTTGCCAAGAAGTTCAAGCAGTTCGTGCCAACGACGGACATGGTGGTCTTTGCAAATGGGGGCACCGACGCCACCAACAACGCCGTCAGAATCGCCCGGGCGGCCACAGGCAAGGACCTCATCCTGAAGTTCGAGGGCCACTACCACGGTCAACACGACTACGCCATGGTCAGCGTTGAAGCCCCTCCGGTTGTTGCGGGGATGGAAGAGTATCCGAGATCTCTTCCCTATTCCGCAGGCATACCATCTCTCGTCCTAGACACGGTGATCGTCTCCCCCTGGAACAACACCAAGGCTCTGGAGCGGATAATGAAGAGGCACAGGAATGACATCGCTGCCATAATCATGGAACCCGTGATGGCCAACTCCACAGTGATCCCTCCCAACGAAGACTACCTGAAGGCGGTGAAGGAGATCGCCGTGTCCAACGACGCGCTCCTCATCTTCGACGAAGTCATCACCGGATTCCGGATGGCGCCGGGAGGCGCACAGCAGTACTATGGCGTCATCCCCGACCTCTCCACCTGGGGGAAGGCCCTGGGCGGAGGACTCCCGCTGGCGGCGACATCTGGAAAGAAGGAGTACATGGAGCTGATAGCGCCCGGCAAAGTATCCTATGGAGGCACCTACTATGCGAACTCGCTCACCCTCGCTGGGGCCATAGCCAACCTCGAGGTTCTGGCGGAGAACGACTACCACGCCTTGAAGGTCCTCAAGGAGCGCACAGAGAGACTGACAAAGGAGCTCGCAGAGGTTGCGCAGAGAGCGAAACAGAAGGTGTGCGTGCAGAGCGTCCCCGGCATCTTCACCTTCTGCTTCACGAAGTACCAGAAGATTGCCAACTACCGCGAGAGCCTGCTCATCGACTGGGAGAAGTTCAGAATGCTGCACCAGCTCCTGCTGGACCACGGCATCTATCTCCACCCGGACAATTACGAACGAGTAGTGCTCTCCACGGTCCACAGCGACGAGGACATCACGCGGACCGTGCAGGCGTTCGAAGACTCTCTCAAGCGGCTCGCCTAGCCACCGCCAGATCGGCCATCTCCCGCTATCGGGACAATGATGGGTTCTTTCCGGCCGAAGGAGTTAGGGACGAGGCATGCCACCTAGAACCCTCGCGGCAGATGCAATCCGTAAATAGTCGAAGAGGGGCGTTTTTCGCCATGCGCTCTTCTGAAAGGAGAGCCATCGCGCGAAACGTAACCGTAATCGCAATCATGGTTATTCTTGTAGTTGCCGCGGTTGCCGCATTCGTTGTGACGAGCGGCTCCAAGCAGTCCACTTCCTCGCCCACGTCCTCCTCTGGCTCCACCACGACGGGCCCCACCTCGACAACCTCGTCTCCGAATACGTCAACGGGAAAGACGTCGTTGGTCCTCGAGGAACAGGACCAACCTGACACCCTCGACCCGGCTGTCACCTATGTCACCCCAGGCTGGGAGGTCCTTGACCAGGTCTACCAGGGGCTAGTCACATACAAGGGGTCGAGCATTACAGAGTATGTGGGGGTCCTCGCTCGGAATTGGACCGTGACTAGTGACGGGATGAACTACACATTCTATCTGAGGAACGGCGTTACATTCAGCAACGGTGACCCGTTCAACGCCTATGTCATGTGGTACTCAGTCTACAGAACCATAGTGATGGCCCAGTCGCCCTACTGGATTCTGAACCAGAATCTTGCAGCCGGTAACGGTATGAACTTCAACGTGACCGACACGATGCTCAATTCCATGAACTACGCTTCGCCTTCGGCAGCCAACCTAAGCGTCATGATGAGCCCTCACCAGTCGGTCCAAGTGGTTAACGCAACTGAGATACGATTCAACCTGGGATATGGAACCAACGGAATGGCCCCCTTCGCAGATTTCCTTGCAACTCTCGAGACTCCCATGGCGATGGCGGTAGACCCGGCCTTCGTCGCCAGCCACGGAGGGGTGGTGGCTGGCAACAAGAACGAATTCATGACCACGAATGCGATGGGGACAGGATTCTATGAGCTTCAATCCTGGGTCTTCGGTCAGAGCGTGAGCCTTGTCAAGAACCCGACCTACTGGGCCGATACCCTCCCGGCCTCCGAGCTCAACAACGCCATCTCCCCCGCGGTGTTAAACAACGTCGTGATCTATTACAAGCCCGCGGCTGCGAGCATCGCCGACCTCCGTTCTGGCGCAGCCCAGATGATCTTTGTTCCGGTCACTTACTACAACGTAACGAAGGGCATATCCGGAACCACCACCAACGTCCTTTCGTCTGCGTGGGGGTCCGCCGAGGCAGTCAGCTACGTGTACATGGACCCGCTCGCCTTTGAGCCTTTCAACAACACGCTTGTGAGAGAGGCGATCTCGTACGGAATCAACTACAAGGTAATCATCAAGAACGTTTTCGCCGGCCATGCGATCCAATGGGTGGGCCCGGTCCCTCCGGGCTTCCAGTACTACAACGAGTCGACGGCCGGGCTTAGCCCGTACCAATTCAACGCTACGAAAGCCGCCGAGATCCTAGCGCAGGCCGGATACGCTTCCAAGCTGCCCGACGGTTCGGCGCTGAACCCAGGCGGACAGGCCTTCCCCACGGTCAACTTCCTCTATGATTCAGATTCCCCGACGGACACCCAGGCGGCCCAGATCATTGCCTTCAACCTTGATGCCATCGGAATACCGGTGACGCTGTCTGCACTCCCATACCAGGCCTACACGGGCGTGATCTACTCTTCTTCCTCCAATTCCACCCAGTACCCCATG
>Ga0187780_10001952_pt1 | contig 15537 bp, 16 predicted proteins | sample 1015_Q2_SP10_20__FD_132429 | JGI IMG/M metagenome (GOLD analysis project Ga0187780, IMG submission 132429) | Tropical peat soil microbial communities from peatlands in Department of Meta, Colombia - 1015_Q2_SP10_20_MG | ecosystem: Environmental > Terrestrial > Soil > Wetlands > Peat | place... | reverse complement strand
CATGTACTAACGTTCCCTCATGGAAATACCCTGTCACATCGTCATGGTTATTGATGCTAACGCTGCTGGCTGCTCCGGGTACGTCAAATACTGCTGTGTGTCCTCTGGGGCGTAGGAATTGGAAGTAGCCATAGTTTGGAAGGAAGAATGAGCCGAGAACGACACCCCTGTCGTTGATACCAGAGACCGTGGTATCCAACGCATCTGGTAGGGCGTCGAAGACCTCGATCCGACCATTCCATCTGCGAATAAAACCGTGAGATTGGCTGCAGTCTTCAACCGTTCCAGCTGTGACTCTGTGATCGTTGATGCCGGATGGGTAGGTGTTAGGTTCGATGCAATTCGGTTCTAGAGTTGGATCGGGAGCATCAAAGACTGTGATATTACCGTTCTTGTCTCGCACAAAACCATCCACGTCAATACCGGAATAAGGAGCCGTGTACCCGGTGACATCACCATGATCGTTAATACCTGCCGGGATGGTTCCATCCGGGAGTCCAAATACTGCATAGCCTCGCGAGTCTAAAACAAATCCCAGAAACGCATCTGACCCAGGTTCAGGAATGAAGTAGCCTGTGATCTCTTCCTTGTTATTAATCGCGACTGTCCAGCCTGAAGCGTATGGGAAGGCTTGGGGCAAAAGGAACAGCGTGGTGTTACCGTGTTTATCCCGCAGAAAGAAATGTTGGTGGTCAGTGAGGTATCCAGCGAGTCATTAATACCGGAAGGGATGCCATCGAATGTTGTGATACTTCCATCCCGATCTCGAACAAATCCGCTCCGATCAGTCTCCTCGCATGGGTAGACCTTCGTGCAGAAAGAACCGGTAATGTCTCCTGAGTTATTGATGCTAACGGGATAGGTAGCGGTAGCACCAAGGACGTCGAACACTTTGATGGAGGGGTCTGTTTGTGCTAAGCAGGTTCTGGCAGCAAGCAGCAGTCCCAAGTACCAAGCGAATTTCTGGAATTTCATTGTCGTGGCTCCTCTTGTGGAATCGTTTTATCTGAGGGTTCGGCCGAAGCTCAAGCCGGGCCGTCCTGGTTGGGAACTGCTCTGTTGAGGCTGGAGCACGATAAAAACGCGCACAGCTTACGCTACTCCCCCGTTTGGACTTAGACGGGTGTGCCAGACCACAAGCTAGCGTGATTCTTCCCGTTTTGGGAATCTTGGGGCCGGCTGTCTACCCGGCCTTGCCGTGACGAACAAACGCTTGAACTTGGTGTTGAATCGCCGGGAAAGAGATGGGCCAGTTTGTAACTTTCGCTGCGTCTGTCGGAAGCGTTCCCACGCTCGGGATGGTGCCGGGCCGTGTAACCGGGAGGAACGCAAACGCGGGCACGAGCGCTCCCGCGGGCATTGATTTCTACCCATGGAGCGCCGCGCCCGCCGTTCTATCAGTGAAGCAGGTTGAATGTGTTGGAGGCGTCATCCACGAAAAAGACGCCATCGGAAGCCGCGATCAGACCAAATAGTGCACCCGATCCCGGCGGGGGTCCTCCCGTGTTGTCGACGAGCTTCACGGCCACCTGTTTGCCTGTGAATGGATTGGTTTCGACGAGGTTGCCGTCATCTCCGTTGGCGGTGAGGATGTGATGATCTGGAGCTAGCGCAAGCCCGAGGGGGTCATTGAGAGCCCCGCCCTGGGATACGGTCAGGCCAATGCCCGCGGAGCCCGACCGGAAGAGAGCCCCGGGAATTGCGGCGATGCGGTTGTTGAGGCTGTCAGCGACGTAGAGATTACCGCTGTCTTCATCAAAGGCGACACCCGTTGGGCCGATCACAAGCGCAGCGGGGTCGGTGCGCTCGGGGAAGCCGGACGCGACAATCGTTGTATCGAGCAGCCGCGGCCGATAGCCGTCGGGAATCAACAGCAACAGACGCACAACCGTGCCGCCGTTCACAACGTTGCCGCCTGCTTTGACGGTACCATTGAGCACATTCGTCACAAATAAGGATGCGAGGACGCCGCCGTCCACGGCAGTCATGTCCCATGGCCCATTGAGGTAATGCCCGGAAAGGGTCTCAACTACATTGCCATTGCTGTCGAGTACGATGAGGCAACCAGCTCCTGTGAAGACCGTGCCCTGGTTTGCCGTGGGCAGGCTGCCGACGATCACAAAGCCGCTCCGTAAAGCTACCAGCGCGGTTGTCAGTCCAACCCCTCCGGGGCAGGACACCTTGTTGGGATCAATCTGAGCAAAGAGACTGAAGGTTCCATCGGGCGCGATCTGCACGATGGTTGTGCCTGTTCCCTGAAAGTTTCCACTGTTATTGAAGTTGCTGACGAGGTATCGGCCAGCAACCAGGCTTCCCCTGGTGACCGGGACACGCGCGACGCCGTAGGGATTGACGTCGCCGTTTGATGGCACGGTGCCGCTTACGGGGGTGACGGTGTTGAAGTTGCCAATGAATGATTTGTCGGCGGCGCGAGCCGCAGTGAGCACGGTTGCTAGCACCAAGCCCAACATGCTGACTCGTAGAGTGAGTGACTGGTTTCCTTGCATTCTTGTCCTCCTGGGTTGGCGATCGATTTCTTGGTAGAGGCGCACGATTTCGCGCTGGCAGACCGATGCGTTCACACACAGCGAAGCCACAGTAGAGGGTTCGCCGGCGACCGATGTCACGGGATTGTCGGGATTTTGTAACTTTTTGCCGGGGGATGCGACTGCAGTCGGCAACCGGCTGATACCGCGCTGCTATTCCAACAAGTTTTGGCCTAGCAGTGGCGCGACTGCGTGAATATCGGAAGGTAAGAACTGCTGTAACACCCCTGTTCGCTTCTCTGTGGGGACAAAAAAGCCATTTGTCCTCCAGAGGCGGACATCGCTAATTCGTCTGGCGTAGGCTTAGTCCTCATATACCCGCTCAAACAGTAACGGCATGGAAGCGCCATGCTGGTGCCACGTACCCTCAATCGCAGATTCAAGGTCGTTTAGCTTCCCGTCGAAGGATCCGCCGACTCCTGCCACCTCAAAGTGCAGGTCGGGGTTCTTGAACGTTACCGGACCAACCGTCAGGCCGGTGGCATCTTGGTCGAGGCTATCGAGGGTTCCGGTAAGATTGCCGCCCCGGTCTGGCCAGATGTGAAGTGCCACCCGAAAAGTACCTTCCGCTGTGGCAAGTTTGCCTTCCCAATTGCCCAATATGCCCTCGGTTAAGTGATCGGAGGGATTCGATCGAACCCTGGTCGTCACGCTAGCCGTCCCATCTCCCATCCACCCTTGGCCTTCATACTCCATCGTGCGGGCCGTGTCTTCTGCGACCTCGCGGCCGAAATAGAGTTCTACGACGTGGAGTGCCAAATCGATACCGGCGCTGAGGCCGCCAGAAGTGAAGATCACTGGATCGCTCTGCACGTACCGCATATTTCGTTGCAGCCTTACGTCGGGAAACTCATGTTGAAAGCTGACGTACGCTCCATGATGGGTGGTAGCATTTTTTCCCTTCAGCAGGCCCGCCTCTCCGAGCTTAAAAGCGCCCGTGCAGACTGACATGACAATATCGCTGCGCGTGGCCCTCTTCCGGAGCCAATCCAGCATCTGCGGCGAGTCTCCCATTTGTGCAGGAACAACCACGACGTTGGGTTGGGGAGCGGTGTCGAACGTGTAAGCCGGAATCACTTGCATTCCGCCGGAGGTGCGGATGGGCTTCGTACTGTCAGACACGGTGTAGAGATCGAAGACGTGCTGGTCTTCCATGGCGGCACCGCGGGAGGGGATCATTACGTCCTGGAATACTTCCCAGGGGCCGGCAAAATCAATCATGACCGAGTGGTCGGTCAGCACGAAGGCAACCTTAATTCTAATTCTACTTTTGGCCGCGGCGGCCAATTTGGGAGCAGTCTCCGGGAATGAGCTTGGTGGCTGCTGACCAAATGCAAGGAGGCTGACAAGAACTACAACCGTGAGGAGTCGAGTTGTGATCGGTGTGAACATGTGCGGAGTATCCGGCAAGCTTCTGGGTAAGGCCAGACCGTTGGCTGCATAGGTCAGTGGATTGGCTGCATTCTGGCCGGTTCGCGCACAAAGTGGGGTAGGATTCTCCCTATGAATGGTGTGCGAAAAGCCTCAAAATCGGGGGAACGGGCTTGGATTGCATCGATTTGGCTCGGAATCGCTCTGTTTGACGCAACCCAGACTGTTTTCGTGATGCGCTCGGAGGGGATGCACCATGCCTGGGTGAGTCTGTTCGTTAGCCAACTCCTCTCGTGGGTGCCTTGGGTTTTGGCAACACCTTTGGTGCTTTATCTGAGCCAGCGATATCCCGTGCGATTGCAAAGCTGGACCACATGGCTTGTGCATGTCCCAGCAGGTATGAGCATCAATCTGATATCAGCTGCGTGGGATTCAGGACTTGAAGAGTTGTTGAACCCCTGGGCAAGATCGGTCAGCCCGGAGCCCTTCCTGCCCTTGTGGCTGGACAAAGTCTACAACGGGCTTCTGCAATGTGTGTTTCTGTATGCCGCGATTCTGGCGGTGAGTTACCTGCTCGAGTCCCGGGAGCGGCTGGTTCGTCAACAAGTCGAAACTGCGCGTCTCGACCAACAGCTTTCGAAGGCGCAACTCGAATCGCTCCGCCGGCAAATTGAGCCGCACTTTCTGTTCAATTCACTCAACGCGATCGCGGGGCTGATCCGTGAGAAGCGAAATGATGCCGCCATAGCGACGGTGGCGGCGCTGAGCGAATTTCTGCGGAAGGTCATTGAACATCCGGATCGCCAAGAGGTGCCGTTGGGAGAGGAAATGCAGTTCCTGGAAAAATATCTGGACATTCAGAAGGTAAGATTTGCGGAGCGTCTGCAACTGAGCTTGGATGTGCCGCGGGAACTTTATCCGGTTCAGGTTCCCAGTTTGATTCTGCAACCCATCGTGGAAAACGCCATCAAGCACGGCATTGCCAAACAGGCGCGGGGAGGATGGATCCGGGTCTCGGCATTTCGCTCTGATGGACGGCTCATTCTTCGCGTGTACAACGACGGGCCGAATCTGGCCGCGGACTGGGAAAAGACGCAATCGGGAATAGGAATCTGCAACGTGCGCACCCGTCTCGAGACCTTGTACGGAGATGGATTCGACTTCAATCTCAGAAATCTTGCGGCGGGCGTGGAGGTCCTGGTGTCCATGCCCTTCCGGGAGCATTGACGGGTGGGGACACCCAATCGCCTTACAAAAATGCGAACCGTAGTTGTGGACGACGAGCCTTTGGCTCGCAGCAATCTTATCGTGCTGTTGCGGCTGGATCCGGAGATCGAACTCGTGGGCGAGTACAGTTCCGGTCTCGAAGCTCTTGCCGGAATCCGGGAAATCAAGCCGGACTTGGTCTTCCTCGATGTGCAGATGCCGGAGTGCGACGGTTTTGATGTCTTGGAGTTGCTGGGGAAGGACTTGCCTCCCGCCATTGTCTTTGTGACAGCTTACGATCAGTACGCGCTGCGAGCCTTCGAAGCTGGAGCTCTCGATTATCTGTTGAAACCCTTCGATGACGGCCGATTCGATCGGGCACTCCGTCGTGCCAAGGAGAGGATCGCGCACCATGGGGATTCGTCTACCTGCCCAGACCGCTTGATCATCAAGGGCGCTGGTGAGGTTTCCTTTGTGAAGATCTCTGAAATTGGTTGGATTGAGGCGGCGGACTACTATGCATGCGTGCATGTAGGAACAAAGACGCACCTGTTACGCAGAAGTCTATCCGAACTCGAGGCAGAACTGGACCGGCATGTATTCTGCCGGATTCACCGCTCCACCATCGTCAACCTTCATCGAGTCCAAGGTCTAAAGCTGAATGAGGATGGAGAGTACGAGGTGCTGCTCGAAAGGGGAATCAGACTTCGCTTAAGCCGGCGTTATCGGAGGCAGCTGCAATCCCGGCTGGGTATTCGCCATTCGACTGCTGGCGAATGACAAAATGCAGGCGACCGCTATCGCGTTCTTGTCGGCTTTGGCCCACCACTCCCCTTCGTCTGTCTCCGGCTGTTGAACAGAACCGTGGCCCGTCACCCTAAACAGGATATGGTCGCAGGCGAAGTGCAACCCAGCTGCAACATCAATCATCGCTCTGCTGCAAAGCGATTCGACGCGGATCCTCAAACAAACGTGCCGTGGCGGCTCCGAAGATAAAGCCGCCGACGTGCGCCAAATATGCCACGCCGCCGGTCTGCACGTGCGCAACAGCGCCCGCGTGGAACAGTTGGGTAAGGAACCAAAAGCCGATCAGCAAACAGGCTGGGATGAATGTGATTTTGACAAATACGAAGACGAATAGAACCGTACGAATCTGATCGCGAGGATAGGTGACCAGAAACGCGCCCATGACCGCGGCGATCGCCCCGCTCGCACCCAGGTTGGGGATCGTGGAATGTGGGTCGACTAGAACCTGGGCAAGCATCGCCACCAGCCCGCCGAGCAAGTAGAAGAGTAGATACCGCACCGGACCCATGGCATCCTCAATTTCCGGACTGAAGGCCCACAGGAAAACCATGTTGCCAATGAGGTGAGACCAGCTACCGTGCATGAACATCGCGGTAAGAATCGTGATCCAGTGATGGCCAGAAACAATTTGGGCTGGAATCGCGGACCACTGGAGCACAAATGTATCGCCACGGGTAAGCTCAAGCACAAAAACCAAGACATTGATAAGGATGAGGAACGCAGTGACGACTGGGACGCTTGCCGGGCGTCGGGACGCGTCGCCTAACGGGATCAAGCCTCCCATGTCAGATCAAACCTCTAACGCTGGGACTGTTCCTAGCGTGACCGGTTGCCAGCAACGAAAGCCGGGCCGATTCTACACCAAGTACCCTGAAAAAGGACGAAGTGTCTTTGTGAGCCTTAGCGTTATAACAACCGTTGGGCCTATGACCGCTTCGTCCGCACGCACGCTTGCATCGGGAACCCAGTGCTGGGATACTCCCTCCGTAGTGCCACACCCTGGGAAGGGGGAAAGCATTGGACTGGAAAACACAGGGAGTGAAGGTTGTGCACGCTGGAGAGCTGGACAGCAACACGCCCCAGACCCCCGGAATGACCCGGGCCGCCGCCATTACACACGCGTGCACCGGGGCCAGTAAACTGTGGGCCGGTACGGTAGTCGTTCAGCCGCATGCCAAAACTGGTCCCCACCATCATGGCGAGTTGGAGACAGTGATCTACGTCGTTCGAGGTCGTGCGCGCATGCGTTGGGGCGATCACTTAGAGTTCTGCGATGAGGCCGACGCCGGGGATTTCATTTACGTTCCACCCTACGTCCCGCATCAGGAAATCAATGCCCGCCCAGATATGCCGTGTGAAGCAGTGGTAGTCAGAAGCGGACAGGATGCCGTGGTCGTGAATCTGGACATCGAGAGTCCCGAGCCTCCAGATGAGAGCAGCGGCGGTCATCCATTCCATCCTCGTCGTTAAGGTTCTGGCTGCGTTCCGCTTCGATACAATAGCCGCCGTGGCGGAAATCAAGGTTGACCACACCCGGACGCTGGCGAAGGTCCAGATCTTCTCTGGGCTGACCGAATCTGAACTCGCTTTCCTGGCCCAACGAGCCGTGCCTCGCCGGTTTTCTCCGGGCGGCAGCGTCTTCAACGAGGGAGAACCTTGTACCGGACTGTACGTAGTCGAGTCCGGACATGTTCGCATCTTCAAGAGTTCCGCAGGCGGCCGCGAGCAAGTGCTGAGCATTGAGGGACCTGGCAGCTCCGTCGCCGAGCTACCGGTTTTCGATGGGGGCAACTACCCCGCCTCGGTCAGCGCAGTCGATGCCGCCATACTTCTGTTTGTCAGTAAACAAGACTTTCAGGCTCTCTGCCTCGCTCATCCTCAAGTTGCGCTGAAGGTGCTTCGCGTGGTCGGTGCCCGTCTGAGGCGACTCGTGGGAATCATCGAAGAACTCTCGTTCACAACCGTGCGGCACCGGCTGGCTTCGTTCCTGTTGCGTCTGGCCCACAGCCAGGGCAAGCGAACGGCTGACGGCGTGGAGGTCACCCTGCCGGTCAGCAATCAGGAATTGGCGTCACAGATCGGAACGGTTCGCGAGCTGGTTTCTAGGAATCTTTCCCGCTTCCAATCCGAAGGACTGGTAAAGATCGATGGCCGCAACCTTGTTATTCACGATCTGAAAGCTTTGGAAGCCGAACTGCGATCTGCCGAATAACCCTTCGAGTACGTTTCAGCTGCACGTCTGAAGTTCCTGCAGTGTGACAAGAGTCATCGGCGCGCTCACAGTTCTCCCTCTGAATTCCCGGCGTAAGTCTGGAATAGGCAATGTGACGCGGTGTCGCATCCTAGCCAGGGGCTGCACCAAAATCAACAGTTATCGTGCCTTCAGCGTTGTGCTTAGCTGGCGGTCGAGAGAGAAGGCGGATAACTCGTCTGGGGCCGTGATTTCGGTTGCCAGGTGCAGCACGATTCCTCCGCGAACATATCCCCAGTGAGTGCATAGGCCCTTGCCCGGGATCCACCGCAGACCTCGCGGAATTCACAAACGCCACACTTGCCTTTCAAGTTCGTACTGTCACGCAGGGCAACAAAAAGCGGCGCATGACGGTAGAGTTCCGCCAATGATTGCTGGCGTATGTTCCCGGCAGAAACAGGCAAGAAACCGCTTGGGAATACTTCTCCCAGGTGTGAGATGAAGACGAAACCCTTGCCGTCATTGATGCCGCGGGGTGCGCGTCCGATCCCATCCGGCGTGCCTACGTCAGGGGAGGGAGGCATGGAATGGCCATTGCCTTTGCGCCTTTCCTCGGTCCGGCGCTGAAGCACGAACCGGCGGTAATGCTGGGCTTCCGTGCTCTTGATGTCAAAGGAGACTCGGCCAGAAGTTTCGTAGAGCTTCTGAAATACCTGCTCAAACTCTTCCGCCGAGATCAAGTCGGTGGCGGAACCACGTCCGGTCGGAACCAGGAAGAACACGCTCCACAACACGATATCGAGCTGTTCGACCAGGGCGATCATGGAGTCGAGGTACTCGAGATTGTGGCGGGTAATAGTGGTGTTGATCTGTACGGGCAGACTGATCTCGCGTGCCCAGCGCACGGCAGAGAGCGTCCAAGGATAGGAACCCGGCACCCGGCGGAAGGTGTCATGAACCCCGGCGGTCGGTCCGTCCAGGCTCACCGCCAGCCGTGCTAGGCCACACTGTTTCAGTTTATATATCGCCTCCTGGGTCAGAAGTGGCGTGGCGCTGGGGGTAAGGGAGGTTCGCACGTCATGACTCGAAGCATATGCGACTAGTTCGAAGATATCCGGACGTTTCAGCGGATCACCACCCGTCAGCACAAACACCGGCGCTCCCAACACCTTGACTTCACCAATGAGCTGCCTGGCTTCCTCGGTGTTGAGTTCGAGCGCACTGCGCACGGGTTGCGCGCACGCGCGGCAATGCACGCAGGCAAGATCGCATGCCTGAGTAGTTTCCCAGATCACGATGAACGGGCGCTCGCTGAAGTCTAAATGCGGTTCCATTGCTGGCCTTCCGGTCTTGCCGTAATGTTGCCCGTAGTCAAGCCTGCCAGACTTGTTACAGAGTGCATGTGACTGATGTCACAGCCAGGAATCGCCTTGTCTGAGCTGCCAAAAGAGGCGAATGGGTCAAGGCCTGTCCCTTCGAGCGGAATTGGCCGTTTTTGGCGAGGATTTTGGAAACTCCTGGCCGAGTGTGACAAAAGTCATCGTCCCTCTTTCCATCCTCCAGTAGGTTCAGCAGTAGCAACCGGGTCGACGAAGCGGGTTGCCAGGAGAACGGTGATGCGTGTTAGCACGGCAAGAACTGTACGCGAGCTGGTCCTAGAGATACCTGAGGCGACAGGCATATTCGAAAAACTGGGCATCGACTACTGCTGTGGCGGGGATAGGTCGCTGGAAGAGGCTTGTGCCGCTTCCAATCTTTCGGTTGACGAGGTACTAGATTCTCTGGAATTGGCCGAGCAGACAGCTCGGGCAAAACAGAAAGATCGCAACTGGAGGGCGGAACCGTTGGCTGATCTGGTTGCCCACATCACCGGCACGCACCACAAATACACGCGTGAAGAGATCACCCGGCTGGGTCCCTTGTTTGACAAGGTGGTCTCGGTGCATGGCAAAAACCATCCCGAACTGCAGCACCTCCGGGCCATGTTTCGTGGGCTAGCGCAAGAACTCACGATGCACATGATGAAAGAGGAGGCGGTTCTATTCCCCTACATCGTGCGGATAGAGGAGGCCATCATCCAACGGGAGCCAGTTCTGCCGCCCCCATTCGGCACTGTGCGGAATCCAGTGGCAATGATGATGCACGACCACGACTCTGCCGGGGAAGCATTGCGGGTAATGCGTCAAGCCAGTACCGGATACACACCACCGGCCGATGCCTGTGTCAGCTACCAGACGCTCTACAAGGCGCTGGCAGACTTTGAGAAGGATCTGCACCAGCACATCCACCTGGAAAACAACATCCTGTTTCCCCGCGCAATCGAGATGGAAGGGGCGCACTAAGAGGAGCAAGGTAGAGTGTCTGCCCTGGCAACGCGCGTCGAGAATCAGGCTGGGCGGTCGCTTAGCGCTCAAGAAATCTTCGAAATCACACGGGTGCGAGAGCAGAGTCTCTCGCGCTTGCTGATTCTCTACATCTCGACTGGCTTGGCCTTCATGTTGCTCCCTGGAACGTTCCTGGGAGTTTGGAACCTCCTGGCGATCAGCAGCCATCGCACCGCGAGTTCAGTTTCCGCAAGCTGGATCCAGGCGCACGGACACGCGCAGATCTTCGGCTGGATCGGTACCTTCATTCTCGGTATTGGCTTTTACTCTATTCCAAAGTTACGGCGCATGAATCCCTTCGCGCTCTGGGCTGCCTGGATCTGCTGGGGGCTCTGGACTTCGGGGACCGCATTGCGCTGGCTGACGGGGGTTTACCACTGGCAATGGCAGGTGTTACTGCCGCTTTCGGCAGCATTCGAACTTGCTGCATTTCTGATTTTCTCCAAGTGTGTCTCCGGACATCGCCCCCAAGACTCCGGCAAGCGCGGGCTTGAGAAATGGGTGCTGGTGGTGATCACGGCCGCTGTCGGCTTGCTCGCCACCCTGCTCGTCAACTTTGGCGCAGCCCTGTTCCTGGCAATTCGTGGTGCCTCTTCCGATCTCCCCCCTGGATTCGACCAACGGTTCCTCGTGCTGGAGACTTGGGGATTCCTGGTGCCTTTCGTTTGGGGATTCAGCGCCAAATGGCTGCCCATCTTCCTTGGGTTGCGTCCCATACGCGAGCGAGGTTTGCTGGTGGCCGTTGGGGCAAATTCCATCGGGGTGCTCACGGCGATGGCAGGCTGGATCACATTGGCGGTGATTTGGCTATTGAGCGGAATCTGCATCTCAATTTGGGCACTACGCTTGGCGGAAGCGCGGCAACAGCCGGCCAAGACAAAGGGAGTCCATACCAGTTTTCCCATCTTCGTGCGGTCGGCATATCTCTGGGGGATCATTGCAACGATTCTCGGGATCTGGGCGTCGGCGGTTAGGAACTCGCATGGGATCTGGGGTGCGTCACGTCACGCCTTAACGGTAGGCTTCCTGGCCACTATGGTTTTCAGCATTGGCCAACGAATTCTGCCCGCGTTCTCCGGAATGCGCCTGCTGTTCAGCAGCAAGCTCATGTTGTTTTCGTTGCTGTTGTTGACCATCGGATGTCTGCTTCGCGTGAGTTCTGAGATTCTTGCCTATCAAGGATTCGCTGGCTGGGCCTGGTCCTGGCTGCCTGTATCCGCGGTGATAGAAATGACTGCCGTCACCGTATTCGGCGTCAACCTGCTGCTCACGTTCGTGAGCAATCCTCCGTCACAGGTGGTCCAGTGAACGGCCCATTCACAGTCTCGAGGCGTCAGAATGCACCAGAGTGATGACGACGTAATGGATTCCAGTCTATTGCAGCCGAGTCAGCCCTTTCCCGTGCGTTTCAGCCAGGTGTCTACTGCCACGGTTGCACCTTGCACGAGGCTAACGGCAGGAAAGGAGTGGTCATGGTCAGGCCAGCGAGGCTCTTGGTGGCTCGGGATGACCGTCTGCAGAACCGGCTGTTTCTGAAGGTGTGACAAAAGTCATGGCCGACTCGAAGCCATAGGTTCTATGGTCCCGGTAACGGAGGCGAAGGAGGTAACACTGTGTGCCAGATCACCGCCCACACTAGCGTGGCAGACATCGTGAAGCTCTGTCCCGGCGCCCGACGCATCTTCGATGAGCATGGGCTGAAGGGTTGCGGCGGCGAGCATGGTCCAACCGAGCCACTGGCGTTCTTCGCGGCCGTCCATCAGGCAAACTTGGATGACCTGCTGCGCGAGATCAACGCCGAATTGGAGAGTCCATCCGCCCAGCCCTACATCTACAGGGAAACCCTCGAGGATTACCTCTATCGGCGCTTCTTCAAAGCCGGAGTGGCGATCGTGCTGACGGTCGGTTGCTTATGGGGAGCCATTAACCTTCTTCAGATCGCGTGGGGGAGGAACTTCCTGCAACTGCGGCTTCTTTCCTCGATCCATGCCCACGCACACGCCATGATCTTTGGCTGGGTCGGGATGTTTGTCATGGGCTTCGCCTACCAATCGTTTCCGCGCTTTAAGAACACTACGCTCTGGCGACCGGACTTGGCGAATCTGAGCTTCTATCTCCTGGGATCAGGAATCGTAGCAGGGATGGCGGCCGAGATGCTGCTGCCGACTCCGGTTTCCTTGGTGTTAGGGACGATATCGGGTGCAACGGAGATCACGGCCGTTGCGATCTTCATGGTGGTGCTATACCGAACGGCGCGACAGTCGATCGAGCCGCACAACCCGTACCAAAAGTTCATTGCCAGTTCTTTCCTTTGGCTCCTGCTGGGCACGATCTTGGAAGCCGTCTTCTTTTTTGCCAAGGCTACCGCACATTCCGAGCACAGCCTAATCATGCGTATCGCGCTGATCGATGGACCGCTGCGGGACGTGCAGTTGCTCGGCTTCGCGGCACTGATTATTGCCGGCGTCAGCCAGCGATTCGTGCCCCACGTGTATGGCTTGGGGAAGCCGGCTCGTGATCGCCAACCGCTGATTTTCTGGCTGATCAATGGCAGCCTGCTGCTGAATATCATCAGCTACGTGCTGCTGCTCACGACCCACCAACTTCCTTTCGCCGTCGGCCTCGAATTGGCCTATCTACTGATGCCGTTGTGGGCTGTATTGCTGGCTAACCAGATTGGTGTGTTCAGAAAGCCGACGGAGCCGGATCGGACTTTCAAGTTCATTCGCGCCGCATATGTCTGGTTGGTAATCGCTTGCGGCATGATGCCGCTTTTCCCATTCTACGGGGCGCTGACCCATCAAGGGTTCGCGCATACGTATATGGGTTCGCATCGGCACGCATTTACCGTGGGCTTCATCAGCATGATGATCCTGGGAGTCTCCTCGCGCGTTGTGCCCATCCTTGCAGGAATCGAGGCAGAGCAACTGAACTCGCTGTGGGTGCCATTCCTGCTCTTCAACGTGGGCTGTGCCGGACGAGTGATCTTGCAGATCCTGACGGATTTCGTGCCTAACGTCGCGTACCCGCTGATCGGGTTCACAGGGTTCCTTGAATGGAGCGCTTTGTTGTGGTGGGGGATTGAGTTGTGGAAAACCATGAACGTCGCCAGAACGAATCGCAGAAATATGTTGAGAGCACCGTTTCCCCTGCCGGCGCGGTGAAGCCATTCACCCTGGGCTGTTGGCAAGGGGAGCCGCGGGGCACATCGGAAGCAGGAAGGGCAAGAGGCGCAACATGAGGGCAACCACCATCACGCGTGGGCAGAACTGGCAAATTGCCATGACATCGTTTTTGCGTCTGGCAGGGGCGGGGGTTAGCTGCGCTCGAGATCACCTCTCGCCCTGGTCGCGAATCCAGGTAAAAGCGCGAGTCGCAGATGGAAGCCCAAGAGTCGTAACCGCTAGCACGACGACGTGGTCGATATCCTTTTCGCTCAACCCATCCTTTTTCGCGTTGCGAACGGCCGAGTGAGTGGCGCCTTCCAAGCCTGCGCCGATCGAGAGAGCGAGCTTGACGAGGCGACGTTCGCGTTCATTGAGCGGGCCGGCATTGTGACACCGTTCTCCCAGCTGAGTGAAGGCTTTCCACACGTCGGGGTAGAGTTCCCGGAACTGATTGACTGGTTTGGGAAGTTCTTGTTCCACCTGCGTTCTCCTTTGCGGAAGGTTGACGTCAAACATACCTTACCGAGAATCCCTTTGCCATCGGTGTCCGCTTGAGGCTTGCGCAACCTTGCTGACCAGAGGACGTCACAACCCGGCGTGACGGAAATCACCATCAACTAGGACTGAAATCACAGACGAAGATGGGCGGAAGTGCGTAAAAAGATATGTACATGTAGAAGTCAACAATGCTCTCGACTACATCGGAATACGCACTTCGGGCGCTGGCCCACCTCGCACATCAACCCCAAGGTTCGGTCTTGTTGGGGCGTGACTTGGCGCAAGCCGTAGAAATTCCCGCAAATTACCTCTCCAAGGTGCTGCTGACATTACGCAACGCGGGATTGGTAGACACGACGAGGGGTTCCGGTGGTGGCTACCGTCTTCGCAAACCCGCCGCTGAGATCTATCTCATCGATGTGGTGGAGCTGTTTGAGGAAATCTCACGGACCAAGCCAAGTTGCTTTCTGCGACACACCCGGCCGTGCTCGAATTCGACTCCTTGTTCGGCACACTCCGCATGGAGTGCATTGCAGGCAGCGTACTTGGGATTCCTGGTTTCCACACCCCTCTCCGTGATCGCCGGGCGTGGCGCCGAGGCCTTGACGGGCTGCAAATCCCGGGAAAAATCCCCCTCTTCGGCCGGGAGACAGGTATGAGATTGCAGATATCTGGTAACCGCAGAAAGATCGCTGTTCGGTGGAGCACTCTGGGGCAGGGTTTGCCACAGTTCGTCGCGTTCGGTCTGCTGCCCATGCTCCTCGGTAGCCCCGCAAGTGCCCAGCAAGATGCCAGCGCATTCTTCAAGCAGAACTGCGTGAGCTGTCACACGATCGGCGGCGGACGTCTCACCGGGCCGGATCTCAAGGATGTCGCCTCTCGCAGGGACCGTGCCTGGTTGGTCCAGTTCCTGCAAAGTCCCAAAGCCATGATTGACAGCGGCGATCCGTACGCCGCGAAGCTGCAGCAGGACGCGCGTGGTGTGGTCATGCCCAACATCGCGGGAATGAATCCACAGCAGGCGCAAGCGCTGCTCGACCTGATGGCCGCTGAAGCCAAGTTGCCGCGTTCGCAGTTCGCGGGAATGCAAATCAGTGACCGGCCTCTGACGGCGCTCGACGTGGAGAAAGGCAGGTCGATTTTTCGGGGAGACACACCGCTCACAGGCGGCGGTCCAGCCTGCATCTCCTGTCACACCATCAAGGGATTGACCCTGCTCGGTGGTGGTCGGCTGGGGCCCGACCTGACCCGCGTCTTTGAACGCCTGCAGGGGCGAAAAGGATTGGCGGCCTGGCTGTCGTCGCCCGCCAGTCCCACCATGGCCCCGGTTTTCAAAGAGCATGCGCTTCAGCCGGAGGAGGTGCTGT
>Ga0187780_10001951_pt1 | contig 15543 bp, 13 predicted proteins | sample 1015_Q2_SP10_20__FD_132429 | JGI IMG/M metagenome (GOLD analysis project Ga0187780, IMG submission 132429) | Tropical peat soil microbial communities from peatlands in Department of Meta, Colombia - 1015_Q2_SP10_20_MG | ecosystem: Environmental > Terrestrial > Soil > Wetlands > Peat | place... | reverse complement strand
TGTGTCGTCTAGGGCTGTGTCGTCCAGGGCTGTGTCGTCCAGGGCTGTGTCGTCCAGTGCTGTGTCGTCCAGGGCTGTGGCGTCCGGGCCGGCGGCGCGCACCACCGACAGCGGCGCAGGCGCGCGCCGCCTCCTGCGATCGGCGGCGCTCTCCTGGTGCTCGGCCTCGGTCATCGACCTCGTCCCCCTCGCCGTTCACCGTAGCGCCCCAGTCGATGCGGACCTCGAACGTCAGCCATGGAGTCGGGCCCGGCGGTGCATGACGGTGAACGCCGCGGCGACCGCCGTCAGGAGGGCCCCTTGCACGGCCAGATCCGCGCGGGCGGTCGCGAGGGGCACGCCGCCGGCGGCCTCGGTGGCCGCGAAGAGCCCCGCCACGCCCAGGGCGAGCAGTGGCGCGATCCAGCGCCTCCCCACGCCGAGGACGTAGGTGCTCAGGACCAGGGTGACGGCGAGGAAGGTCATGGCCAGCACGAGCGGGGCGAAGGCGGAGGCGGCACCGGCGTACTTCGCCCCGAAGACGAGGGTGAGCAGCTGCCGGGGCACCACCACGGCCAGCACCAGGAGCAGGGCGCACGGAGGCGCCACCAGCACCAGCGTGTGCGAGAGCTGGCGCAGGGCGTGGCGGCCCGTGCGCCACTTGATGGCCGCCTCCGGGAGCATGTAGTTCCCCAGCGTCAGCGCCCAGAACACCAGCGACTTCGCCGGGACCGAGATGGCGGCGTACGACCCGGTCGCGTGCGGTGCCCGACTCCCGAGCACGAGGACATCGGCGTTCTGCAACAGCGCGAGCAGGCCCAGGCTCACGAACGCCACCGCCACGTCCGCCACGAGACGCGGCGGGACACCGCCGATGCCCTCGGGGCGGAGCTCGTCCGCCGCGGGCCCGCGGACCAGCACCGCCCGCACCCGCAGCCGGGCATGGATCGCGGTGGCCACCTCGGCCACGAGGACGCCCGTGGCCGCACCCTCCACGCCACCCACCGCCGCCAGCCCGATGACCCCGACGGTGCGGACCATTCCCTCCAGCACCAGGTTGACGGACAGCCCCACGTAGGCCTGACGCGCCTGGAGCGCGCCGCGGTCGATCGACACCAGCACCCAGACGCCCCCGGCAGTGATGATCTCCACCACACCGCCGGAGCCGCCGAGCGACAGTGCGTCGGCGAGCACGCCGCGCAGGACGAAGGCGACCAGGGCCAGGGCGACGACGCTCGCGGTGCCGACGCGGTGCACCCGGCGCAGCCACGGGCCCACCCGCGCCGCGTCGCCGGCGGTGTCCCAGGCGGTGATCCGGCGAACCACACCGACGAGAAGCGCCGATCCTGGCATGGACAGGACGAGGAACAGGCTGAAGAGCTCGATGAGCACCCCGTACTGGCGGGTGGTCAGCTCGCGAGCGACGAAGACGGTGGTGAGCAGCGCCGCCGCGCTGGCGATGGCGCCGGCCACCACCAGGGGCAGCGCATGGCCGATGCCACGCAAGCGCTCGGCGATCCGAGGACGCCGGCTCCCGAGGGCGGACGCCACGAAGCGGCTACCGCGCCGACGCGCCCGAGCCCGCGGCCCGCCCCCGCGGCAGCACGGGCGCGCCGCGGCCGGTTCCCTCCTCGGGGGACGTGCGGGGTGCGGGGCCTTCCTCGTGGTACTCCTCGTCGACGTTGACGGCCCAGATGTCGTGATTGGCCCCGGAGGCGATGTTCTCCACCGTGAGCATGGCGGTGAACATCGAATGGTCCTGATTGTTGTACTTGTGCATGCCGTTGCGACCAACCGGGTGCACGTTGCCGACCGCGCGGTCCAGCCACTTCCGGATGGTCTCGACCGCGGGCCGGTACGTCTCGTCGTACACGGGATAGGCCTTCGGCATGCGCACCACGTAGCCACGCTCGACGTCGCCCGGCCGGGCCAGACCGATGGCCTCCAGCTCCGCCGTGGCCATGGCGACCAACCGGTCGTCGGGCGCGTCCCACAGGTCGTCGCCCTCGAACACGAAGTACTCGAGCCCGAGACAGGTGCGGCCTTCCTTCACCATGTAAGGCGACCAGGCCCCGAAGTTCTGGATCCGCCCCACCTTCACCTCGCGCTGGTGCACGTAGATCCAGTTGTCGGGGAAGGCCGTCGACGCGGGGACGACCAGGGCGACGGTGAGGAAGTCCCGGTACCCGAGCGCCCCCGCCGCGGCCCGGACCTCGTCGGGCGCAGGCGGGTCCATCGCCTCGACCAGCGCGGAGAGCGGCATCGAGCTGATCACGTGGGCGGCCGACAGCTCGTGCAGGCCGGCGGCGTCCTCGTAGACGACCCTGCAGACCCCGTCGGGGCCACGTCGCATCGAGCGCACGGCGGACGACAGGCGCACCGCACCACCGGCCGCTTCCACGAGCTCCCGGCACCGCTCCCACATCATCCCCGGCCCGAGCTTCGGGTACTCGAACTCCTCGATCAGGCTGGCGACCTGCCGGCCGCGGTCCGCCCGCGCCCCCACGAGGCGCGCCCGCATCGGCTCCCACACCGCGGCGAACAGTGACATCCCCTTGATCCGCTGGGCCCCCCAGTCGGCGGAGAGCTCGGACGCGGGGACCCCCCAGACCTTCTCGTTGTAGGTCTTGAAGAAGTGCTCGTAGAGCCGGCGCCCGTAGTTGGCGGTGATGTACCCCTCCAGGGTCTCCTGACCCGGTGGCGGGCGGAACCGCACCCACAGATAGGACCCCACGCAGCGCAGGGCCTCGAGCGGTCCGAGGTTCGCCAACGCGTTCAGCGGCTTGATCGGGTAGTCGTAGAACTTGTTGTCGTAGTAGATCCGGCTCATCCGGGGCCGGGTGAGGAAGTCGCCGGCCGGCAGGATCTCGTGCCAGAGGTCGCTGACGGCACCGACCTTGGTGAAGAAGCGGTGCCCGCCGATGTCGAACCGCCACCCGTCGCGCTCGACGGTGCGGCTGATCCCGCCCACCACGTCGTCGGCCTCCAGGACGACGACCGGACGACCGGCCTTGGTCAGCTCGTAGGCGGCGGTGAGGCCGGCGGGACCCGCGCCGACGACGACAACGACCTCGCGCTCGTCGCCGGCCCCTGTCCCGGCCCGCGAGCCCGTGTTCTCGGATCCCACGCCCTCTCCCTCGTCGCTGCGGCGAGGTTACCCCCACGGGAGTGCCGAACCTTGCAGCGGGCCACCGTCTACCATGCGCCTGACCTCCGTTGATGCAGGTCGCCACGGAGCAGGGGGGTGCCGGTGGCGGACACCAGTCGATACGACCGCAGGACGTTCCTGGGGCGCAGCGCCTCGGGCGCCGCGGCAGTCGCCCTGGCCGGCGTGGCCGCACCGGCGTTGCTCGGCGCGTGCTCGTCGGGTTCGTCCACGAGCACCGCGTCGGGGGCCACGCCCGGCGTGGGCACGGGCACCCCACGCAAGGGCGGCACCCTCACGGTCGGCCTCAACTCCGAGATCGACGGGTTCCTCCCCACCACCAACCACTTCGACAATTCCGGCCTCGTCTACGCCAACACCGTCTACGACTCGCTCACGGCCATCGGGGCCGACGGGACCGCACAGCCGTACCTGGCCCAATCCGTCACACCCAACGCCGACATGACGGTGTGGACGGTCACCCTGCGCCCAGGGGTGGTGTTCCACGACGGGTCGCCGCTCACCGCGGCCGTGGTGGTGGCCAACGCCAAGGCGCTGCAGGCCTCGCCCCTCACCGGCCCGGCCCTGAGCCCCATCGCCTCGGTCACCGCCACCGGGCCGCTCACCGTGCAGTACACGACGACCGAGCCCCTGGTGGCCTTTCCGTACTATCTGGCCACCCAGGTGGGCTACGTGGTGGCCATGGCCCAGCTCAGCGCGGCCGACGCCTCGCAGCACCCCATCGGCACGGGGCCCTTCGTCTTCGGATCCTGGGTGCCCAACGACCATTTCACCGCCACGCGCAACCCGCACTACTGGCGCAGCGGGCGGCCGTACCTGGACTCGATCACCTACAAGCCCATCGTCCAGGACCAGTCGCGCGAATCGACGCTTCGCTCGGGCACCATCGACCTCATGGTCACGCGCGACCCCAACGCCATCGCCCACCTCGGCTCCAACCCCGGCTTCCAGCAGGTCACGGACGCCAACCGCCAGCACGGCCAGAACGACGTGGGCTTCATCTACCTCAACACGCAGGTCGACCCGCTGAGCGACCTCACGGTCCGCCAGGCCCTCGCCTACGCCACCGACACCGCGCAGATCGCCCGGCTCTTCGGCGCGGGCGTGCTCAAGCCCATCTCGAGCCCGTACCCCGAGGGATCGCCCTACCGGGCCCCGGACAACGGCTACCCGGTCTACGACCTGGCCAAGGCGCGCTCGCTGGTGGCGCAGGCCGCGCCCCGCCACGGCGGCGCCGTCAAGGTCGAGCTGGCCACCATCCCCGACCCGCGCCTGCTCGACGTGCTCCAGGCCCTCCAGTCCATGTGGGGGCAGGCCGGGGTGCAGGCCACGGTCAACCAGATCGAGCAGGTGACGTTCATCTCCAACCTGGCCCTGGGCAACTTCCAGGCGTACACCGGCGACCAGTTCGACGCGGCCGACCCCGACGAGAACTATGTGTGGTGGAGCCCGACCAACGCCGCAGCGCCCGGCAGCATCGCCCTGAACTTCGCCCGGAACAAGGACCCGCAGATGGAGGCGGCCCTCCAGAAGGGCCGCACGAACGCCGACCCCACCGTCCGCGCCCAGGCCTACCAGACCGTGGACATGCTCCTGGCCCAGGACCTGCCCTACCTGTGGCTCACCACCACCGTCTGGTCGATGACGGGCTCGCAGAAGGTGCAGAACTTCGACAACCCGACCCTGCCCAGCGGCCAGCCGGCCCAGGGCATGGAGGCCGGGACCTTCATCCCGACCGAGATCTGGCTCGAGGCCTGAGCGCGGGCTCGACGAGATGGGGCGCTACATCGCCAAGCGACTGATCCAGCTCGTCGCCATCACCTTCATCCTGTCGATCGGCGTCTTCATGCTGGTCCACCTCCTGCCCGGCGACCCCACCCTGGCCATCCTCGGCCCCAACGACACCCCCACGGCGCGCCACGAGCTGCTGGCGCAGCTCGGGCTGAACAAGTCGCTCCCCCAGCAGTACTGGACCTGGCTCACCAACGTCTTCTCGGGCAACCTGGGCAAGTCCTTCCTCACCGGCCAGACCGTGGCCAACGCCGTCGCCGTGGCCCTCCCCATCGACCTCGAGCTCATCCTCTTCTCGCAGGTGATGGCCATCGTGGTCGCCGTGCCACTGGCCCTGCTGGCGGCGCGGCGCCCCAACCGGGTGCTCGACCGCCTGGCCACCACCACCTCGTTCGGCATGCTGTCGATCCCCACCTTCGTGGTGGCCGTCCTGCTGGTGCTGGTCTTCGCCGTGCAATTCCACGCCTTCCCGGCGACCGGCTACGTGCGCTTCTCCACCGACCCGGTGCAGAACGTGCGATCCGTGATCCTGCCCTCGGTGGCCCTGGCCTTCGGGTCGATCGCCATCTACTACCGCCTCCTGCGCGCGGACCTCATCGCCACGATGCAGGAGGACTACATCACCATGGCGCGATCGAAGGGCCTGTCGGCGACCTACGTCCTCACCCGCCACGCCCTGCGGCCCTCGTCGTTCACCCTGCTGGCCGGGGCCGGCATCAGCATCGGGTCGCTCTTCACCGGCGCCTTCGTGGTCGAGGTGCTCTTCCAGCTCCCGGGGATCGGCTACCAGCTGGTGAACGCCATCTTCGCCCGCGACTACCTCATGGTCCAGGGCATGGCGCTGGTGGCCGCCGTCTTCTACCTCGTCATCAACTTCGGCGTGGACTTCCTGCTGACCGTGCTCGACCCGCGGGTGCGCCGTGCCTGACGGGGTCACCGCGGACGTCGTCGCCCCCACCGAGCTCCTCGGTGCCGACGCGGGCTCCGAGAGCGTCATCGTCGCCGCCCGGGCCACCACGGCACCGGGCGAGGCCCCGCGGCGCACGCTCGGCCCCCTCTTCTGGATCAGCCTCGGCTGGATGTCGCTGCTGGTGCTCCTCGCCGTGCTCGCGCCCGTCCTGCCGATCAAGAGCCCGACGTACCAGGACTACACCGCCGTCAACATCGGCCCCAGCGTGCACCACCTGCTCGGCACCGACGACCTGGGACGGGACCTGCTGTCGCGCATCATCTGGGGCTCGCGGGTCTCGCTCACCATCGGTTTCGCCTCGGTGGCCCTGGGCCTGCTGGTCGGCGGCAGCCTGGGGCTCCTCGCGGGCCTGCGCGGCGGCTTCGGCGACACCGTGCTCAACGCCGGGTCCTTCGTCCTCCTGGCCTTCCCGCCGCTGCTGGCCATCCTCGTCATCGAGGCCTTCTGGGGCCGTTCGCTGTGGAAGCTCACCGTCATGTTCGGCTTCATCGCCGCGCCCCAGCTGTTCCGGGTGGTGCGCGCCACCACGCTCTCGTTCGCGGACCGCGAGTTCGTGACGGCCGCCCGGACCATGGGGGCTCGCACGGGCCGCATCCTGCGCCGCGAGATCCTCCCCAACGTGCTCCCGGCCGCCGTGTCCTTCGCGCTGTTGGGCGTGGCCATCGCCATCATCGTGGAGGGGTCGCTGGCCTTCCTCGGCCTCTCCATCCAGCTGCCGGTGGCCTCGCTCGGCAACATCGTCAACGCGGGCGTGCAGAACGACAACCTGCAGCTGAACCCCTACATCGCCTTGTGGCCGGCGCTCTACATCTTCCTGCTGCTCACCTCGCTCAACCTGATGGCCGACCGCCTCCGCGGCCGCTACGACGTCCGGGAGATCAAGCTGTGATCCCCCGCCGCGGTGCGCGCCTGCGGTTCCCCGACGTCTCCGAGCTGTCGGGCCCGCTGCTGGAGGTGGACGACCTCGTCACGCACTTCCGGACCGATCGCGGGACCGTGCGCGCCGTGGACGGCGTGTCGCTCACCGTGGGACGCGGCCGGACCCTCGGCGTGGTCGGCGAGTCCGGCTCGGGCAAGACCGTGCTCAGCCGATCGATCATGGGGCTGCTGCCGCCCGGCGGCACCGTCGTGCGCACCGGCTCGGTGCGCCTGGCGGGCCACGAGCTCACCACCATGACGCCGCCGGCGCTGCGCGAGGTCTGGGGCACCCAGGTGGCGATGGTCTTCCAGGACCCGATGACCGCGCTCAACCCGGTGGTCCGCGTCGGACGCCAGATCACCGAGGCCCTGCGCATCCGGGTCGGGCTCGACAAGCGCGGGGCGCAGGAGACCGCACTCTCCCTGCTGACGTCGGTGGGCATCCCCTCTCCCGAGCGGCGCATGCGCAACTACCCCCACGAGCTCTCCGGGGGGATGCGCCAGCGCGTCATGATCGCCATCGCGCTGGCATGCGGCCCGAAGCTGCTGCTGGCCGACGAGCCCACGACCGGTCTCGACGTCACCGTGCAGGCCCAGATCCTCGACCTGCTGGCCGAGCAGCAACGCGAGCGTGCCATGGCCATGGTCCTCGTCAGCCACGACCTGGGGGTGGTGGCCAACCGCACCGACGAGATCGTCGTCATGTACGCGGGCAGGGTCGTCGAGCAGGCCCCCACGGCCACGCTCTTCGCCAGGACGCGCATGCCCTACACCGAGGCGCTCCTGCGCTCCATCCCCAAGCTGGCCGACCCCAGCCACACCCGCCTGCGGGTGATCCCCGGCCGGCCGCCCGACCTGGCCGCCGTGCCCGACGGGTGCCGCTTCGCCCCGCGCTGCCCCTACGCCCAGGACCGGTGCCGGCAGGAGGCGCCGCCGCTGCGCAGCGCGGGGCCCGGCCATTTCTTCGCCTGCTGGATCCCGGTCGGCTCACCCGAGAGCGCGGACGCGCTGGCCGCCAACGTCACCGCCGGCATGCCCGCGGCGCTGGCCTTCGCGGGACACACCAGCTCCGGCAGCTCCGGCAGCTCGGGCGTCGGCGCCGGCGGGCCGCTCGCCGCCACCGGAGGCGCCTGATGGCCGGCAGCGGCACCGCGCACCTGCGCGAGGGCGACGTCATCCTGCGCGCCGAGCACCTCGTGGTCGATTTCGGGCCGGCCAAGCAGCGGGTGCGCGCCGTGTCGGACGTGAGCCTCGACGTCGCCCCCGGCGAGACCCTGGGTCTCGTGGGCGAGTCCGGCTGCGGGAAGTCGACGACCGGTCGCGCCATCGCCCAGGTGCACCCCCCGGACTCGGGATCCGTGGTCTTCGACGGAGCGGACCTGACCCGCCTGCGAGGGGAAGCGCTGCGCAAGGCGCGGACGAAGGTGCAGATGGTCTTCCAGGACCCCATCTCGTCGCTCAACCCGCGCCGACGGGTGCTGGACGCGGTCGTCGAGCCACTCGCCATCTGGGGCATCGGGAGCCACGACGAGCGGGTGGCCCGGGCCCGGGCCATGCTCGAGGCGGTCGGCGTCGACCCCGACCACGCCGGGAGCCGGCGTCCCGTCGAGTTCTCCGGCGGCCAGTGCCAGCGCATCAGCATCGCCCGGGCGCTGATGCTCGAGCCGCGCCTGCTCGTGTGCGACGAGCCGGTCTCCGCGCTCGACGTCTCGGTGCAGGCGCAGATCCTGAACCTCCTCGAGGACCTCAAGGCCGAGCACGGGCTCACCATGGTCTTCATCGCCCACGACCTCGCCGTGGTGAAGAACATCAGCGACCGGGTCGCCGTGATGTACCTGGGCAAGCTGTGCGAGATCGCCACCCCCGAGACCCTCTACCGGGAACCGGCGCACCACTACAGCGCAGCGCTCCTGTCCTCCATCCCCGAGCCCGACCCCGCCGCGCCGGCGCTGGCCACCGAGCCGGTGCGCGGCGAGCTGCCGTCGCCCATCGACCCCCCGTCGGGCTGTCGCTTCCGGACACGCTGCGCCCGGGCCGAGGACCGCTGCGCCAGCGAGGAGCCCCAGATGCGCCAGCTCGCGCCCGGGCACTTCGTGGCCTGTCACTTCCCCCTGCCCCGCCCCGCGGCGTCTGCGGCGACCACGGGAGCATCACCACCCTCAGGAGCACCATCGGTTACCGTGTGACCACGGGGAGCGCCCGCCCTCTCCCCCGACGCCGAGCACACGATGTGACCTTTGCCCCTGCCGACTTCGGTTGGCCGTTGCAACCATGTGGTCCAGGGCGGCACGACAGGGAAGGAGCGGACGTTGACCCCCTGCGCCGGACACCTGGTCCTCCACCACGACGGCACCCTGCTCTACTGCAGCGAGGACCTCACCGAGGTCGCCTGCAGCGACCACGCGGTGGCGCGCCATCCCGTCGTGCTCCGCTGCTGGAGCGTGATGCCCCACGGCCTGTGCGGTTACTGCCGTGAAGTCGCGGACGCCACCGCACGCAAGCAGGCGCTGGTGACGCCGCCCCCGAGCACCAAGTCGGCGTGACCATGCGCAGACCGTCCACCAGCCCCCACTGCGGCCACCGGGCCGACGCCGAGGCGACGAGCCGGCCGGTGCCGCCACGCGCCGCCCGTCCCGCCCGGCCCCACGCCTGTGCGCACGACCAGCGCACCGCCCGGTTCAACCGGCAGCTCCTGCGCCTGGTGCTGGGGCCCGACGAGCGCTAGACGACGAACCAACTCCGGAGGCGGGCCATGAGAACGCACGATCGCACCGACGTCGACGTCCTGGTGCTCGACGACGAGCCCAGTGTGGCGTCGTCATGGGCGGACATCCTGGAGCTCGCGGGATTCAAGGTGGGCGTGGCCGGGAGCGTGGACGAGGCACAGGACCTGGCGGCGCGCAGGACGGTGCGCAGCGTCATCCTCGACCATTCCCTGGTGGTGGACGAGCCCAGCGTCTGGCCCCTCGACATCGCCCATCGCCCGGCGGTGATCCTCGTGTCCGGACTGGGCCGCGACTGGCTCCAGCAGACGCAAGCACAGTGCGGGCACCGCCTGTTCGCCGCCCTCACCAAGCCGGTGCCGCCCGACCACCTGATCGACGTGGTCCGCGCCGCGGTGGCGCAGGGCGACTGAGCGTCAGCCCTCGCCGACCTCCGAGCCGCCCTCGCCCGAGGCGAGCTCCGGCTCCGCCGCCTCCGCCGGCGCGGCTGCGTGCTCCGAGGCGTACTCGGCCCACGCGGCCTGGGCCTCGGTCTCGGGCGTGAATTCCGTGCCCTGGTAGTCGTAGCCGATGTAGTTGCCCTGCTCGTCGTAGGCGTGCTCGCCGAACGCCTCGCGGTACTCCTCGGAGACCTCACCACCCTCGGCCGCCTGCTTGATCGACAGGCTGATGCGCCGGCGCTGCAGGTCGATGTCGATGATCTTGACCCACAGCTCCTCGCCGGGCGTGACCACCTGCTCGGGGAGGTCCACGTGGTGGACGGCCATCTCCGAGATGTGCACGAGGCCCTCGATCCCGTCGCCCACCTGCACGAAGGCGCCGAAGGGCACGAGCTTGGTGATCCGGCCGTAGACGAGCTCGCCCACCTGGTGCGAGTTGGCGAACTCCTGCCAGGGGTCGGTCTGCGTCGCCTTGAGCGACAGGCTGATGCGCTCCTTGTCGAGGTCCACGTCGAGGACCTCGACCTCGACCTCGTCGCCCACCGAGACGACCGAGGAGGGGTGGTCGACGTGCTTCCAGGACAGCTCCGACACGTGGATGAGGCCGTCCATGCCGCCGAGGTCGACGAAGGCGCCGAAATTCACCACCGACGAGACCGTGCCGCGACGGCGCTCGCCGGGCTTGAGGTTGACGAGGAACTCGCCACGCTGCTCCTTCTGGGTCTCCTCGAGCCAGGCGCGCCTGGAGAGCACCACGTTGTTGCGGTTGCGGTCGAGCTCGATGATCTTGGCCTCGATGGAGCGGCCCACGTACGGCTGCAGCTCGCGCACGCGGCGCAGCTCCACCAGGGACGCCGGGAGGAAGCCGCGCAGGCCGATGTCGACGATCAGGCCGCCCTTGACGACCTCGATCACCGGGCCCTTGACGACCCCCTCGGCGTCCTTGATCTTCTCGATCGTCCCCCATGCCCGCTCGTACTGGGCGCGCTTCTTCGACAGGACGAGCCGACCTTCCTTGTCCTCCTTCTGGAGGACGAGCGCCTCGATGCGGTCCCCGAGGCTGACGATCTCGTCGGGGTCGACGTCGTTGCGGATGGACAGCTCCCGCGCCGGGATCACACCCTCCGACTTGAACCCGATGTCGAGCAGGACCTCGTCCCTGTCGATCTTGACGACCGAGCCCTCGACGATGTCGCCGTCGTCGAACTCGACGATGGTGGCGTCCACTGCCTGCTCCAGGGAGGCGTCGCCGAGGTCGTCCTCCACGATCGCCCGGGGGACGTAGGCGCCGGTCTCGTCGAACGTGCCCATGGGGCCGTCGGAGAGCAGGGCCACCGCGCCGGGGACCTCGTCGGATGCGATGGAGGAGGGGGACAGCTGATCGGGTGCGCCGGAGATGCCGGCCGCGTCGTCGGACATGGGTGCTCGCTACTCGCTTTCAGGAATCGGATCCCCGGGCGCTTCGAGAGGCGCGCAGGGCGCAGCCGCCGGGTGACGGCCAGCGGGCCATGGTACCAAACACCGTGGCCAGCGCCCCGGGCCGGGAGCCCCGGGTCGCCCCAGGGCGTCAGGTCTTGGCGTCGGCCCAGGAGGCGCCCCAGATGCTCGAGACCTCGAGGGGGACGCTCAGGTCCGCGTCGGCAGCCACGCCCGCCATGATCTCGGGGACCAGCGCGCCCACGACGTCCTCCTCGGCGGCCGGCACCTCGACGAGGACCTCGTCGTGCACCTGGAGCACCAGGCGCGAGGCCAGCGCCCGCTCCTCGAACGCGCGGTCGAGGTGGACGAGCGCCAGCTTGAAGAGGTCCGCGGCCAGACCCTGGATCCCGGCGTTCATGGCCTGGCGCTCCGCCGCCATGCGCAGGCTCCGGTTGGGCGAGTGCAAGTCGGGCAACGGGCGGCGCCGTCCGTAGAGGGTCTCGGTGTAGCCCCGCGCCCGAGCGGCGGCGACCGTGTCGTCCATGTACGCCCGCACCGCGGGGAACGCGGTGAAGTAGGCGTCGAGGATCTCGGCCGCCTCGGACGTCTCGATCGACAGGCGCTGGCCGAGCCCGTAGGCCTCCATGCCGTAGGCGAGGCCGTAGGAGACCATCTTGGCCTTCGAACGCTGGGCCACGGTGACGTCGCCGGGAGCGACGCCGAAGACGCTCGCCGCCGTGGCGCGGTGGATGTCGCGACCCTGGGCGAAGGCGCTCACCAGCCCCGGGTCCCCCGACAGATGGGCGAGGACGCGCAACTCGATCTGGTCGTAGTCCGCGATGAGCAGGCGGCACCCGTCCCCGGGCACGAAGACCCGGCGCAGCTTGCGACCCTCCTCGGTGCGCACCGGGATGTTGTGCAGGTTCGGGTGGTCGGAGGAGAGCCGCCCCGTGCGCGCCACCGTCTGGTTGAAGGTGGCATGGATGCGGCCGTCCGCAGCGATCTCCGTGAGCAGGCTCTCGCCGTAGGTCGAGCGCAGCTTCTCCACCTCGCGGTAGTGCAACAGGGCGTCCACGATCGGGTGCTCGCCGCGCAGGCGCTCGAGGGTAGCGGCGTCGGTCGAGTACCCGGTCTTCGTCTTGCGCCCCGGCACGAGGCCGAGCCTCTCGTAGAGGACGGTGCGCAGCTGCGGCGTCGAGTTCACGTTGAATTCCTCGCCCGCGAAGCCGTGGATCTCCGCCTCCAGCCGCCGGCACTCCCCCGCCAGCTCGTCGGCGAGGTGCTTCAGCGCGGCGGCGTCGACGCGGATGCCGGCCACCTCCATGCGGGCCAGCACCCGGATCAGGGGCAGCTCCACCTCGTCGTGCAGCTTGGTGATCGCGGCACGCTCGAGCGCGGCGCGCATGGGGCCCACCAACGCCACCAGGGCGGCGGCCCGCCGGGTGGCACCGACCACGAGATCCGCGTCGCCGGTGCCCTCCAGGTCCAGCTGCCCGGCGGCCGCGGCACGCGCGGCGTCGTCGAGGGCGATCCCCAGCTCGGTGTCGACCACGTCCTCGAGCCGGTAGCGGCCGCTCGAGGGGTCGAGCAGGTAGGCGGCCACCGCCGTGTCGAGCACGAGCCCGGTGACGTCCACGCCGCCCGGCAGCAGGACCCGCATGAGCTCCTTGACCCCGTGCCCGACCACCGGCCTGCCCCCGGGCCCCACCAGCGCGCCCAGGGCCTGCAGGACGCCGTCGTCGGCGATCTGGGCCTCGTCCAGCCACAGGGCCGAGGGGGCGGCGTCGGCCGCGTCCGTGTCGGACAGGGCCAGACCGAGGAGGGCCGAGCGGCCCGGCTCCCCGAGCCACACCGGAGCCAGCGACAGCGGCCCGCTCCCCTCGGCGAGGGCGGCCACGGCCCTGCCCGCGGCGCGCACCCCCGAGGGCCGGTCCACCTCCAGCGCGTCGAGATCCAGGGCCGGCGCACCGTCGGGCGCGCCGAGCGCCCCGGGGCGCGGCAGCTCCTCCTCGCCGCCCGTGCCCAGGATGGGGGCCAGCCGGCCCCAGATGGAGCGCAGCTCGAGCTCGGCGAAGACCGCCCGGGCCTCCTCCAGGTCCCAGCGCCCGAGCGCCAGGTCGTCGAGCCCCACGCCCAGGGCCATGTCGCGCACCAGGGGGATGACCTGCGCGTTGCGCCGCACCATCGCCTCGTGCTCGGCGAGGTTCTCCCGCAGCTTGGGGGTGAGCTCCCCGAGGTGGCCGAAGATCCCGTCGAGGTCCCCGTAACTGTTGACGAGCTTGGCCGCAGTCTTCTCCCCCACACCGGGTACGCCCGGCAGGTTGTCCGAGGTGTCGCCGCGCAGCGCGGCGAGGATCGGGTACGACGCCGGGCGCACACCGGTGCGCTCCTCGATGCCCGCCTCGTCGTAGAGCACGGTGTCGGAGATGCCCCGCCGGGTGTAGAGGACCTTGACGTGGGGGTCCTCGACGAGCTGGAACGCGTCGCGGTCGCCCGTGACCACCACGACGTCGCGCCCCGCGTCGCGCGCCTCGGTGGCCAGCGTGGCCAGCACGTCGTCGGCCTCGTAGCCGACCACCTCGATCACGGTGATCCCGAGCGAGCGCAGGACGCGCCGGACGAGGTCGAACTGGGGGACGATGAGGTCGGGCGTCTCGGGCCGGTTGCCCTTGTACTCCTCGACGAGGTCGTCGCGAAACGTCGGCTCGGGGCGATCGAAGGCGACGGCCATGCCGCTGGGGTCCTCGTCGCGCAGCACCATCACCAGCATGGAGGTGAAGCCGTGCACGGCGTTGGTCACCTGGCCGGCCTTGGTGGCCAGGTCGATGGGCAGGGCGAAGAACGCCCGGAAGACCAGCGAGTTGCCGTCGAGCAGGTAGAGCGGTCCCGCCTGCGGCATCGGGCTCAGGGCTTCAGCGAGCCGTCGAGGACCTCTTGGGCGACCGTCGCCATGCGGGTGCGCCGGGCCATGGCCGTGCGCTGCACGAAGCCGAAGGCATCCGACTCGGCGAGGCCGTACTGGTCCATGAGCACGCCCTTGGCCCGGTCGACGAGGCGCCGGGTCTCGAGCTTGTCCTCGAGGTTCGCCACCTCCTCGGAGAGCCGGGCGTGCTCCTCCTCGATCGCCCGCAGCTCCTCGAAGCGGGCCAGCGCCACCTCGATGGCGGGCACGAGCTCGCCGCGCTGGAAGGGCTTCACCAGATAGGCCGCCACGCCCGCGTCACGCGCCTCCTCGATCAGGTTGCGCTGGCTGAAGGCGGTGAGGATGAGGACGGGCACGCGCAGCTGGGCGGTGATCTGGCGCGCCGCCTCGATCCCGTCGATCCCCGGCATCTTCACGTCGAGGATGGCCAGGTCGGGCTGCAGCCGTGTGGTGAGCTCGACCGCCTCGTCGCCGCGACCCGTCTCCCCGACGACCTCGTAGCCCTCGGCCTCCAGGATCTCCTTGAGGTCGAGACGGATGATGGCCTCGTCCTCGGCGATGACCACGCGTCTGCCCATGCGGGGGTGCCCTCCTCTCGATCGGGCCCCAGGCTACGTCGGATCGACCACCAGCTGGCCCAGGAGCTCGTCCTGGCGGCACTCGAGCTGGGCGATGGTCTCGACCAGGGCCTGGCGGGCCCGGAGGGCGGCGTCCGCGGTCCGCTGCGCGTCGGCATGCTCGTGCGCCGCGATGGGCGTCTCCGAGACGAGGGAGCGCAGCCGGGCGTCGTCGGCGGCGTCGTTGATCACGACGAGCTGCTCGTCCAGGATGGCCAGCTCCTGGCGGGCGCGCTTGAGCCGTGCGTGCACGTCGCGCAGTGAGCGTTCGATGATCGACCGGCGCATCCCGCCGATTGTACGGCGCGGGCACCTCGGACGAGGGCCTGGCCGGGCGTCAGGGGAGGCGCTCGAACCTCGTGGTGACGGCGTCGAGCGCCGAGAGATCGGGGGGCGGGGCCACGCCCGCTCCCCCGTGGACGGGCACCATGCCCTCGGCGAGCGCCACCGTCCCGAAGGGGTCGTCCTCCACGAAGCGCGCGCCGCCGCCCACGTCCCCCACCAGGGTCATGCCGGGGAGGCCGGCCAGCGCCGCGTTGGCCGCCCGGCCCAGCCCGCTCTCGAGCATGCCGCCTACCCAGGCGGCGAGCGCCACTC
>Ga0187780_10001949_pt1 | contig 15547 bp, 16 predicted proteins | sample 1015_Q2_SP10_20__FD_132429 | JGI IMG/M metagenome (GOLD analysis project Ga0187780, IMG submission 132429) | Tropical peat soil microbial communities from peatlands in Department of Meta, Colombia - 1015_Q2_SP10_20_MG | ecosystem: Environmental > Terrestrial > Soil > Wetlands > Peat | place... | reverse complement strand
GCCATGCAAGCGGCGAAGCTCGATCCTGTAGAAGCCCTGCGCTACGAATAACCTGCGCGTACAGACGTTGGAAGGGGAAGGCCTCTCTGACTCTGAGCAGACCAGAAGGCGGACTCAATGCAAGTGAAAAGTTCTGCAGAAGGGAACAACATTCGGAAGTAAATCTGCGGCCGCGTGAACGAGCATCACGAGGGCCAAGTTTTTTGTGCGCATCCAAAGCACGCCCAAGAAAAGTCCGGCCAGGGAAGTGATCACGATCGAATAGCCAACTGCAAAGAAGAGAGAAGGATACGTGCCTAGGTGTTCCAGCGTGGCTGCAGGCCGCAAGTAGAATCCGGGAGCGTGAACCAGGCCGAAGAGAACAGCCGCCACTACGATTCCGCCCCACGGAGAGCGCAGCGCAGCGGCAAGACGCTCCTGCAGCAAGGTGCGGAAGAAGAACTCTTCGACGAGTCCTACCTCAAACAGAAGAAACGTCAGATTCAACGGAATACCCAAGACAAGTGCGTGTGTCGAAAGTCCCGAGTCATGGATGTCGTGAAGGCCACGGCCGAGGAACGCTTGCATCGCTATTGCGGCCAGGGACATCCACAAGGCGGGAAGCAAGGCCGATCGGCGAAGGGAGAACGTGAACAGGTCGCTCAGCGAATAGCGCTCCAGGGCGACCAAAAGAAATGCAGGCACAGTGACAAAGAGGACGAGCTTCAAAGCGAAAACCGCCAGGGTGTGTTGCGGTTCAGCCTTGATGCTTCGAGCTGGACCGAAGTTTTGGACGAGAACGACTGCGACAAAGACAAGATATACGAGCAAGACCAACGTCTCTCGCCATGGGTGGCGTACGGAGTGAGTAAGCGGCTCGGTGCGTCGCGTGACAAGCAAAGCGAGCGCCGGGAAGATGAGCGCCAGAATGACGAAGCCGGCAAGCGCTTCCTGCGGCGAGAAGGAGTACTTGCGAACCAGCGCGGCGAGAAAAACTCCCCAGAGCACGAAGTAGGCGGCAAGGTAGGGCCAGTTGCGGGAAGAACGGATGCCATTCTCCATGAGTCAGATTGTAACCACAAGCATCGGGAACGCGCGAAAAGATTGCGCAGGCTTTCTCCAGCCGCGAGTGTTGGGTTCCTGGCGCACGGCTGTTACATTGGAGTGGCAGACCAAGTTGTCTTCGGAATTTCGATTACTGGCCAATGTGATCCATCTTCGCTTGGGCAAACGAGGAGAAATGAGCAAAGCCGCACTGATCGTCGTGGATGTGCAAAGGGATTTTTGCGAAGGAGGAGCGCTGGCCGCTGCGGACACGCTCTCCTTGCTTGAGCCGCTGCAGGATTGTATTGAGGCAGCGCGGCGCGCAGGCGCAGTGATTGTTTTCACGCAGGACTGGCACCCGACGAATCACAGCTCGTTCAGGACAAATGGTGGACCGTGGCCAGTGCACTGCGAGGCGAATAGCGGCGGGGCGCAATTGATGGCCCCGCTTCGTGCGGACGAGGAAGACGTGACGATCCACAAAGGTGTCAGCGCGGATGGCGCGGGCTACTCTGGGTTTGAGGCCACCGGACTGTCGGAAAAGTTGACGTCATTGGGCGTCACGCATTTGGCCGTGAGCGGCATTGCAACCGAGTATTGTGTCCGGGCCACGGCGTTGGATGGATTGAAGGCAGGATTCACGGCCGTTGTGCTGACGGACATGATTCGGGCGGTGCAGCCGAGCGAGACGGCGAACGTGCTGGCGGAATTGGCAAAAAGGGGAGTAAAGGCGGCAACGGCCGCAGAGTGGTTGAAAAGCCTGCGGCCGAACTGAAACCCGAGTCAGTCGCTTCAGTTGAGATCCTTCGCCCATCCTCATCGGATGGGCACAGGATGACAAACGTTCTCCCAGGATCGACAACGAATTCCTGACCGTGTGATTGCGGTTCAAGTCTGGCCGAGGATGGCGTCGAAGTAGGCGGTCATTTCGGGGGAGTTCCAATCCTGCGGGCCAATGATTTTGCGCAAGATTTTTCCTTTTCGATCGATGACGTAGGCTTCCGGGTAGGCCGACGTGCCGTAGTCCTGCGCGATTGGCGACACGTGTTCCTTGGTGCCCGCGTCGCGATATGTTTTGAAAATCACTCCTTGATCGCGTAGAAATCTCTCGTACGCTGCTTGATCTTCATCGGCTGCCACGCCCAAGACCACACCGTTCCGCGATTGGATCGCCGTCTGCAACTTGTTCAGCGCGGGGGTTTCTTCGATGCACGGAGGGCACCATGTGGCCCAAAAGACCAGGACTACGACCTTCCCATGGAAATCCGAGAGCTTGGCGGGCTTGCCGTCCAGCGAAAGGTTGAAATCTTGGGCAGTTCTTCCGGCAACAGAGGATTCGCCCTGGCGGTAATGGGGGAAAGTGAAGAAGTAGATGATCGCAAAAGCCCCCAGCATGCTGCCCCAGGCCATGATTTTCCGAAGGACCGTGTTCATATATCGTTATAATAACGCACAGCCGCCACACCGAGAAGTCAGCGCAAATTCGCGGGGATTATGGAGAATTCCGACGACAAGCAAATTCGTGTCTCCGCAATCGTTCCGGCAAGGAACGAAGAGGCGGTGATTGCCGCGTGTGTGGAGTCGTTGGCGGGCCAGGCAGAGATTGCAGAAATCCTGGTGGTCAACGACGAGTCGAAAGACCGCACCGCAGATGTGGCTCGCGGGTTGATGAACCGATTTCCGAAGGTGCGATTGCTGGACACCGGGGAATTGCCGGTGGGCTGGGTGGGCAAGAACCGCGCGGTGTGGCTCGGTGCACATGAAGCGAATGGGGACTGGCTGTTGTTTACAGACGCTGACGCGATTCATGGCGCCGATTCAGCGAGTAGAGCATTGAGCATCGCGGCCGAACGAGATGCGGCGCTTGTGTCTTTTTCACCGGAACAGGTGATGGAGACTTGGTATGAAAAGTCGCTGATCCCGTACGTCTATTGCCGCCTGAGCAGGCATTTTTCGTTTGCGGAGGTGAATGATCCGCACAAAAGCGCGGGGGCGGCAAATGGCCAATTCCTGATGATTCGGCGGGACGTGTACGACGCCGTGGGAGGGCATGCGAGCGTGGCCAGCGAGGTCTTGGAGGACGTGGCGCTAGCGCGGCTTGCGAAAGTCGCCGGCAACCGGATCTGGTTTGGGAGTGGCGAGGGGATCGTCAGCGTGAGGATGTACCGGTCGTTTGGCGCGATGTGGGAGGGTTGGAGGAAAAACCTGTATCTGCTCATGGGAGGAAGCCCGGAATCGGCCGGAAGGGAGATCGCTCGCGGCGTGGCGCCCGTACTGGGCACCCTTGTGGCTGCCATCTCGACCTGGGCGCTGACGGAAAACTGGCTGACAGCCTTGGCGGTGCTGTTGATCGGATTAGTGGTCCTCTTCGTGGCTTACGATGAAGAGCTTCGGCAGAACCGGTTTTCGCACCGGTTGGTCTGGTACGGTATTCCGGGAAGGCTACTGTTCTCCTTGGTTTTGTTTGGTTCGTACCGGGGATACAAGCGCGGTAAGCTGAGATGGAAAGGCCGGGAGTACCCACTGGGTACCGCTGGCGCATCGAAAGGGTAGCCCAGAATCGCTATGGTGTACTTGACGCGAAAAATTGAGTTTTCCGCTTCGCACGTCTATCACAACCCGGCTCTGAGCGCCGAGGAAAACAAGCGGATTTTTGGCAAGTGCAACAATCCGCACGGCCACGGGCATAACTACACGCTGGAAGTGACCGTGGCAGGCGAGCCGGACCCTGTGACCGGGATGGTGCTGGATTTGAAGGAGCTGAAAGAGATTCTGGAGCGCGAAATCACGCAGCGGATGGATCACCGATTCCTTAATTACGAAGTGCCGGAGCTGAAGGGGCAGATTCCGACATGCGAAAACATCGCGCGGGTGATCTGGAACCTGCTGGAGCCGAGAATTACGCAAGGCCGGCTACACAAAGTGCGTCTGTACGAGACGCCGGACCTTTTCGCCGAGTGCTATCGGAATGGAGCCACGCACGCATGAGCGACGCCATCACAATCGCGCTCGGACGTCGTTACCGCTTCGCGGCTTCGCACCGATTGCACAGCGAGAAGTTGAGCGACCCGGAAAACTACCGTGTGTATGGGAAGTGCAACAATCCATACGGACACGGGCATAACTACGTGGTGGAGATCAGCGTGTCAGGAAAGGTGGATCCAGAAACGGGGATGATCGTGAACTTGACGGATTTGGACGGATACGTCGAGCGCGAAGTGATTGAAGCGTTCGACCACAAATCGCTGAACGAAGAAGTCGAAGTGTTCCGCGACCGAGTGCCGACGACGGAGAATCTTTGCATCGAGATTTTCCGGCGATTGAAGAAGTTCCCGCTAGCCAGCCTTGAGCGCGTGCGGGTCGAAGAGACTTCGAACAACGCCTTCGAGTACGCCGGGGAAGAAATCCAGGATCGCCGCGGGGTCCAGTAAGAGGGGGAAGGGCCAGTGAATAAACCAACGGAAATCATCCTCCACGAGGACAAGCTGGAAGTGCCGAAGGAAAGCATTGCAGACCTGGTGAGAAAGATGATCGCCCTGGTAGGCGAAGACCCGAACCGCGAAGGCCTGCGGCGGACTCCGGAACGCTTTGAGAAAGCATTCAAGTTCTTGACGAGCGGATACCATCAGAACCTGGACTCGGTGTTGAACGGGGCCACCTTCAGCGTGCACTACGACGAAATGGTGGTGGTGAAGGACATCGAGTTTTTCAGTTTGTGCGAGCATCACCTCCTGCCGTTCTTCGGGAAGGCGCACGTGGCGTATCTGCCGAGCAAGAAGGTGTTGGGATTGAGCAAAATTGCGCGGCTGGTGAACATGTTCGCGCGGCGGCTGCAAATCCAGGAGCGCATGACCAGCCAGATTGCCCACGCGATCGAAGAGAAGATCAGCCCTGAGGGTGTGGGCGTAATCATCGAGGCGCGTCATTTGTGCATGCAAATGCGCGGCGTGGAGAAGCAGCACGGGCAAGCAGTGACCAGCGCAATGCTGGGGTCCTTCCGGCATAACAAACAAACGCGCGACGAATTCCTGTCGCTGGTGCGATCCAAGAAAACCTGAAGCCACAAGTGCGCGAGCAGGCCGCGCGAGCTTCGTCCTGACGCGGCAATCCATTTTGGCGCTCGACGCGAAAACTGCCCCGGATTAAATTTGCTCATGGCGACAGCTTCATCCAGCGAAACGCTCTCCGCGGTTGCGCCCAAGACGGCGGGAAACCGTCTCCTAGTTCTGTTCTGCTTTCTCTCCATTTACCTCATTTGGGGATCCACTTATCTCGCCATTCGTTACGCGGTCGAAACCATTCCGCCTTTGTACACGGCTGGGTTTCGGCAAATCACCGCTGGGACAATCCTGCTGCTCTGGGCCTTGGCGCGGGGTTTGCGGCCCACCTGGGCACAGATCCGGGCAAGCGCCGTCATCGGATTTTTCTTCTTCCTCATCGGGCACGGGTCGGTGCATTGGGCGGAGAAGGTTGTCCCGAGTGGGCTTGCGGCTCTTCTGATCGCGGTTGAGCCCATCGTTGTATTTTTGCTCACCTCGTTGGCGGCTCGTACATGGCGGCTGAATGGATGGTTGCTGTTGGGAATATTGATGGGCCTGGCGGGTGTTGGACTTTTGGTCCGGGATACAACGCTGGCGGCAACTCCCGGGCTAACGCTGGGTTCCGTGGCGATTTTGATTGGGGCGGTCTCCTGGTCAATCGGAATCATCTATTCACGGCGGTCGCACCTGTCCGGGAACCCGCTGCTGCTCTCCGCCCTATCGCTGCTCTCCGGTGCGGTGATGCTGTTGATTGCCGGGACAGCAGTAGGTGAGGCCAAGGGATTATCGGTTTCGCAGGTGAGTACTAGGTCCTGGGTCTCACTAGCCTACCTAATCGTATTTGGATCGGTGATCGCGTTTACGGCGTACAACTGGTTGCTGGAGCACTACTCGCCGACTCTGGTGGCGACGCATACGTACGTGAATCCAGTGGTTGCCGTTCTCTTGGGCTGGGCGTACGGCGGTGAGACTCTGACGCCGAGAGTCGCACTCGCAGCGGGATTGGTCGTTGCGGCGGTGGTTTTGGTGGACCGCGGTACGAACCGGCTGCGAGGCCTGGCGTGAAAAGTCCTGCAAATCCCACAAATAAATAGACTTTTGCTTGCCAGCGGGCGGCGGGTGTGGTGAACTTTGTGCGGCACACTAGCCATGTTAGGGCAGAGATTCAGCCACTATCTGATCGAACAAAAGCTCGGCGAAGGTGGCATGGGCGTGGTGTATCGCGCGCGTGATGAGAAGTTGCAGCGCGACGTGGCCCTGAAATTTCTGGAGATGCTGCCAACCGGGAGCTCCGCGGGCCACGAGCGGGCGCTCCAGGAAGCGCGAGCCATCTCAGCGCTGAATCATCCGAACATTTGTACTGTTTATGAAGTTGGCGAAACGGAAGGACAACCGTTCATCGCCATGGAGTACATTGAAGGACAATCTCTCAGCGCGGAGATTCCCTCTCTGGGACTGGCCTTGGATCAGGTAGAGCGCTTCGGCATTCAACTGGCCGATGCGCTGGCGCACGCGCACAGCCGCGGAGTGATTCATCGCGACCTGAAGGCCGCCAACGTCATGGTCACGCAAAACGGCAGGTTGAAAGTGCTGGATTTCGGGATATCACGGCGCATTGAACCAGGAAAAAGCAGCGACGGAACCACGGTGGTTGACCAATCATGGGAGTCGCAACACACGTTTACCGGCACACTGCCGTACGTCGCGCCAGAGATCTTGAAGGGACTGGAAGCGGACGCACGCAGCGACATCTGGTCCCTGGGAGTTTTGCTGTATGAAATGGCCGCGGGACACAGGCCATTTCGAGGATCGACGGCATTCGAACTGAGCGCGGCAATCTTGCGCGAACGCCCGCAACAGATTTCGCCGTCGTTGCCGCCGGTGCTCCACAGTGTGATCGATAAGTGCCTGGACAAGGACCCCGCCCAGCGCTATCAGAACGCCGGCGAGGTGCGCGCCGCACTGGAAGCGGCGAGCACTGCTTCCCGGAGTCACGATGTACTCCGGGAAGAGCTGAGGAAAAGTGAACCCCCCTCCTTATTATCCCCTCGGAATCTTCTGATTCTCTGCTTGCTCCTGGCATTGGCGGGAGGATCTGCATACTGGTTTCGCGGTAGGCGAGGCGCGAGGTCGTCCCTGCCGTTGCCCGGAGCCATTCAATCCGTGGCCGTCTTGCCGCTTGACAATCTCTCCGGGGACCCCGCGGAGGATTACTTTGCGGATGGAATGACCGACGCGCTGATTACCGAACTCTCCCAGATCCACAAGCTGCGGGTGATCTCGAGGACCTCAGTGATGCAGTACAAGCACACACAGAAACCCCTGGATCGGATCGCGCAGGAACTCAAGGTTGACGCAATCGTGGAAGGTTCCGTCCTGCGTGCGGGCGACCGTGTGCGCATCTCCGCAAAACTCTTCCAGACCAACATTGAAGGGGCACTGTGGGCCGACAATTTCGAACGGAATTTTACCGACGTCCTTGCATTGCAGGGCGACGTGGCCACCGCCATTGCCCGAAGTATTCAGGTGGAACTTTCGACGGTCGAGCAAAGCCAGTTGGCGCGGAGCCGCAGCGTGGTTCCCGAAGCTTACGAGGCGTATTTGAAAGGGAAGTACGAATTGGAGAAGCGGACTCCTGAAGCACTTCAAAATGCGGCCGAGTATTTTCAAAAGGCGAGTGCAAAGGACGCCACGTTTGCCGCCGCTTATGCGGGCCTCGCGGATGCCTACCAGACCATGAGCACCCACCAGGTCGGGCCAGCACGTGACTTCATGCCGAAGGCCAAAGCGGAGGTGGAGAAAGCGCTGCAACTGGATGACCGGTTGGCCGAGGCGCACGCATCGCTCGCGGCAATTCGTTTCTTCAGCCTGGAAGGCGGGGACATCGAGAGCGAATTCCGCCGTTCGATCTCGCTGGATCCCGGCTATGCACAGGGGATTCACTGGTACGCGCTCTATCTGGCTGCTTCAGGGAGAAAGGAGGAATCCATCCGCGAAATCCGGCTAGCCCGGGACATCGATCCGAAGTCGCTGATTATCAATGCAAACGTTGGCTTCGTTTACTACTTGGCAGGGGACTACGACCACGCCGAAGAGAGCGAAAAGAATACGGTGCAAATGGACCCGAGTTTCGTCGGAGGGCATGGAAATTTGGGCCAAATCTATCTTGAGAAGAAGCAATATGCGGAAGCAATCGAGGAATTTCAGACCGCTGCGTCGCTGTCCCCTGGCAACACCGATCTCGCGGCATTCCTCGCAAATGCATATGCAATGTCAGGGCGAAAGTCACAAGCCGATGAGATTCTGCGGGATCTGCAGGAACTTCAGGGGAAAAAATACGTCGCCACCTATGATTTTGCAGTCGTGTACGCCGGCTTCCGGGACGTGAACAAAACACTGGACTGGCTGGAAAAAGCGTACGAGGAACGAAACGGAAGACTCGTGAACCTCAGTGTGCATCCAGAATTTGCCTTCCTGCGTAACGAACCGCGCTTCCGAAAGCTGGTCGAGAAAATCTGGGGAAGCAAGCCGGTTAGCAATCCAAACCCATAGCTGGCCTTGGTTGCTCAGCTAAGGGGCTGGCGAGCGCAGCCAGCCTTACAGGGGCAAGGAAGGAAGATGGCGGCTGAGCCTTTTTTCATACCGGCACTGCTTTTCAGCGTAATCGCAATCCCACTCATTTTTGGTTGGATCCCGCGAAATCGCTGGTACGGCATTCGTACAGCCCAGACCATGGTTAATGACGAGACATGGTATAGGTCTAACCGGTTTGGGGGATGGGCTATTCTGCTATCGAGCATGATCTATTTTGTTGTGGCCAAAATGTTTCCAACTCCAAAACCCGCTGGTTCTGATTTCGCACGCTGGGAAGTGCATCTTTGCGCATTTGCGCTGCCCCTGGTCGCGAGTGTGGTATTCACGACGAGATATGCGAAAGGACTCGCGAAGCAGCGCTGAAAGTGAATGTCTATTGAGTGAGGCGCTCGAGCGGCACTAGGGAGCGCGTCGCCAACCACATGAGGACTCGGGTACCACAGGAGAGCCTTGTTCCTTGACGCTGGGGGAGGGCTGACATAGACTTCGCCGTCTCGGCGCTTTCCGGCCAGGTTCGGCTTGCACCAGCGTTTCTGGTGGAAGGAGCGAATGGAGAGGGGGAAACAAAGATGGCGAAGAGCAAATCCGTTTCACTGAAAGGGATTGTCCGGGAAATCGACAAGGTGAAAGCCAAACTTACCAAGGCGAAAAAGAAGGCGACTCCCCGGGGTAGGGAGAAACTGGCGCTGGCATTGAACGATCTGAACAGCATCCGGAAGGAAACCATTGTGGTGTGTCACGGTAGTCAGTTTGTTTATAACGTGACGATACCGCAAGGTTCGTAGCCGCGGACGCCTGCGCCGCCTCATCGGGGAGAGAGGAAATGACCCATCGTGGCCGCGCCCCGACGAGGCAGCGGATTGAAGTGCCGCGCCGCCCGGTGCATTTCCGGCGGTGTGGGCCTCTGGTGTTGTATTGGCAGAACGGGGAGTTGGTCTACGAGAATTATGCGCTGCACACCCGGATCAGCGCGGACCCCCTTGTTTGTTCCATCCTGCATTTCTGTAATGACTGGAAATCCTCGCGCGCAATCGCCTCGTTCCTCGGCAAATATGAGAAATCTTCCGTCCTCACGAGCCTGAACCAACTCTGCAAAAAAGGGATGCTGGAAAGATCGAATCGGAAACCTGACGCGCGCCTGGAAGCAATGGAGTCCTGGAAAGCTTGGAATCCAGCTGCAGGATTTTTTCACTTCTCAACCAAAGACGCAAAGTTCGCCGCCGACCAACAAGGCGTCCTTGAGGAACTGAAGCGGCGGGCAAAGCTCGATCCAATGCCGCTGCCGCTGAAGAATTATTTTCGAGCGCCCCGGGCAAAATTGCCGCGGCGGCTGCGCTCTGAGGGAGAGTTCCCGCAAATTCTGAAATGCAGGCGCACCTGGAGAAAATTCGGCGGGGAAGTGGTGCCGCTTGAAGCTCTGGCAGAATCGTTGGAACTCACGTTTGGGATTCAAGGATGGGTCAAGGTGCCCGGTTTGGGGCGTGCCGCGATGAAGACTTCACCCAGCGGCGGCGACTTGCACCCCATCGAGGCCTATGTCCTGGTGCAGCGCGTACGCGGCTTGAAGCGGGGTCTCTACCATTACAACGTCGCGCGACATGAATTGGAATGGCTGCGGCCGGCGGTCTCGAGAAAGGAGCTGGAACGGAGTCTCGGCAACCAATGGTGGTTCGCCGAGGCCGCTTTCTTCGTTCTGATGACGGCCGTTTTTGGCCGTACGCAGTGGAAGTACGAATCTCCTCGCGCCTACCGCGTGGTTCTCGCGGAAGCGGGCCACCTGGGGCAGACGTTTTGCCTGACGGCGACTTGGCTCGGCCTTGCGCCCTTCTGCACCATGGCGGTGACGGACACGCAGTGGGAAAAGTGGCTGGGAATTGACGGCGTAAAGGAGTCCATCCTTTACGTTGTGGGGGCGGGAACGCGCCCTACAGACACACGCGAAGCGCATCTTGGGACTTTAGCGAAAGGCACGGCCTCGCAATCACAGAAGTGATGAGGGATTTGGGGCCAAGGCCTCTACAGCTCCTGCCGGAATTCCGAGCGCAGCGAGGAATCCCTCTTCAGTAAGGAGCCGACACAAGAGGAGTTCATCGCCCAAAGCTCGCGCGATGGGGCACAAGTCCTCACTCCGCAGACTCCGTTCGGAATGAAGATTTTTAGCTTCTCTCAAAATACAGAAACAGCTCAATGAACGAATTAGCTACTTTTTTACGATGGCGACGGAGGCGCGCGTTGATTCCCAATCGATGTTCATGGTGCCGCCATTCGCGGTCTTCTCAAGCGAGATGGTGAAGTTCTCCGCCGGCGATGGAAGCGCGGATACCTTCATGTCCACGCGGGCGAGGTCATTTGAGGGGCCCGGATAGTCCGTTCCCCACTCGCCGGTCTTCTTGCTGATGATGAGTGTCCACTTGTCCTTGTTGGGAACGGTGAAAAGGGTGTAGCTGCCGGCGGGAACCGCAGTACCGCCGACGGTGACATCAGCAGTGACGACAAACGTGGTTGCTTCGTTTGCGCCGGTGCGCCAGACCTGGCCGAAAGGTACCAACTCGCCAAAAATCTTGCGGCCCTTGACGCGGGGGCTAGAGTAATCGACGGTGATGGACTTGCCGCCGCCAAGGTCGAGTGTAGCCGTGGCCGGCGGGCTGGGACGCTTGGATTTGTCCATCTGGGCGTGGCAGGCAGCCACAAGTAGGATCAGGCCGAGACAGAATACCGAGATTCCTGCGATTGCTTTGCGCATTGTGCTCTCCTGTGGATTAACTATCGCTCGTTGGTTGAAGGCGCGCGGGCAGAATTGGGCGTAGCGCGGAAGTTGCGTATCGGGCAGGCCGAGGAGGTTAGGGTTCACACGCCAAGACCTGGCTTCCTACAAAGACCGCGCGAACGCCACAAGCCTACCAGTAGCATTCAACAGGATTTAGGGGTGCGTTGCAAGCGAGGAAGCGCTGGCCAAGGCGAACTGCGTGCAGTGCCACGCGTCCTTTACACCCCCGACAGATTTGTGATAAATTAAAAATGTAGAAGAAAAGAGGAAAATTCAAGGGACGACGGTGGGGGGCACTTGAGCGACGCCAAAGGCTTGTTGATCGAACAATTCCGCATGCATGTCAAGGACACGGGATCGCCCGAAGTGCAGATCGCGCTTCTGAGCGAACGCATCAACTATTTGACGACGCACCTCAAGTCGCACGTGAAGGACCATGCATCGCGCCGGGGGCTCATCATGATGGTGAACAAGCGGCGGCGTCTGCTGGACTATCTCAACCGGCGAGACCCGGATCGGTATCACCAGATTGTTGAACGCCTTAGCCTGCGCAAGTAGGCGCCTGCTTCAGGTCAAGCGGGCCCACTTGCGGATTCACGAACGCACAAATTCCCAACGGAGTCTGTACGCCAGCCGTGTGACGGTTGGACGTGAACAAGCCCAGTCTGCCTCGGCAGGCTGCGCGGCGTTTGCCTTGGTGTAGCGGCCCGCGAGAAAGTTCCCGACCGCGGTGAATCTCCCTCCTTTCTTCCCATGGAACGCGCCAAATCGCGAACCGTTCCTCTTAAGAGGAGCGCAAAGGAAGAAGCTCATGTCTGAAAACAATCTCGCTCCAGCGCCACACCAGGTCTCGGTAGACGTAGGTGGGCGCGCGTTGATACTGGAAACGGGGAAGATCGCCAAGCAAGCCAATGGAGCCGTCACGGCACGCTATGGGGACACCATCGTGCTTGTGAGTGCGTGTATGGCCTCAAAACCGAATGACCGCGACTTTCTGCCCTTGACCGTGGACTACCGCGAAAACACCTACTCAGCGGGAAAAATCCCGGGTGGGTTTTTCAAGAGAGAAGGAAGGCCGACAGAAAAGGAAATCCTGGTGTCGCGCCTGATTGACCGTCCGATGCGCCCGCTCTTTCCGGATTCGTGGAGAAATGAAACCCAGATTATCGCCATGGTGCTCTCGGCTGACAGCGCCAATGACCCGGACGTGATTGCCGTGACTGCAGCGTCCGCGGCGGCTTACTGTTCGGACCTACCGTTCACCGATCCCATCGCAGCGGTCCGCGTGGGCCTGCTGGATGGCGTGTTGGTGCCGAACCCGACTGTGGCGGAGCAGAAAACCAGCAAGTTGAACATCGTCGTGGCAGGGACGGAAAAAGGCATTGTGATGGTGGAGGCCGGATCCTTCGAGGTATCTGAGGAAAAGGTCACCGAAGCGCTGGAATTTGGCCACGAGCAAATTAAGAAGATTGTGGCGGGTATTAAGGAGCTCCACGCACAGATCAAGCCGACAAAGGTGGTCGTCGAGCCCCTGCCGTTCGATCAATCCATCTACGACAGCCTCAAGAAGACCTACGGCGCGAGGTTGAAGGATGCGCTGAGTACCGAGAAGCATCCCAAGAAGGAAAGCTATCACCTGGTGGACGCCTTGCTCGATGAGATCGTGGCGACCATCCCTGAAGAAGAGGAAGAGAAGCTGACGCTGACAAAGCGCGCCTTTGAGCACTTGCGCGAGGATTACTTCCGTGAGGAAGTTCTGAAAGCGAAGCGGCGCCCCGATGGCCGCGCCTTCGACCAGATTCGCAAGATCACGTGTGAAGTGGGCTTGCTGCCGCGCGTGCACGGCTCGGCGCTTTTCACTCGTGGAGAGACGCAGGCGCTGGCAACTTTGACACTCGGCACCAAGGAAGACATGCAGAGGCTGGACCTGCTGTTCGAGCAGGACACCTTCAAGCGCTTCATGCTGCACTACAACTTCCCGCCGTTCAGCGTGGGCGAGGTGAAGCCCTTGCGCGGAGCGGGCCGGCGTGAAATCGGACATGGTGCCTTGGCGGAACGCGCGCTAGCGAACCTGCTTCCCGCCGAGATCGATTTCCCGTACGCGATGCGTGTGGTCAGCGACATCCTGGAGTCCAACGGCTCGTCCTCGATGGCAACGGTGTGCGGTGGCTCGCTTGCCCTGATGGATGCGGGCGTGCCGATGAAGGCGCCCTGCGCGGGAATCGCGATGGGGCTGGTCGTGGGAGATGGTGGAAACTACTCCATCTTGACCGACATCGCGGGCGCCGAAGATCACTACGGTGACATGGACTTCAAAGTTGCTGGAACCCGCGAGGGCATCACCGCCCTGCAAATGGACATCAAGGTGACCAGTATCAGCATCGGGATGATGCGCGAGGCGCTGGCCCAGGCCAAGAAGGCTCGCCTGGAAATCCTGGACATTATGGAAAAAACGCTCAGCAAGCACCGCGAGTCCATTTCGATGTACGCGCCGCGGCTCTACAAGCTGAGTATCCCCACGGACAAGATTCGCGACCTTATCGGTCCGGGTGGAAAGAAGATCAAGTCCATCATCGAGCAGACCGGCGTGAAAATTGACGTGATGGAAGACGGCACGGTGCACATTTTCTCGACCAGCGGAGCAGGGGGCGATCAGGCACTGCAAATGGTGCGCGAGGTCACGGCCAGTGCGGAGGTGGGGAAGACCTATCTCGGCAAAGTCGTACGGCTGGCGGAGTTTGGCGCGTTCGTGGAACTCTTCCCCGGCACGGATGGGCTGCTGCACATCAGCGAAATCTCCGAACACCGCATCCGCGACGTGCGCGATGAGCTGAAACTCGGCGACCAGGTGCTGGTGAAGGTCCTGGCGATCGAGGGGAATAAAATCCGGCTGTCGCGCAAGGCGCTCATCAAGGAAGCCCGCGAGAAACAGGCACACAAGAGAGACGCGGGCGGCTCCGGAACGCCGACGCCGACAGCGACCGGCGAAGCCGACTAAGCTTTAACTAACCTTTGACACAAAAGGCCCCCGCCATCGGGGGCCTTTTGCTTTTTTGCTGCTACCTAGTTAGACGTGAGCGCAGTGGACGGCGTCGAGTGCGCCCCATAGCGCGTCCAGGGCTTCGTTGGTAGTAGCGAGAATTTCCTCTTCGTCACCGTGGGCATGTTCCTCGAGCCAACCACGCCACGCCGCGCGGTGAATCTTGTCAGCTTCTTCATGCACGGTGAAGTAAGCCAACGCCTTGGGAGAGCTGACTCCATAGAATCTCGTCAGGCCGTCGATCTTCGTGGTGGCGATTTCGGGCACCTGCGCTTCGTAAGCATAGAGCGCCGCGACCGCCTCGGCGACGGAACGATCGCCAACAAATTCGCGGAACGTTGCAACCACATTCTGCGTGCCTGGCAGCGCGGGGCAGGAAGTGATGTCTTCCTCATTCACGCCCAAGGCCGCGGCAAAATCACGCCAAAGTTTCGGATGTGGCTGGGAGGGATTCTCTTCTTCGGCCAGATTCTCGAGCACGATATCGCGGATCGGGCCTTCCGTGCGCGCGGCAAGCACACGGAGATGCTTCGGAAATGCCTCGACGTGCCTGTAATACTGCGAGGCATATAGCTGCAACGCTTCCCGGCTCAAATTGCCCATCTGCCAATCCTGGTAGAACGGATGTTTCAGGAGGTTTTTCTCGGCGATCGCGGCGTCAATCTTGTCCAAAAGTTCCGTGTTTCGCATATTTGGCCCCCCAGGTTCCCTCGACAGAGCGGTGACTAGCCGCCCTTTCTTGCTCTCAGCGCGACTGCGGGATTGTACCAGAGTTCGCGAAGTTTTTCCGGCCGTCTTACGACCCTCCCAGACAGGTTTGGCAGGGCAGATCGGTGGTCGCCGATAAAGGAATGGTTACGATTCTTTGGAGTGAATGCGCTCGATGTCTGCGCCAAGAGCCTGCAGCTTTTCCACAATGCGTTCGTAACCGCGGTCGATGTGATAGACGCGGTCAATAATCGTCTCGCCGGAAGCGATCAGCGCGGCGAGCACGAGCCCGGCGCTGGCGCGCAGGTCGGAGGCTTGCACGGTTGTGCCGGAAAGCGGAGTGGGGCCGCGAACGACTGCGCGGCGGCCGTCGAT
>Ga0187780_10001947_pt1 | contig 15550 bp, 15 predicted proteins | sample 1015_Q2_SP10_20__FD_132429 | JGI IMG/M metagenome (GOLD analysis project Ga0187780, IMG submission 132429) | Tropical peat soil microbial communities from peatlands in Department of Meta, Colombia - 1015_Q2_SP10_20_MG | ecosystem: Environmental > Terrestrial > Soil > Wetlands > Peat | place... | reverse complement strand
GCTTGAGCCTCCACCGCATCCGATGGCAAAAAGTGAGACGAGAAGAATCAAGCCTATCAGGCTGATCCACAGGATGCTCTTGCGAGTCAGCGATTTCTTTCTCCCGGCCGCGAGAAGTGTCCCAAATACCCCGAAACCAGGCAGAAGGGTGATCATGGCGCTCATAACGTAGCCAGTTGAGGGCGGCGTCGAGCTCGCAGAGATGGTCAACGTGGATGACGCGGAGCTCGATCCGGGCGAGATGGTTGAAGGGCTGAACGCACAACTCAAACCTGCGGGCGCCGAGCAGGTAAGGGAAATTTGGCCGTTAAATCCACCGACCGGGCTGGCACTCACCATGAGAGTAGCCGAACCTCCCTGCGTGAGGGTGGCACTCTGCGAAGAAAGGTTCAGAGAAAAGTCCGGGATTCCGACTGCGGCCGCTGGAACGATGCTCGCAAAGGCGGCGGTAGTCGTGCCGCCGGCAGGGAAGTTGGGCTGGTTGCTGCCGCCGGCAGTGATGTAGAGTGTCCCGGGATCGCCGGACGATCCGCCACCGCCGAAAGTCAGATCCCATAGTCCGGGATTCACCAGGACCTTGTTGGAACTATCAGCGAGCTGGCCGAGGAATTTTCCGGTTGTGTCGAAGGCGTTGATGGCGCCATCGCCGAAATTGCCGATCAGAATGGCATTCGGAAAGGCGCCGAAACCGGCAGGAGTTTGGACGATGCCCCAGGGGGCATTGAGTTTGCCACCTGCGGTAAAGGTGCTCACGAAGTTCCCGTTGCTGTCGAAGATGTCAACCTGCCCAAGACCGGCGCCCGGCTGCGAATCGTGCTTGGCCGCGTCCTGCATGGCGTAGGCAACGAAGACCTGGTTGCCGATCACGTGAACATTATGAGGAGCGAGGCCCGCGGGCAGGTTGGGATCGGTGAACGAGCCGCTTAACGAAGTGAGATTAAAGTTGCGATCCAGGACGTCAATTTTGCCACTATTGAAATTCGCGGCTAAAAGAAACGTGCCGTTCAGCATAGCGAGGCCTTTGTAGACTGCGCCGCTGGCGGAGTTGTCGAAGGCGATAGACGCGGTGTTGCTGGTGCCCGTCCACTCGGCGAAGATGCCATCTTCCGTGTCGTAGATGAATTGTCCCCCTCCAAAGTAGCTGCCGTTGCCGTTGGAGACGTTGCCGGTGGGACAGCCAGGACTGCAATTCCCGTTGGGATTGTGCGAGGCGCCCGGAATGGTTACAACCAGGCCGGCGTCTTTGTGACCCTGTCCATCGTAGAGTGTGGAGGTACCGCCATTGTTATTTGCGACCCAGAAATCTTGTCCCGGGAGAAAAGAGATTCCCCACGGGTTCAACAATTGGGGATCGGTGGTATTAGCGATGCCGGAAACGTTCGACACCAGGTTTGTCTGCTTGTACGCATTCTGCTGCGCCAGCAAAGACACGGGGTTCACCAGCAGTGCGAGCAGACCAGCAAATACACTCAAAGCTACTTTTTTCATTTTCCCCATCCTTTTATTTGAAAAGGTGTGCGCTGCTTCTTGAGCTAGCTTTTGACACCTGGGGATTGGATAAGCGCAAGGCGAGTTTTGTTTGGCTTGACTTGTAATTTGATTGTCAAGTTATTGTCTTGTTGAGAAGGCAATTTCGTGACAAGGTTCGTCGAGGGAGATAAAGAGCCGGGCGCGGCCGAGACATAGGGGAAGATCCAAATGTCTCAAGCCGCGCCGGATTCGCTACGAGCAGCTTTGCGGATAGTTCCTGCTTGCGATATTTAGCGATGCTTGATGAAGGTGCCGCTCTGCAATTCGGAGAACGCCTGCCGCAGTTCCTCCTGTGTGTTCATCACGACCGGCCCGTACCACGCGATCGGCTCCTCGATCGGCTTGCCGGAAACGATGAGGAAGCGAATTCCCTCGGGCCCGGCCTGGACGATCACTTCGTCTCCGCGGCCAAACAGCACCAGCGAATGATTGCTGACGTCGTACTTGGCCGGAGCATTTGGGTCGGCCGCTTGCTCAGTGAGAACCGCGCGCGGACCGGACGCATCGCGAAATGTCCCGGAACCCTCGAACACGTAAGCGAAGGCATTCCGAGTAGTCTCGACTTTGAGCCGCTTGCGCTGGCCCGCAGGCACGAAGATGTCGAGATAACTGGGGTCTGCCGCCACGCCCTCGACCGGTCCTTTCTTGCCCCAGAACTCTCCGCAGATGATCCGGGCACGAGTGCCGTCGTCGTCAGTGACGTCCGGTATCGCGCTCGACGGAATGTCCTGGTATCGGGGATCAGTCATCTTCAGTGATGAGGGAAGATTGGCCCAGAGCTGAAAGCCATGCATTCTCCCCTGTGGATCGCCTTTCGGCATTTCCTGATGAAGGATGCCGCTGCCCGCAGTCATCCACTGCACATCACCGGCTGTCATTTTGCCTTTGTTGCCGAGGCTGTCGCCGTGTTCGACACTGCCGGCAAGCACGTAGGTGATGGTCTCGATGCCGCGATGTGGATGCCAGGGGAATCCTGCGCGGTAATCATCTGGATTGTCGTTGCGGAAATCATCCAGCAACAGAAATGGGTCGAACTCTTTGGTTTTGCCGAAGCCGAAAGCGCGCTGGAGCTTCACTCCCGCGCCTTCCATGGTCGGTTTGGGTTGAATGATCTGTCTCACTGGTCGTAGTGACATAACTGTTTCTCTTTTCTAGCGGCATAGGAGCGTCGGAAAACCTGCCGTGCCACCTAATATTTAAGCCTTAATGAATTGGGTGTCGAGAATGATGGTTACCTCGTCGCCTACCAGAATGCCGCCAGTCTCGAGGGACGCATTCCATGTCAAGCCAAAGTCTTTTCGACTGATTTTGGTGGTGGCGGAAAAGCCAATGCGAGTGTTGCCCCAAAGATCTTTTGCGGGCGGGGTTGGCCCTTCGATGGAAAAAGTCACTTTTCGCGTGACGCCGTGAATGCTGAGGTCGCCCTCAACGGCCAATTCGCCATCCCCTACGATACGAACGCGAGTGGATTTGAATGAAAGCGTGGGAAATTTCTCGGCGTCCAAGAAGTCGGCGCTCTTCAGGTGCGCATCGCGCTGCGGATCGCGGGTTTCGATGGAGAATGCATCGATGGTGGCCTCCACGCGAGACTTGGTGAGGTCGGCTTCGTCCAAAGTTAACTTGCCGGTCAGCTTGGAGAAATGGCCTTTTACGTTAGAAATCATCATGTGGCGGATCTTGAACTCGGCGACAGAATGAGCCGGATCAAGATTCCAGGTTGCAATAGAAGTTTGCGGTGTAGCCAAGGTACTCATTGCGTTTTCTCCTCTCTATCTGCATTAGATGCGTTAAGACGATAATCGGTTCAACAAATATATGTTGCAAAAAAACATCAATCTAATCCGGCGCGGATCGCGGCCAGCAGTTCGGCCAACGCCTTAAGCTGATGTTTCCCCAGGTGGCCCAATTGTTTGCGGTGCAATTGCTGGACCGGTCCGTCCATAAGAGCGAGGAGTTTGAGGCCTTCAGGTGTAATGCGGGCCATGACCATACGACGGTCCCTCGTTTCTCGCCAGCGGGAGATGAGGCCGCGCTTCCCCAGGCGATCAAGGAGGCGGGTAACGTCTGGATCTCTCGTAATCATGCGGCTGGCGATCTCACCACAAGGGAGACCGTCGGGGGCGCCGCGGAGGATGCGGAGAACGTTGTATTGGGTAGGAGATAGATCCTCGGACTTGAGCAGCAGGGCCGGAGCGCGGGAGAGCAAATCGCAAGTACGGATAAGGTCGAGAAAAGCGACTTCCTCCGGGTAAACTGGGCGACGGGGTTTCTCGCTGACTCGGGAAAGCTCAGACATACAGACAGAATTTTATTCGTTCTAACAGATAATGTCAAGACAACTACATCTGGCTACGATGGGCCGAGTTTAGCGGTGTTGGGCGAAAAATCCCGGCGATGGGTCTCGAAGGGCGGAGGGTTGGGAAGCCGATTGGGCAGAGTGTGAACTGATGACCGGCAGCGGGGCGCCGCTTTCGGGGAAGGCCTGGTGGAAATCCTTGCCCAGAAGGGCGGAGACCGTGGCCGCGATCTGCGATTGAGTGACCGCGGGAATGTTTCCGCGCTCGCCGAGGGCTTCGATATCGGGGCCGATAGCGGCAATCCAGATGTTTTCGGAGCCTTTTTCTTCGATGCCGTGTTCCTTCCATTCTTCAAGGCCGCTACCCCGGCCGTGGTCGCAGGTGATGATGAAAGTTGTCTGGTTACGGTATTCGGGCATACCCTGCATCGTCTCCCACAATTGCTGCACGAACAGGTCGAACTGGTGGGCACTTTCAAGGACCAAATCGTAGCGGCCGGAGTGGGCCCAATTATCAGTTTCACCGTAGCCGACGAAGAGCAGGCGCGGGTGAGATGACTTCACATAATCCAACAGCGGAATTTGCAGAAACGAGTCCCAGACGTCCTCATCGTCGAGGCGGGTGGTCGTGCGGTAAAGGGTGTTCAATAACTCGCCGCGGGGGGTGAGATTTCCTTTTTCCGGGAGGTCCCAGCCGGTCTGCATGATGAGATGACTGCGAGGCTGGTTGAAGATGTTTTTGAAAACCTCCCAGGTTCCGAAGACCGCGACCTGCCCCTGGAACTCAGGGAACTGGTTCATCCACTCAAAGACAGTAATGTTTGGATTTGGGCCAAACTCGTTGCTGTCGATGTGCGGATCGGGGCGACCGGTCAGCATCTCGTTGTAACCGGGATAAGAGAATGCCATGCCGTTGGTGACGTGCGCGGTGCTGCCTTTATTCTGATTGCCGAAAACCTGGCCCTGCTTTGCCACCGTGCCCCAGAGAAACGGGAACAGCATCTTCCGGCGTTGCGCGGGATCGTCACTCCAAAACTCACGGCGAAGCTTCTCAGGGCTTGCCCAAATGCCGCCGTGCTTTTCATCCAGCAGATTTGGGTCGGCGCCGGTAAACACCTCCTGCCAACGAAGGCCATCACTGACGATCAAGACGACGTTTTTGGTCTTGAGTTGCGCCCAGAGGGATTGGGCGAAAAAAGCCGAGAATAAAGTCAAAAGGGCAAACAAACGCAGCTGGGGGTGGTGGGCCAGTTTGAAATGGAAGCGAGCCAAACGCGCGTTGATTGCGTCGCTAAAAGCCGCGACGCTTCGCGCGGCTCGCCCAGATCCTTCGCTGCGCAAAAGCGGCTTGCTCAGGATGACAAAACGAACCAGTTTAGGCTCCAATAGTGTTCCTTTTTAGAAGCTATACCGCAAACCGAATTGCATCACGCGCGGCTTGGTTAGAGTTTGAGTGAAGTTCGACGACTGGCCGGCCCTCTACTTATTCTTCATCGTTCGCAGTGATACGCCACCCTTCCTGTCGGCTCGCGGGTTCGCACCGACTAAGTCGAATATTCTGCGTTGATGCGAACGTATTCGGTGGTCAGGTCGGTGGTGAGATATCTCGTGATCGCGCGGCCGCGGCCTAGCTGGATGCGGATTTCATAGTTTGGCTTGGACATCTCACCGTGAACCTTGCGCACGGGGAAAAACTGGCTTTGCCCGCCTCGGCAGACTAACACGCCTCCGATGAAAATGTTGATTCGCCGGGCATCGATGGGAACACCGGATCTGCCAACTGCTGCCAGGATGCGCCCCCAGTTCGGATCGGCTCCAGCAAGGGCAGTCTTGACCAAGAGGGAATGAGCGATGGTGCGGCCGACCTGCACGGCTTCGCCGCGATCTCGAGCTTGTTCGACAGTTAGCCGCACGACGTGATGAACGCCTTCGCCGTCGCTGACGATCTGCTGCGACAAAGAGCGGCACACGTCTTGGAGAGCCATCCGGAATTTGGGCCGGACGTTCGATTCGCGCAGGTCGGTGCCACTTTGTCCTGATGCCATGAGCAGCACGGTGTCGTTGGTGGAGGTGTCGCCGTCGACAGAGATGCAGTTGAATGTGTCATCAGTCACGTCCCGCAGAACAGCCTTTAGCTGCGAGGGGCTGGCTGCGATGTCAGTGAACAGGAACACAAGCATGGTTGCGAATTGCGGATGGATCATGCCGGAGCCTTTGGCGATGCCGAGCAGATTGACAGCACCCTTTGTCGATGCGAAACGAGCCGACGCGAGCTTGGGTCTCGTGTCGGTTGTCATGATCGCTGCGGCGAAGTCCTGAACGGCTTTGAGGGTTGTTGCACGCCTATCCATCAGCTCCGGCAATTTCGAAATGATTTTTTCGACGGGTAAAGGCACACCGATGATTCCTGTGGAGGAGGGAAAGACTTCTGACCTTGGGATTCGCAGCAAGCGCGCGACTTGAGAACAAACATGCTGACAGTTTCGAATGCCGGTCTGGCCGGTGGCGCAATTAGCGTTTCCGGAATTAACAATGAGAGCTCGAACCCGACTATGCGAGGCTGCCAGGAATTTCCGTCCGACGTCGACGGGAGCCGCAATAACGCGATTGGTGGTGAACATCGCGGCGGCAGTTGTGCCGGGCACGGATTCGACCAGCGCCAAATCTGGGCGGCCACTGACCTTGACGCCAGCTGAAGTGGAGGAAAAACGAAATCCTAAAGGCAGGTGGATTTGGTGCGATGGGCCGCGCTTCATGCCTGAAGCTTTACAAGCCAACTCGGCGGCTCGGGAAGGATGGCGTATTTGGGCAGCTCGCCGCGAGTCATCGCCACCTCATCGCAGGAATGGAATCTTGGACAAACCCAGCAGTCCTTTCGGACCTTATCGGGCAGATCCTCGCGGCTCGCGAGGACGAAACCGAGACGAGCAAAGAATTCGGGTTTTCGAGTAAACAGGCAGATGCAGCCGACGCGATGCCGCCTAGCTTCGGCCAATAGCGCTTTTACTAAAAGTTGGCCGCCGCCTTTTCCCTGGGCCCAAGGTGCGACGGTGATGGAGCGAATCTCCGCCAAATGGGGGCCATAGAGATGGAGCGCGCCACAACCGAGGATGCGACTGGAATCTTCGAGGACAACGAAATCGCGGACGTTTTCGCAAATTTCGGCGAGGCTTCGGGGAAGCAGAGTGCCATCGGCGGAGTAAATACTGATGAGATCATGCACGTGGTGGGCATCCGTCAGAATCGCTCTACGCGTGCGCATTGACCTTCTCGCGAAGGGATTCGACCTTCAGGGCTGCCGCGCCGAGCGCGGCCTTGACCCGGCGGACAGCAGTTCCGCCCGGGACGTCGTGGAGAGCTACAACGGCATCGAGCTTCAGGCAATCATAAAAATCCACGTCGAACCTGGAATTGAACTGACGTAGCTCATCGAGTGACAAATCCTGAAGCTCGCACTCTTTCGTGATGCAGAGCTGCACAGCTTTGCCGATGGCTTCATGCGCCAGTCTTGCAGCAGCTCCGCGTTGGACCAAATAAGTTGCTGCGGCCCAGGCGTTCATGAATCCGGATTGAGACGCTTGCTGCATGCGCTCGTAGTTAAACTCTGCGGATTTCATCCAAGCGGTCACCAACGGAAGCAGCGATTCAATGGTCTCGGTTGCATCGAAGAGAGGTTCCTGGGTTTCCTGCAAGTCTTTGTTGTAGGCGAGAGGCAAGCCTTTCATGCTGATGAGCAGAGTAGTGGTATCTCCAATCACACGGGCAACTTTGGCGCGTGTGAGTTCGAGCAGGTCAGGATTCTTCTTTTGAGGCATGGCGCTGCTGCCGGTGGCGTAGGCTTCAGGCAGGGAAATAAAGCCAAACTCTTGGGAAGAAAACAGGATCATTTCTTCGGCCCAGCGGCTGAGATGCAAGGCCAGCATAGACAGCGCGTTCACAAATTCCAGAACAAAATCGCGATCACTGGTGGCATCGATGCTGTTGGCAGTGATTCCCTGGAATTGGAGGTTGTTGGCGACCGCACAGCGGTCGATAGACAAAGTCGCGCCGGCCGCTGCGCCCGATCCGAGGGGACAGATGTTCGTTCGCTTGCGGCAATCCACCAGTCTGTCAGCATCACGGATGAACATTTCGAAATAAGCAAGAAGCCAATGGGCCACCAGCACGGGCTCGGCGCGTTGCAGGTGGGTGTACACGGGCATGACACAATCTCCGCTTTGCTCGGCGCATTCAAGCAAGGCGGAACAGAATTCAGCGAGCGTAGTTCGTAGCCGCCCAATTGCGTCGCGAACGTACAGGCGGAGGTCGGCCGCAATTTGCTCATTGCGGCTGCGCCCGCTGTGCAGCTTGTAGCCAACTTCACCAATCAGGGACACAACCTGTTGCTCGACGAAATGGTGAACGTCTTCTGCTTGGGCATCGTTCAATAATTGAGGAGACGCGGCAACCTTTCTGCCAAGCTGGTCCAATCCTTCCAGAATCGAGATAAGCTCGTCGGAACTCAGGATACCCGTGTCTTTCAGGGCGCGCGCATGCGCGGAACTGGCGGCGATTTCGTAAGGCAGCAGGCGAACATCGAATATGAATGAGCGCTGCCAATCGTCGAATCGGGGATCGAGCGGCTGCCGAAATCTGCCGGACCACATTTTCATCGCATCACCCCGACGTGGGCTCGCGCGCGTGATCGCGAGGGTAGACCGAGAATCCGGATAAAGCCGGCCGCATCTTTCTGGTCATAGCTATCGCCCATGGTGAACGAGGACAGGTCGGTGCGATAGAGCGAAAATTCGGACTCGCGACTGGCCACGGAAATGTTGCCTTTATATAAGGAGAGCGTAATGCTGCCCGTCATTTCCTTCTGCGTGGAGTCGACGAATGCGTCCAAGGCCTCACGCAATGGCGTGAACCACAGGCCGAAGTAGACGAGTTCGGCGTATTTCAAGCCGATCTGCTGTTTGAAATGTGCCAGATCGCGTTCCAGGCAAATCGCCTCGAGCTCACCGTGGGCCGTAAGCAGGAGAGTCCCACCGGGAGTCTCGTAACATCCCCGCGACTTGATTCCGACAAAGCGGTTCTCGACCAGATCTACGCGCCCAATGGCATTGCGGGCACCAATCTCATTGAGTAGTTCGACGAGGGAGACAGGATCGAGATCCATCTGGTTTACAGAAACCGGAATGCCCTGCGCGAAACCAATCGTGATCTGCTCTTCGCGATCGGGAGCTTGCTGGGGCGAATTGGTCATTTGCCAGGTCGTGGGCAAAGGAGCCTTGGCAGCATCCTCGAGCTCTCCACCTTCATGGCTGATATGCCAGAGATTGCGATCGCGGCTATGAATTTTTTCACGACTCGCGGACACTGGAATTCCGTGTTGCTCGGCATAATCAAGGCAGTCCTCGCGGGATTTCAACGACCATTCCCGCCAGGGGGCAATCACTTTGAGATCGGGGGCGAGCGCCTGATATGCCAACTCAAAGCGGACCTGATCATTCCCTTTGCCGGTGCAGCCGTGGGAGACAGCGCTCGCTCCCTCCCGGAGCGCAACTTCGACCTGATGTTTGGCGATCACGGGGCGGGCGAGGGAAGTCCCGAGCAGGTATTTGTGCTCGTAGACGGCGCCTGCTTTCAAAGCCGGGAAAACGTACCCGGTGAGGAATTCCTCACGCAAATCCTCGATCACGACCTTGCACGCGCCGGTCTTGTAGGCTTTGGTGACGACCGCTTCGAGACCATCCCCCTGACCGACGTCCCCAACCATAGCTATCACGTCGTAATCGTAATTTTCCATGAGCCAGGGAATGATGATGGAGGTGTCGAGTCCCCCGGAATAAGCGAGAACTATTTTTTCAGACATGAACACTCCTCGCGGGCAGGCGGGACGCGCCTGAGAGTAAAAGTTGTAAGACAGCCTTCTGCACATGCAGGCGATTTTCCGCCTGCTCAAAAATGACAGATCGCTCCGAGTCCATCACTTCATCCGTGACTTCCTGCCCGCGATGCGCCGGCAGACAGTGCATGAAGACGGCATGAGGAGCCGCGTGCTTTAAAAGTCGGCCGTTGACCTGATAGCGCTGAAAACTTTGCGCGCGCTCTTCAGCTTCGTGTTCTTGCCCCATGCTGGCCCAAGCGTCGGTGTAGATAGCATCAGCGGCTTTTACTGCAGCGATTGGATCGGTAAACAACTCAATCGACGCTCCGGTACGGCTCGCGATTTCATGAGCGCTGGCGAGAATGTCCTGATTGGGGGAATATCCCGGAGGTGTGGCGATACGAATTGCCGATCCGACACAGGCGCAAGTGAGCAGCAGCGAATGGGCGACGTTGTTTCCGTCGCCGACATAGGCGAGGCAAATGTCTCTCAGACGTCCGTAGCGTTCCTGCAGAGTGAAATAATCAGCGAGAGCCTGGCAGGGATGTTCCAGGTCGCTCAATGCATTGATCACCGGTATTGAGGCATAGAGCGCCATATCTTCGATCGTCTTTTGGGCGAAGGTGCGCAGAACAATCACATCGAACCAGCGCTCCAGGTTGTGCGCGATGTCGCTGAGCTTTTCGCGGGCGTCGATGCGCGCGTGGGTTTGATCGACGAAGGTCGCAGTGCCGCCCAGGCTGGCCATGCCGCTTTCGAAAGTGAGCCGGGTACGGAGAGATGGCTTCTCGAAGAACATCACGAGTTGCTTGCCCGAGAGGGCGCGGCCAAAGTTCGCGGGACGCGACTTCATGAGTCGAGCAAGATGAAACACGGCTTCGACGCCGCTTGGCCCAAGATCCGTCGTAGAAAGCAGATCGGGACAGCAGAATACGTTTGGAATTACGGAGCCAGTCGTGCGGTCCGCGGCTGCGGTTTGAGCGTTCAACTCTTACTCCTTGCAATGGATTTTCGATTGGGTAGCGGAATCGTTTCTGGGGCTTTTGAGAGCGCCTCATCGAGCGCTTGAGCCACCTGATCCACATGTTGCCTCTGAACGATGTACGGTGGCAGGAACCGCAAAACTGTGTCATTTGTGCGGTTAATAAGAATTTCTCGCTCTAGCATCTGAGCAACTACTGCTTTGGCAAGTTCGGCGGAGTTCAACTCCATTCCGAGCATGAGCCCTATTCCACGCACTTCGACGACACATTTGTGCTTGGTCTGCAGTGATTCGAGCTTGTCCCGGAAATAATCACCGACTTCAGAGATGTGATCCAGAGATTGATCGAGAATTCTTAGGAACTCAACAGCGACCGCGCACGTCAGCGGGCCTCCGCCGAAAGTCGAACCGTGCATGCCGGGATGGATCGCGTTGGCGACGCGGTTGGTGGTGAGGAACGCACCTAACGGCAAGCCGGCTGCCAGCGGCTTAGCAACCGTGACAATATCGGGCTTCACTGCGTAGTGTTGGTACGCGAAATATTGTCCGGTGCGTCCGAGTCCGCACTGGATTTCGTCGAGCAGAAGCAAGGCGCCTGCACGCGTGGTTAAAGTTCTGGCAGTGCGCAGAAATTCGGGGCTGACAGGCCGGATTCCGCCTTCGCCCTGAATGGTCTCGATGCAAATGGCGCAGACGCTGCCGTCGAATTGTCGCTTGAGATCGGCAACATCGTTGAATGTGACAAAACTGACTCCCGGCAGCATGGGGCGGAAGGGATCGCGGTATTTGTTCTGTCCGGTCGTGGCAAGTGCACCGAAGGTGCGCCCGTGAAATGAATTTTCGAGGGCGAGCATCCGCCACTTGGGTTTGTGCCCGTTCGTGCCCGAGGTGCGCGCATAGGCCCGTGCGACCTTCAATGCTCCCTCCCAGGCCTCACTGCCGCTATTGCAGAAGAAGGCGCGGTCGAGGCCGGAGATTCGGGCGAGCCGTTTGGCAAGTTGCGCCTGAAACTCATGAAAAAATAAGTTACAGACATGAACGAGCCGGCCTGCCTGTCGCTTGAGCACTCGTTGGATTGCCGGATGTCCATGGCCCAAGGCGTTGACGCCGATACCGCTGAGGAAGTCGAGATAGCGCTTGCCGCGCGAATCCCAGAGATAAACTCCACGTCCTCTTTCAAATAAAACCTTCTGACGATCGTAAGTGGGCAACAGGAGTTGCTGTTCGGAACGAATGGTGCTAGCCAAGTTCACGCGTGAGTCACCTCCGTTCCGCACTCAAGTTTGCTGAAATAAAATTGCGGCAAGAGTTCCGCTTGTTCTGCCGGGAGGATGCGCACTCGCGCCACGCCCCGGCGCAAAGCCTGGGTGCAGGCTTCCAATTTTGGCAGCATGCCGCCGCTGATCACCGAATCTGCCACGAGGTTGGCGGCTTCCTTGGTGCTGAGCCAGCGCAGAACGACACCGTCGGCATTCTTGACACCCGCAACGTCGGTCAGAAAGATCAGGGCATCGGCTTGGCAGACCACCGCGCAAGTGGCGGCCATCTGATCGGCATTCACGTTGTAATACTCACCATCTACGCCGAGTGCGATGGAGGAAATTACGGGGATTCCGCCCTGCCGCCAGATCAAATCGAGCCAGCGTGCTTCGGCGGCGCAGATTTCGCCAACGAATCCAAGATCGCGACCCAAGTTTTGTTTTTTTCGAGCGCGGAACATCATGCCGTCTCCGCCACAGATTCCCAGCGCGGGTAATCCCTCCGCTTCGATCGCTGCCACCAGTTTTTTGTTGACAATTCCTGAGAGAACCATCAAAGCGACGTCGCGGGTTGTGGCATCTGTGACGCGTAAACCGTTCACAAATTCGCTTTCACGTCCGAACTGCTTCAAAGTTCGCGTGAGTGCACTCCCGCCTCCATGCACGACGGCGACGCAGTGGCCGTCCTTGGCCAGCTCGGCTACTGCATGCGCGCACTTTCGACGTGTGGAGGCATCATCCAGAGCTGCGCCGCCGATTTTGATTACGACTTTCACTGCAAGCCCTCTTCCTCGGCCCACCCATACATGAGGTTCATGTTTTGCACGGCTTGGCCAGCTGCTCCTTTGACCAGGTTGTCGATGCAGGAAACCAGCACCAAGCGACGGCCATCGCCCGCGAGGCAAAATCCGATGTCGCAGTAATTGGTGTTGAGCGAGAACTGGATCTGCGGCAGCTTGGCAGCGGGGAAGATCCTCACCCAATGCCGCCCTGCATAGAAGTCCTGAAAACATTTTTCCAGTTCCGCCGCAGTGCTTGCCCGGTTCAAGTGCAGATAGATGGTGGATAAAATGCCGCGAGGAATCGGCAAGAGATGCGGAGTGAACATGAGTGTGCCGGCGTCGAGCCGCAACTGCTCGAGAATCTCTCCGACATGCCGATGGTTCCAGACCGAGTACGCCGAAAGATTGTCGGCCACCGAAACAAAGTGAGTGTGCGAGGTCGGCTCCTTGCCGGCTCCAGACACACCCGACTTGGAATCCGAGACGATTCCACGCTGGTGATCGACGATTCCCGCCTTTAGAACAGGGGCCAGCGCCAGAATCACAGAAGTGGCGTAGCAGCCGGGGTTGGCAATGAGAGTGGCTTGAGGGATGCGATCGCCGTTTAACTCTGGCAGGCCGTATACCGCTTCTCGCGTGAGCGTAGCCGCGGAAATCGCGTTCTCGTCGCGAAACTGATAGACAGCACGGTGCTGCTCTTCCCGGAGACGCCAGGCGCCACTCAGATCGATTACGCGTAATCCACGAGCAATCGCTTCGGGCACCAGCGCGCGGGAAACTTCGTGTGGGGTAGCGAGAAAAAGCAGATCTACGCCCTCACGCTTCAGCTCCGTCCATGAAAATGGCGCAAGAGGGTAGCCACCGTTGCCCGAGAGCGCTGGGAAAAGTTCGGCCAAGCTGGTTGGAGCTTCGGTTTCCGATGTGCGTTGCAATAATAAAGGTTGGGCCAGGCGCGGGTGCCGTAGAAGAATGCGAGAGAGCTCGAAGCCGGAGTAGCCGGTCGCACCCAGAACCGCCGTCTTGAGCTTTGCAGCCATTAGCCAAGCATCTCCTCGACGCGCCGCGCCAACTTCCGTGCTCCCCCGTTATCAGGACAAACGATCAAAATGGTGTCATCCCCGGCAATCGTGCCGACAGCCTCGGGCCAGTCTTCTTCGTCGAGTGCGGCAGCGACTGGCTGCGCGCTTCCCACGATGGTTTTAATCACCAGCAGGTTTTGTGCGGTCCGGGCATCCAACACAAACTCCCTCACCAGCCGGGATACTGGCGGCAATGCCAGCCCTGCCGCACTTTCCCCCTGAGGTAAAGAGTAGCCATTGGAACTCTTGCTCAAATTCAATTCACGAATGTCACGCGAAAGCGTTGCTTGCCCCACTTTGAAGCCCCGCTTGCGCAAGGCTCGTTGCAAGTCTTCCTGGCTTGCGACCGGCCCTTGCTGAAGCAATTCGAGAATCGCCCTCTGACGCAGGGCTTTATTCATTGTGAATATTTATCCACATATATGCATAAATATTTACTTATATTAGCGGCGAGACTGCCAATGTCAAGACAAAATGTGAACCAAGAGATCAAGACAAGCAAGATCCTCGCAGGCTAGTAAACAGCAGTGACACCAGTGCCGGCGGCAGCGCCAGGAACAGGTAAAGCGCATTCGCGAAATCTCTCACGCCAAGGGCGCCCCGGGATGACATGACAGTTGAAGAGAGCCTGTCGAATTGTGCCGTACCGTCGGGGCAAAAATACCTAAGGAAGTACCGTCGCTTGCTGACGGGTCTTGTAGATCGGGACTTGGCTTAGCGGGGTAGGTAGAATTCTGGGCACAGAGCCAGGACCTGGAGAAGTTGAGCAATTCCCCCAGGACACCCGGGAAGTCGCTGAAGCCTGGTGAGCGCGGCAGGATTCGAACCTGCGACCCATGCCTTAAAAGGGCATTGCTCTACCAACTGAGCTACGCGCCCACATTGTTGCTAACAACTTAAATCGACTCGCGAACGTGTGACGCAAGCAGTACCAGGTAAAGTTGCGGACACCCGACTCCTTAACTGCCGGCTCGAACCAGTGCTATAACCGTGCAGAGGTCCCTCATGTATGTTAACAAAAACCCCCTCGGTAGGGCGCTGTGAGCGCTGCCGCAAGCTCTTGAACGAGTCGCGTCTCACGCATTATCTATCTCGGCGGGAAGGCTGAATCTGCACAAATTGCCAGCCAAAGCGACCTTTGATGCAGAGATTGCCGCGAGTCACGCAGTTATCAACTGGTGAGGTCACGCGAACGATCCGGCCATCCTGCTGATGAACCGTCAGGTTGCAGCCCACGCCACAGTAAGGACAGATCGTGTCAGCTCGGGTCTGACGATTTTCGTCCCAAGTGCCGGCCTGCCGCATATCGTATTCGCTCTTGAACATCAGCGCCCCAGTGGGGCAAACACCGATGCAGTTGCCGCAATAGACGCAGGCGGAGTCGGGCAATGGAACATCAAGCTCTGTAGCAATGTGGGCTGAAAAACCGCGACCGGCTACAGCGATGGCAAACGTATTCTGAGCATCCGCGCCGCAAGCTTCTACGCACTTGTAACAGAGAACACACTTTGAATAGTCCCGGATGTAGAGATCGTTGTCGATTTTGACGGACTGGGCGACCGTGGCGGAGGCTGCACCAAAGCGCTCTGGATGGGCGCCATATCGGTCGATGTAGCTCTGCATGGTTGGGGCCGTAGCCAGATCGACAGACGACGCCAGAAACTCCAGCACCAGACGTCGGCTGAGACGAACACGCTCAGAATCAGTTCTGATCGCCATGCCCTGCTCCACATTGCGCGAGCACGCCGGTACG
>Ga0187780_10001946_pt1 | contig 15554 bp, 12 predicted proteins | sample 1015_Q2_SP10_20__FD_132429 | JGI IMG/M metagenome (GOLD analysis project Ga0187780, IMG submission 132429) | Tropical peat soil microbial communities from peatlands in Department of Meta, Colombia - 1015_Q2_SP10_20_MG | ecosystem: Environmental > Terrestrial > Soil > Wetlands > Peat | place... | reverse complement strand
TCTTCGTACTGCTCCAGCTTGAACGCGGCAAATCCGGCGTTATTCGCGAACAACGCCTTGTCAGGTTGCAAGCGCGCAGCTTCCTTGAACTTTTCCTTGGCCTCGCTGTATTTCTTTTCCTTGTAAAGGCGCATCCCCTCATCGTTCGTTGCGGCGGGCAGATTCTTGGCCACCGCATCACTTGTCGGTGTAGCTGAAGTGAGTTTTGTGGTTCCTGCTTGCGCTGCTTGTTTCTCCTGACGCAATTGGGCCTCGGCGGCAGCCAGTTGTTTCTTGAGTTCCTCGTTCTGCGCCGCCTGTTTTTGAATCTCGTCGCGGAGCTTCTCAAGTTCGGAGTTGAGCTTGATGGCATCCTCTCCAAGCTGCGCGGAGGTCTCATTCAAAAACTCCGTCTCGTGATTCAGCTCAAAAAGAAAATCGCCGCCTTCGCTCCCGGGCAGATTGCCAAAGGCGGGCGTCTGGTGGGAGAGCGCGGACACTGCCGGTGTCACGTATGCGGCGAGCTCCGTGGCCGTGACCACGCCGTCGCCGTTCAAGTCCGCGCGTCCGTCCAGGGCCTGGAGCAGGGTCCAGGTGAACACCGAGTGCCCATTCGGCCCCGTGTCCGCCACTTGCTGGTCCGCTCCTCCCGCAGTAAACATTTGCCTCGCCGTCCGCCGCGAAATTTCCAGCAAATAATTCTGCAAGCCAGCCGCGGAAGGTCCCCCGCGCGTCAGCGCCAGCCCGCTGTAGCAGGAATCCATGACGAAGAACAGGTGCTTCGCGGGGATAGATTCCGCGATGTCCTGAAAATTGGACATGGAGATGGCGCTTCCCTCGTAGTGCGACAGATCGGCATCCACCGGAATGATGTAGCCTAGGTCGCGTCCAGAAGCTAAGTGCCGCGTCGCGCCGTGCCCGGCGTAAAACACAAACACGCGATCTTCCCGCTTGACCATTTCCGGATTCCCCAGCTTGTCCCCCAGCAGCGACAGAATATTCTCCCGCGTGGCATCTTTATCGAACAGCCCAAAGACGTGGTCCGGTTTGAAATTGTATTTTTTGATCAACAGGTCCCGCACCGCCTGCGCGTCATTGGTTGCATAACTCAATTTCGGCCAGGCCTGGTACGCATCTATCCCGATAATGGCCGCCCAACTCTCACGGTAAATCGGGACTGCTTTCGGCGTTTCCTGTGCGCCTTCTAAACCGCGCGTTCCCTCAACCGCAAAGTCGCTGCCATTCCAGTACGCGAACCGGAAGCCATCCTTCTGCAGCGCTTCAATGACCTGCGGCAGCGCTTCCAGTCCGACCTTATGAATATCGTGAAAGAGAATTATCCCTCGCCCTTGCTTTTCCGCTTCCGTCACCACGCGTTGCGCTACAGAATTGGGAACCGGGTCCGCCCAATCCTCCGAATCCACGTTCCAAAGGATCGCTTTCATCTTCTCGCTGCGAACCTTGGTGAGGATCGCTGCATTGATTGCTCCGTACGGCGGGCGGAACAGCACCGGATCCTGCTTCTGAATTGTCTTTATCAGGAAGCTCGTCGTGTCAATTTCCTTGGTGTATCCCGCTTCGTCGAGTTTCGGCAAAACCGGGTGGCTGTAGCTGTGATTGCCGAGCGCCGACCCCTGCTGCAGGATCCTGTCGCTGATGGCCGCCGTGGGCGCCAGCTTTGCCCCGCTTTCGGTTGTCTCCGGACCGAGGTTTCGCCCCACCTGAAAAAAGACCGCCTTAATCCCATACTTCACCAGAATGTCCAGAACCTGCGGCGTGTAGCGCGGATGCGGGCCATCGTCGAATGTCAGCACCAGAGTCTTCGGCGGCAAGTCATTGCCGAACACTTCATCCGTCGTGGATTTCTTCTTTCCCCCACCTCGGCTCGATGCCGGCGGCAACACCTTTTCCATCTCCCGCAAGATCTGTTCCCGGGTGTATTTCTGCTTCAGAAAATCAATGTATTGGCCCCAGGCTTCGCGGTGAACGGGCATGCCGCGCGTTTGCAGTCCGGCAAAAATGTCGCCAATCTCTTTTTGGTAGAGCGCCTGGATAGCCGCCAGCGAAGCCAGATCGTCCTGCACGCGCTTCTGAAACTCTGGCCCGCCTTTTCCTCCTGCCGCGAGTTCCTCCAGCGTGTCGCGGAACACCAACTTGTCCGCGTCGCGATATCCGCCGGACTTCTCCACGCGGTCCAGAAACTCGGCCGCAAAGTCCGTCTTCCCGGCAGCCAACGAATCGCCGAGGCCCTCCTCCAGCGCATGCAGTACTTGGTGGTTCTGCTCGAAGAGCATTCTCCCGGCCGTGGCCACCTGCTCGCGGACCGCAGGGTCAAGCTTCTTCGAGTCGTCCATTAAGACGATGATCTTCCGGTAGTTAGCAACGACCTGGTCGCAATCCTGCGCCAGCTTTGTATCGGTGGCCCGCAAACCCGGCAGGCAAAACAACAGGCCGCATAGAAGGAAGCTCACTCTCTTGCTGGCAAAATGGAATCTCACGCTTGCCTGGTTTCTTGGCGGAACGCGCCCGCTGTTTGACGACATCCTCCATGATGGACGACCCCGGGACCAAATTCCAGCCTCTCTCTCCTGCCCGTTTCCTACCTGCCGAAGCATGCCGAGTGGCTAGCCGCCAGCGAGCCCCATGTCCTCGTCAAAACCGCCCATAAAATCGTTCTTGTAATCCCGCTCACTGGACTTGCCCCAAGAAAGATGCGAGCATTAGTGTCCGCAGGTCAAAATACCCGTCCATGAGTGGCACTCCCCAAAGCCCGGCTGCCCAGAGCAGTCAAGGGAACGGCGTACCGCGCGTTTTGGTCGCGACAACCGCGCTCCTCAGTTTCATCTCCTTCTGGCGCGCCGCCGCTATCGTCCTGAACGATCTGGCCTCGTCCGCCTACTACGCCGGAGGTGAAGCCGAAGGCTACATCGGCAAAGCTGCGCCCTGGTTCATCCTGGGCATTATGCTGTTTTCCTACGCGGTCCGCGCCATCTACGTGGAAAGCTGCAGCATGTTCGTTCGCGGCGGCGTCTACCGCGTCGTCAAGGAAGCTATGGGCGGCACGCTGGCCAAGTTCAGCGTCTCTGCCTTGATGTTCGATTACATCCTTACCGGCCCGATCAGTGGCGTGTCCGCCGGCCAGTACATTGTTGGCCTCATCAACGAATCCTCCGATTACGTCCACTTGGGTCTCCACATTTCCCCTAACCTCGGCGCCGCATCCTTCGCAATTCTTTGCACGGTCTACTTCTGGTGGTACAACATCAAGGGCGTCCACGAATCCAGCCAGAAGGCCATGCGCATCATGCAGTTGACGACCATTATGGTCGTCATCCTCATCGGCTGGTGCCTCTACACCGTCCTCCTGCGCCACCCCGCTTTGCCGCCGCTCCCTCACCCCCGCAATCTGAAACTCGGGCCCAATGCCATGGGCTGGCTCTACGGCGTTCAGTTCGCACACATGGCCGGTCTGATTGCCATCTTTGTGGGCTTGGGCCATTCCGTCCTCGCCATGAGCGGCGAAGAATCCCTCGCGCAGGTCTATCGCGAAATCGAGCACCCGAAACTTCCCAACTTGAAGAAAACCGGCCTGGTCATCTTTATCTACAGCCTGGTGTTCACCTCGCTGGTTTCCTTCTTCGCCGTGATGATCATTCCTGATCATCAGCGGCAGAACTTCCTCGAAAACCTGATTGGCGGATTGGCCATGAACCTCGAGGGCCCATTCCTGCTCCGGCTGTTCTTTCACGGTTTTGTCGTAGTGGTCGGGACGCTCATCCTGGCCGGTGCTGTCAACACGGCAATTGTGGGTTCCAACGGTGTCCTCAATCGCGTTTCCGAAGATGGCGTGCTCTCCAGTTGGTTCCGCCAGCCGCACCGGAAGTTCGGCACGTCCTATAGGATCATCTGGATCATCGCGGGTCTCCAAATCCTCACCATCGTGATCAGTCGCGGTGATGTCACCTTCCTCGCAAACCTGTATGCCTTTGGGGTGATCTGGAGCTTCGCCATGAAGGGCATGGCCGTGCTCGTGCTCCGCTATACGCACCCTGGCGACCGCGAATATCGCGTGCCGTTGAACTTCCGCATCTTCGGCATTGAAATCCCCATTGGCCTCAGCTTGATTACCCTAATCCTCCTCGGTATCGCTGTCATAAACTTGTTTACCAAGCCTGACGCCACCATTGCCGGCGGTATCTTCTCCATTTTCCTTTTCATCGTGTTCACACTCTCTGAGCGGATCACTCATCATGGGCGCGTCGCTGCCCAGCACGTGGAAATGGATCAGTTCCATCTCGCGCTGTCGGGGGAATTGACGCCGGAAGCCGTGGGCGCGCGCCCCGGCAACATTCTTGTGCCGGTCAGTAACATTCACGCACTTTATCACCTCGGGAATGTCCTGGATCGCGTCAAACCTGGCCGCCGCGACGTCATCGTGCTCCACGTGCGCCTGCTGCGCCGTTCCGCATCCGGCGAATACGACCTGGAAGCCGAGCAACTCTTCGGCAGCATCGAACAGCAGTTGTTCACGCAGGCATTGGCCATCGCCGAAAAACGCGGGAAGAGCATCCGCCTCGCCGTCGTCGCCGCCAGCAATCTGTGGGACGGCATCCTTCGCGCGGGAACCTCGCTGCAATCCAGCACCATTGTCCTCGGCCATTCCCCCAAGGAAACCACCGAAGAGCAGGCGCGCCACATGGGCGATGCTTGGGAAGCCCTGGGCGATCCCAAGCCGCAGTTCAACCTCGAAATCCATCTAATGAACGGCGACAAAGTTTACAAAGTGCTAGGTCCCCACGCCCCCAACCTCACCGCCAACGAAGTCAATCTCATCCATCGGCTGTGGCTGCGCTTCAGCGAGAATACGGGCCCACTCGAGCTCCACCACCACGACGTCGTCCATTTTGCACTGGAAGAAGTGCAGAAGGAGCTCGACGAAGGACAGGAAGACGCGCTGGTCGCGCGCCTCCGCGAGCACCTGGAATCCAACCTCAAGAAGAAATCGGGTGGATCCTAGCGCACACCCTTCTGCGACAGAGAAGCCTTCTCAGGCTGTGTAGGGGCCCAGACCCGGTCAGGGGTGTCTTCTGTCTTGTACGGGTCACGAGTTACGCTCTCACACCGCGCTGGTGCAGTGTCCGCACTTCTTTGCGCCGAGCGGAATGGGCATGGCGCATTGTGGGCAATCCTTGGTCGTCGCGGGCGCCGGCGGCTTTGGCAGCCACTTGTTCACTGAGCGAACCAGCAGGAACACCGCAAACGCCACGATCAGAAAATTGATGATGGTATTCAGGAAGTTCCCGTAGTTCAGCGTCGGAATCGCGGCAACCTTGGCGGCGGCCAGCGTCTCGGCGTGTTTATCGCTCAGGCTGATGAACAGGTTGGAGAAATCCACATGCCCCACTAGGCGCCCAATCGGCGGCATGAGAACGTCTTCAACCAGCGAGGACACCACTTTGCCAAACGCGGCGCCAATGATCACGCCGACGGCAAGATCCAACACGCTGCCTCGCATTGCAAATTCTTTGAATTCTTTCAGCACGAGTCTTCTCCTTACGTAAATTTCGGTTAGTTCGTGGACACTTTCGGGCGGACCTCTGCCTGGCAGAGAGTTCAGATTTGGCCGGATTATATCTGAATTTTGCTTAGCGTTGCTTCAGAATCAGGACCGAGCCCAACACCCCGCGCAGAAACAGCACCAGGCCACCCGCTGCCAGCAGCTTTCCGATCCACATGACCGGCGCGCGCGAAATCCCCAGCATGATCAGACCCAGGAGAATCAAGGAACCGCCGCGGTTCCACTTCTGCCATCGCGCCCACCACAGGCCCGGTCTGGCCAGCGCCAGCAATCCCCACGCCACCGCTCCCATACTGATTGCCAGCCAATAGACGCTCCGGGGATCAAATCGGATGTTCCCCGTCACGCCGAGCCACACCACCAGCACACCGAGAAACACAAAAATGACTTCGACCAGCAATTCGGTCAATCGGGCGGGCGAGAGCATGGAAGTCTCCGCTTTATGCCACCCGCTCGATCCGGACTTTCATAGTTACGGGAACTCTAGGCTTATCCATGCTGTCTCGCGCCGTATTCGATATTTTGTCGGCCACGTCCTGGCCTTCGACGACCTCGCCGAAGATGGTGTGCCGATTGTCGAGGTGCGGTGTCGGCGCAACGGTGATGAAAAACTGGCTCCCGTTCGTATTCGGGCCGGCGTTGGCCATGGAAAGCCGCCCCGACTTGGAGTGCCGCAGCGATGCGTGGAACTCATCCTGGAAGGAATATCCCGGGCCGCCTCGCCCGTCGCCGCGTGGGCATCCGCCCTGGATCATGAATTGTGGAATAACGCGGTGAAATGTCAGCCCGTCATAATAATTGCGCTTCTCCTTCTTCCCGGTCATGGGGTTGGTGAATTCCCGGGTGCCTTCGGCGAGTCCGACAAAATTCTCTACGGTTTTCGGCACTTCTTTTTCAAACAACCGGCAAACGATGTTCCCAAGTGAGGTTTCAAAGACAGCGTATGTTCCTGCAGGTCGTGCCATGGATTCTCCTTTTCTGCCTGTCCCATCCTACACGACGGCCTACAGTTCATCCACCGCGCTGGAGACTATTCTTACTTACCGTCCAGCAAGACGCGCAACGATCTCACCCTCGCGCGATTTCGACGTGACCTACCAACCCTTTTGTTTCCTTAACTCTGTGATATGCGCCGTGTGGTGCTTCCCGTGCCACGCGTATAGAAACAGCAGCCAATCCAGCGTCCTCACGCCAAAATCGGGATGCCGAAGTGTGCGCGCATACTCGTCTTGCTTTACCGAATGCAGCAGCCTCACCCAGCGCTCGTGCAGCGCCTCGAGCAATCGCAGCGACACTTCCACCGGCGCATGTGCCGCGTCTTCCAGCTTTGCCCAGGCGTTCTCCTCGTACGGCTTGATCGTCGGCTCCGCCTCCGTCAACGCCAGCCGCCAGCGCACATACGCGTTCATATGGCTGTCGGCCAAGTGGTGAACCACTTGTCTCACGGTCCATCCACCCTCGCGGTAAGGCGTATCCAGTTGCGCGTCGTTCAATCCCTTTACCGCTGCGCGAATCTTTCCCGGCGCCGAGGCGATATCAAGAATTGCTTCTGCTCGCTGCGTTGGTGTCACGTTGCCCGGCAGTTCGAATTTTCCTATCGGATAGCGCGGATCCATAATCGGCTCCTTAGAAATTCAGGGAACGGCTTCAGCATAGATAGGTCCGAGGCCACTTTCCAACGATACGCACGTGCACCTCATTCCAATTTGGACTTGGTCTCGCCAGCAGTCTCAATGCAGGCGCACCATTTCTAATTCCAAGCAATGCTACAATAATCGTTCGCTGTGTACCCCCAGTACTGCCTAGTGAATCTAAGTCGTGGAGCTTATCTGAATGCATAACGTCCTCATCATTGGGAGCGGCTGCGCCGGTCTGACCGCCGCCATTTATGCCGCGCGCGCCAACCTGAAGCCGCTGGTTCTCGACGGCCACGAGCCTGGCGGCCAGCTCTCCCTGACCACGCATGTCGAAAATTTCCCCGGCTTTCCGGAAGGAATTCTGGGGCCGGAACTCATCGAAAACATGCGCAAGCAGGCGCAAAAATTCGGCGCCGAATTCAAAGCCGGAGCGGTAACAGAAGTGGATCTGACTCGCCGGCCATTCAAGGTCACAGTGGGGAAGAATGTCTACGAAACGCGAGCGCTCATCGTTGCCGCCGGCGCTTCGGCCCGCCTCCTTGGCTTGAAGGGCGAAAGAGAACTCATCGGCCACGGCGTCTCGACCTGCGCCACCTGCGATGGCTACTTCTTTCGCGGCAAGCCGATTGCCGTTGTCGGCGGCGGCGATTCGGCCATGGAGGAGGCCAACTTCCTCTCGCGCTATGCCAGCCGAGTTTACGTCGTTCATCGCCGGGACGAGTTTCGTGCGTCGAAAATCATGATTGACCGCGCCAAGGCCAATGCAAAAGTCGAATTTGTCACTCCATTCGTCGTCGAAGAAATTCTCGCGCCCCAGGGCCTGGTCTCAGGCGTGCGCCTACGTAACACGAAAAGCAACGAAAAGCGGGATATCGCCTTGGACGGCGTGTTCGTCGCGATCGGCCACGATCCCAACACTACCGTCTTTCGCGGCAAACTCGACATGGATCAGAACGGCTACCTGATTGCCCGGCACGGCAGCCTCACCAGCATTCCCGGCGTGTTTGTCGCTGGCGATGTGCAGGACCACCGCTATCGCCAGGCCGTCACTGCCGCGGGTTCCGGTTGCATGGCGGCCATTGATGCCGAAAAGTTCCTGGAAGAGCACAAAGACTAGATCGCCAGTAGTCTCTCCCGGCAACTCCGGGCATAATTGAATTGTCCATGCTGCGTTCCATTCTTCTGAAGCTCTCCGACAGCAAAGGTTTCGCTCACTGGGTCACTTCCAACGGCACCACGCGCCGGATGTCCCACCGATTTGTCGCCGGCGAAACCCTGGATGAAGCGATTGAAGTCGCCCGCAATTGCAACGACAGAGGCATGCTCGTCACCCTCGATTGCCTCGGTGAGAATGTCGCCACCACCGCGGACGCGCAGAAAGCCCGCGACACCTATCTGCAAATCTTCGACCGCATCGCCCAGGAAAAACTGGACGCCAACGTTTCCTGCAAGCTGACGCAACTCGGCCTCGACCTCTCCAGCGAATTCTGTGAAGGCCTCGTGCTATCCCTTGCGGAGCGCGCCGCGTCTTACGACAGCTTCCTTCGCGTGGACATGGAAAGTTCCATGTACACGCAGCGGACCGTGGAGCTGGTCAAGCGCGTGCGCACGCAGACGCCGTGTGCGGGCATCGTGGTCCAGTCCTACCTCTACCGCAGCGAAGGCGACATTCTCGACCTGCTCTCCTATGGTTGCCGCGTCCGGCTGTGTAAAGGCGCTTACAAGGAATCGTCAGAGGTAGCGTACCAGCGCAAATCCGAAGTGGACGCCAGCTTTATCAAGCTCATGCGCCTGTTGCTTTCCAGCGGCTTCTATCACGCCATCGCCACTCACGATCCGCTGATGGTTGCAGCCACGATTCGCTGGGCCGCCGAGAAGAAAATTTCCAAGGACGATTTTGAATTTCAGATGTTGCATGGAATCCGAACCGATTTGCAGCGCCAGTTGGTCCGCGATGGATACAAAGTCCGGATCTACGTTCCCTATGGGCAGGAGTGGTTTCCCTATTTCATGCGCCGCCTAGCCGAGCGCCCCGCCAACCTCGGCTTCTTCATTCGCAACTTCTTCCGCTCCTAGACAATTACCCCGCTAATCAAGCGCCAGAGGCGCGGCACTTCACCTCGGGTGCCCATTCGAATTCCTAGTAGGTTTAGAACGATTTCAACTGAGTCAGAGAAATTCTAGCCTAAACTTTCTCCCGGCCTGATCGCGTGGATCTCCAGTCCCGGGATATCCTTCGTTTCAACCCGCAAACCCTCCGGCTTCCCGGTCAGCAAAGGAAACGTCGCATAGTGCATCGGAATAATGTGTTTGACACCGAGCAACCGGATGGCAAACGCTGCTTCCCTCGGCCCCATCGTGAACACGTCGCCGATCGGCAGACACGCCACGTCCGGTTTGTATATCTCTCCGATGAGTTTCATGTCGCCGAACACCGCCGTGTCTCCCGCGTGATAAATCGTCACTCCTCCCGGCAACTTCACCACAAATCCGCCTGCTTCCCCCGCATAAATCCTCTCGCCGCCATCTTCAATCGAGTTGGAATGAAATGCGTGCGTCATCGTGACTTCGAAATCACCCACCTTCTGCGAGCCGCCCTTGTTTCCCGGCATCCCTTGCGCTCCTGTCCCTTTGGATTCCAGCCACAGGTAGGTCTCGAACGTCGAAACCACCTTCGGCTTGAACTCGCTGGCAAGCGCCAACAGATCGCCCAGGTGGTCGGTATGCCCGTGAGTCAGGAAAATCGCGTCCAGCCTCGCCAGTTTTTTTAGGTTATCCGGGCACTTGGGATTCGACATCACCCACGGATCGATGAGCGCCACTTGTCCGCTCGGCGAGGTCAACCCAAAGGTGCTGTGCCCGTAGTACGTAATCTTGTTGCCTTTCAAGTCCAGCATGCCTTGCCTCCTGGAGCTACTTTGTTCGATGAATCTTCTGGAACTCACAATCAGAATTGTGACGTTACTGTGCCAACAGCATCTTAATCGCTGCGTCGTAAGTTTCGCGGTCGCTCGCCCCCACCAGATGCCCCACCTGCGTTCCGTCCTTCGCGTAGAAAAACGAAGCCGGAATAGACCCATTCCATCCTCTCATTACCGCCTGCAAAAAAGCCTCCTCGTCGCCCTTGGTCTTCCGGTAGTTGGGGAACACGGGCCTATACCGGACGAGAAACCTTCGCATCAAGATCAAGTCTCCATCCTGGTCCAAGCTGATTCCAACCACCTTCAGCCCTTGCGGTGCGTACTGCTTTGCCAGTTCGTTCACCATCGGATATTCGTCGCGGCAGGGCTCGCACCAGGTCGCCCAAAATGTTACGAGGAGCGGCTTGCCCTTGTATTTCTGCAAGATTTTCTCGTAGCCCTGCGTGTCCACCATCGGCGGATCCTTCGCCGGCCCCGTGGTCTGTGCCAGGACCAGCGCCACTCCTGCCATCGCCATCAGCCCTGTCAACCCGATCTTTCTTAACATGCCCATTCCTTTCCCCATCATTCTAACGCCTTGCCCAGGGTTGAGAATCTTTCGCGACCCCCGTAGAATGATTCCCTGGTGCTTGCGACCTGGCAGTGCCGTGATACCTTCGAGGTTTGCCCGGACCATGGGGCTTCTCGATTCCGGCTAGCTGCCTGCAAAAGGAGATCCTGAATGGCTTACGTGATTGCCGAACCCTGCGTCAACACGAAGGACACTGCCTGCGTTGACGTCTGCCCCGTGGACTGCATTCATCCGCGCAAGGACGAGGAAGCCTACAAAACCGAAACCATGCTCTACATCAACCCCGTCGAATGCATTGACTGCGGCGCGTGCGTCCCCGTCTGTCCCGTCACCGCCATCTTCGCACTCGAGGATCTCCCCGAAAAGTGGCAGCAATTCACCGCCATGAACGCGGACTGGTACAACAAAAAGTAGTTTCCATCATCGCTACTGTGCCTATGACATCTTTCGGCGCCTCGATCCTTCGGGGCGCTTTCTCATTTCAAGGGCTTCTTTTTCGCGATCCTGCTCATCCAACCAGTATCGCTTTCACTGAGTTCTCATGGAGCTTCCGGTGCGCCCACTAACTTCGCGCTTCCTGCTCATCCTTGGATTGGGGCTTTTCCTAATGGCATCGTCTTGCGTCGCCCAAACGCCCGTCCTCGAAGGAACCTATACCGGCACCTTGCAAGCCGGCGAAGCCAAGCTCCACCTGGTTCTCCATCTTTCTCGAACTTCGAGCGGGGCGCTCCACGCCTCCCTCGATAGCTTGGACCAAGCTGTTTTCGCCATTGAGGCGAGCTCCGTCTCCTTCGCCTCGGAAATCCTCAAAATCGAAGTCGCTTCCGTCGGCGCCCAGTTTGAGGGCAGAGTTTCTCCCGACTATAAGCTCATCAATGGGGAATGGTCTCAGGGAAGCGCCTCTCTTCCACTGATATTTCTTCGCGAGCCTCCCGCGCACAAGCCGGACGACGCCATCTCACCGGTCGAGGGTCTGTGGCAAAGCGCCTTGGAAACTCACGGCATGCGCCTGCGTTTACAACTTCACGTTTCCCACGACTCCGACAACGAGCTGATCGCCGCCCTCGACAGCCTGGACCAGAGCGTGAGCGGCCTTCCCGCTATCAATGTCACGCAGAAAGCATCCTCGTTTCACTTCGAGATTCCGGCCGTCGCCGGCACTTTTGACGGCACCATCAACACCACAAAAAACTCCATCGCCGGCACCTGGTCGCAGACCGGTGCCACCGAGAAGCTCGAATTCAAGCGCTCGGATCAACCTCTCGAACTTCGCCGCCCGCAAACTCCCGTCAAACCCTATCCCTACCGCGAAGAAGAAGTCTCCTTTTTCAATTCAGCCGCGGGGGTCACTCTGGCGGGCACGCTCACTTTGCCGAAGGGCCCGGGTCCCTTTGCCGCCGCCGTGCTTATTGCCGGTTCCGGGCCGCACGACCGCGACGAATCTCTCGCCAATCACAAGCCCTTCCTCGTGCTCTCGGACTATCTGACACGAAAGGGAATTGCCGTCCTGCGCTACGACAAGCGCGGCATCGGCAAATCCACCGGCTCGGCTGATCAAACCACCACCCTGGGCCTCGCCTTGGATGCCGAAGCTGGCGTCGCCTACCTGAAGACTCGCAAGGAAATCGACCCCGCGAAGGTCGGCCTTATCGGCCACAGCGAGGGAGCCATGATTGCCCCCTACCTCGCCTCCCAATCACCCGATATTCCTTGGCTCGTTCTCCTCGCCGCTCCCGTGACCAAGGGCGAGGATACGCTCCTCAATCAGTCCGAACTGATTGCCCGCGCCGCCAAGCTTTCGGACGAGCAAGTCGAGGCCAGCCTCGCCTTCGACAAGGCAGCCTACCATCTCGTGCGCGAAGAAAAGGACCCCGCCGCGCTGACCGAAAAGCTCAACGCTTTGGTTAAGGACAGCGGCCTGGACATCGCTCTTCCCCCCGCCCTGCTCGAGCCCCAACTGCGCATGATGACCTCTCTGTGGTTCCACTTCTTCCTGGATTACGATCCCTTGCCCGTTCTTCGCAATATCAAATGCCCCACGCTTGCCCTCTATGGCCAGAAAGATCTTCAAGTGCCCGCGAAGCCGAATCTATCCATGCTTCAAAAGGCTTTTGAGGATGGCGGAAACAAGCACGCGGACATCCGTCAGCTTGCAGACCTCAATCACTTATTCCAGCATGCCTACTCCGGCTCGCCTGCCGAATACGCCGCCATTGACGAGACCATCTCGCCCGAGGTCCTCGGGATCATCGCGGACTGGCTTCTTCCTCGAGTCAGTGTAAAGTAAATACAGTAGCTAGTTGCTTATGAGGTCGGTTTCTGTCATCGCAGGACTCGCGTTATCATAGATTCTTATGACGAAGACCGGCTCTCCGTTCCATCTCGTCCTCATCATTCACGCCCACCAGCCCGCCGGCAATTTTGAGCACGTTTTTGAAGAGTGCTTTCAACATTCCTACGACGCATTCCTTTCGCTGGTTGAGAAGCATCCCGGTATTCGCCTCGCGATTCACTATTCCGGGCCATTGCTCCTCTGGATCGAGAAGCATCACCCGAGCTACTTCGACCGCCTCCGTGCTCTGGTGGGGTCTGGCCAGGTGGAACTCATTGGCGGCGGTTTCTATGAACCAATCCTCATCTCTATCCCTGAAGCGGACCGCTATGAGCAAATCACCCGCCTCGCGGACTACATCGAGAAGCATTTCGGCAAGCGGCCCAACGGTCTCTGGCTCACCGAGCGCGTTTGGGAGCCCCAACTGCCCTCTTCGCTTGCCGCCGCAAACGTCGGCTACACCCTGGTTGACGACCTCCCATTCCTTACCGCGGGATTCGATCCAGAAGAACTATTTGGCCCATATATCGCGGAAGATTGCGGAAAGTCTGTTTGGCTTTTCCCCGGGCTCAAGGAGTTGCGTTACCTCATCCCGTTCCGCCTGGTAGAGGAGTCCATCGCCTATTTCAAGAATGCCGCGCAAGCCCATCCCGGAGGAGTGGCTGCCTTCGGCGACGACATGGAGAAATTTGGCGTTTGGCCGGGCACCTTTGAACACTGCTACAAAGACGGCTGGCTGGAGAAGTTTTTCACCGCCCTCGACGATAACGCCGGCTGGCTGAAAACCATCACTCCCAGCGAGTGCATCGCGTCGCACACGCCGCTCGGCCGCGCGGACCTTCCTACTGCCTCCTATGCGGAGATGATGGAATGGGTGCTGCCGACCAGCACGCGTCTCCGCTTCTACGCGCTGCACAAGGAATTTGCTTCGCGCCCCGACCTGCTTCCCTTTCTTCGTGGCAGCGGCTGGCGCGGCTTCCTGCGCAAATACCCCGAATCGAACCTTCTTCACAAGAAAATGCTGCGCGTTTCCGCGTGCGTGGCATCCGTGCCACAGCGCCGCTCCAGCCCCGAGCATAACGCCTCGCTCCTCGAAGCGCGCGACCTCATGTTGCGCGGCCAGGGCAATGACGCTTACTGGCATGGTGTTTTTGGTGGACTTTACGCGCCTCATCTCCGCACCGAGCTTTGGCGCAAACTGGTGCGCGCGGAAACCCTGGTGGACCAGCTAACTCCGGGCGGTCAGATTCCGCGCGTCGAGTTTCTCGACTACGATGCCGACGGGAATTCCGAACTGCTTTTCACCGCGCCGGAATATCAGGCCCTGCTGAAGCCTTCTGATGGCGCTACTCTCGCCGCGGTCGATTTTCGCCCCTGTGCCGCCACGCTCATCAATTCCGTGCAACGCCGGCCGGAGGCGTACCATTCGCGCCTCCGCGAAGCTGCTTCCGCGGGGCCGTCCGCCGCCAGCGCGGTGTCCATTCACGACCAGGTGCGCGTCAAGGAGCCCAATCTCGAGCGTTTCCTGCGCTACGACCGGTTCCCGCGCCATTCCTTCCGCCTGCTTCTCTTCGATCAATCCCGAACCGCCGACGACTATGCGGCTCTTCAACTGAACGAACTCGTGCCTCCCGCCGCTGGCAACTACGAAATTCGGCACTCTTCCGCCAACTATGCGGACCTGGTCCTCGAGCAAGAGCTTCCCGAATTCACCACCGATCCTACGAATCCTCCGCGTCTGACCATTACCAAGCACTTTCTTTTTGGTCCCGCCCCTCAAGGCTGCGAGCTCAGCTGTGACATTTCTCTAACGACGTCTGCACCGCTGGCTCGGCCCCTGCGCCTCGGCATCGAATCGGTCATCAATTTTCTCGCCCCGACGGAGCCCGACCGCTTCTTCGAGACGCCCGCCGGCCCGAGAAACCTGCGTTTTACCGGAACACTCCCGCGCCCGGTTTTGCGCTTGGAAGACGGCTGGCAGCGGATTCGCGCCACGCTGCACGCTCCCGCCAGCGAGGAGTTCTGGATCGCCCCGATTGAAACCGTTTCAGAATCCGAAGGCGGCTTCGAACGCGTCTACCAGGGCTCTCAGATTCTGGCCGTGTGGAAGCCGGACCTGACCAAGGCTACATCCTTCTCCGCGCGCCTCATGTGGCGCGTTGAGGCCTTCTAGCCTCCAAGTAGGCGGTCTCTGTAATCCCGAGTGGCGCATCGTTCGCGTCACGAAGAATCTCGACCTCGCGTCTACCCGCCTCACCTCATTGGCCGACCTTCTTCGGCTTCATCCCCAACGTTTCCATCAACTGTTCCAGCGCTTCCTCCATTCCCGCCGCTTTCTTCATCGCCTCGCCCAGTCTCCCTTGTGTTGCAGATGAGGAAGCGTCCTCCCACGTCTGCTTTAATTGCTCGTATTGGCGCTTCGCCCCTTCCAATACTTCCTGGTCCATTCCCGACGGCAACCGCGCGCCGTGCGAGTATGCGTCCAATCTTCTCTTTGCTTCGTTCAAGCGCTTGGGTATGGATTCATTCATGCTCG
>Ga0187780_10001945_pt1 | contig 15559 bp, 10 predicted proteins | sample 1015_Q2_SP10_20__FD_132429 | JGI IMG/M metagenome (GOLD analysis project Ga0187780, IMG submission 132429) | Tropical peat soil microbial communities from peatlands in Department of Meta, Colombia - 1015_Q2_SP10_20_MG | ecosystem: Environmental > Terrestrial > Soil > Wetlands > Peat | place... | reverse complement strand
TTCCTGCGCTCTGCTCACCGACCGCTCGCGCCGCCAGGGCGTTTCCGCCAACGAGATCGCCAAAAGGACGATCCGGCGCGGCGCCGAGATTTACGGCCTGGGCCTGCTCTTTCGCGTGCAGGAGTTTCTTCTGGGCCAGCCGTGGGCGCCTTGGACTGACCTGCTCCGCGTGGACGTTCTCAACACCATCGGCATCTCGATTATGCTCGTCGGCATGGTGACATGGTTGGCGCGCAGCCGCGCCGCCAACGTGCTGCTGGCGATGGCCTTTGCATTGGCTATCGCACTCGCTACGCCGCCGCTTTGGACCACCTGGCGCCCGCGCTGGCTGCCGTGGTACCTGGAGTCATACATCAACGGCGTCCACATCTATAAGGTACCCCAGCCATGGCTCTTCCCGATTTTTCCGTGGACGGCGCTGGCGTTTGCAGGGCTGGCGGTGGGCCTGGTGCTCTGGAGCGATTGGGGCGCGAAAAGCATAGCCCGCACGACGCTGGCGCTGGCCGCCGGAGGAGCGGGTATCTTTGCTCTCTCCCTGTGGCTGGACGCACGCCCCGTGCAGATCTACGCGGTCTACGACTATTGGCACACCAGCCCGAATTTCTTCCTCGCGCGTGTGGGAATCCTGATGATGCTGACCTGGCTGGCGTACGCCTGGTGCCGCTGGGGGCTGGGGCGGTTCGGCTTCAGCCCGCTGGTGCAACTCGGCCAGACGTCGCTGCTCGTCTACTGGGTGCACATCGAATTTGTCTATGGCCGATTTTCGATTTTGCCCAAGCGCGCGCAGACCATTCCCATGGCGACTCTGGGCCTGCTCATGATCTTTACTGCCATGGTCCTGCTCTCGCTCGCGCGAACCCGTTGGCGCGGCCGCGGCGCCGAAATCTTTGCGCGCATGCGGCGCAGTCTGCGCCCCGCCCCCCTGGGTTAGCAGCAATCGGTCTGCGTTGAGCCCGTTTGGCCACGTTCCACCCCCCTTGTCATTCCGAGGACCGAGCAGCCCGATTTCCGCGCCTCCTCTGCCCTCTTTGCGCGGAAATCGGGCGCAGTGGCGAGGGACGAGGAATCTCGGCGCCGGAACGGCGGAAACCTCGGTGTCACTCCTATCTAGGGTTTGGCCGGTTCGCCGGCGGGAGCCTGATTTGTGGTGGAATCTACTTGGGGGCTTGGCGGAATTTTGAAGATATGCTCTCCGGGGCGCGCCAGGCCCATTTCCTCGCGGGCGATGCGCTCGATGGCCTGCGGATCGCTCTTCAACTCTTTCACGCGGTCCTGCATCTGGCGGTTTTGATCGTTGAGCTGCTGGATTTCCTTCCGCAAGCGGGCGGCTTCCTGCTGCGAGCGGCGCATAGCCAGCACTCCGTGCGTTCCGAAAACGTCGTGGAGCGCCAGCAACGCAAGCGCCGCCCCGAGCAGCCAGGTCAAATTTCTCCGCAGGAAAGAGCCAAGATGCGCTCCGAAGCGAACGGGTTCGTCGTGCGCTCCGTGGTTTCCGAACGGCCGGAAGCTTGTGGATTCGGGGCTGGTTTGGTTGCTGTTCATTGTGAGATCCACGCCCGCGCCTGCTCGGTGAGCTTTTCTGACGCCGCGAGCGCCGGCGCTTCCGCATAAATGCGCACGAGCGGCTCCGTGCCTGACGGTCTCATCAGCAGCCACGCGCCGTCGGCGAAAATCAGCTTTAGCCCGTCGGTACGATTCTCGCTGGCCACCGAACGCCCCACGAATTCGCGGAAGTCACTCTTTAGGCGCTGCGGCAGCTTGGCCTGCGCTTCCGGTGACAAGTGAACGTTCAAGCGCACGGGCCAGAACTCCCCTCCCACGCGCCGGAACAAATCTCGGAGCTGCTCGCCGAGCGAAGCGCCGCGCGCCGCGATCATTTCGGCGACCAGCAGGCACGCCAAGATGCCGTCTTTTTCCGGCAGGTGGCCGCGAATGGTCATGCCGGCGCTCTCTTCGCCTCCTAGCACGATCTTGTCCTCCCGCAGGAGCGGCCCCACGTACTTGAATCCCACGGGCGTCTCGTAAATTTCCACGCCGTGCCGCTTGGCTACCGCGTCGAGCAGATGCGTGGTGGCCACACTGCGCGAGGCGCCCAGCTTGTAGCCGCGCGTTTCGAGCAGGTAGTCGAATACCAGCGCCAGAATGTGATTCGGCGAGAAAAACGCTCCGTCGCGATCCACGATGCCGAAGCGGTCCGCGTCGCCGTCGGTAGCCAGCCCAGCGAGCGCCCGCGTCTCAACGACGGCCTGCTTCAATCGGGCGAGGTTTTCTTCGGACGGATCCGGCCCGCTGCCCTCGAACAGGACATCACGCTCTCCGCGAATCAGCGTGGCTCGCACGCCGCTTTCGGCTAGGATGCGGTCGAGCCAACCCGCGCCGCAGCCGTGCACCGCATCGCAAACGAAACTGCCCCGGGCGCGCTGCAGGATTTCGAAGCGCACCATGCGGCGAAGCTGCTCGAAATACGGCCCGCGAGGATCAATCCGTTCGAATTCGTCACCGATTTCATGGGGGCTCTCGCCCTCGTCTTCGATTGCCGCAGCCCGCTTTTCGATATCGCGGGTGATTTCCGGCAAAGCCGGGCCGCCATCCGGACCGGAAAACTTCAGCCCGCTGTACTGCGCGGGGTTATGGCTGGCGGTGATGTTGATCCCGCCGTCCAGCCGGTTGTAAAGGATGGCGTGGGCGATTGCCGGAGTCGGCGTCGGTTCTCCGCAGAGCAGCACGCGGCAGCCACGAGACCGCAGCACCTCCGCCGCCGCGCGCGCAAACTCCTCGGAGAAAAATCGCGTGTCGTGGCCGACGATCAGCGTTGGCGATTTCTTGCGCGCCAGAACATGAGCGGCGATGGCCGCCGAGGCGCGGCGCACACCCGCGAACGTGAAGTCTTCGGCGATGACGCCCCGCCAGCCGGAGGTTCCGAAATGGATCGCTTGGCTCGCCACGGAGGCGTATTGTATCTTGTGGCCCAAGCCAGGCGCACACTGGAATCGCCAGCGGGCGCTTCCCAAGAGTAACGGCGCAAGATGACGGACAAAATCGTCGTGCTGGTCACGTGCGGGTCGGCAAGCGAGGCGCGGCGAATCGCGCGGGCGCTGGTGGAGGAGCGGCTGGCCGCTTGCGTCAATGTCGTCCGGACGCCCGTTGAGTCGGTTTATCGCTGGAAGGGGCGGATCGAGGCGGCAAGAGAATTTCTGCTGCTTGTCAAGACGGCGCGCCGGCGGTTTGCCGCCCTGGAACGGGAAATCCGCCGCCTGCACAGCTACGAGGTGCCCGAAATCATCGCGCTGCCAGTCGAGCGAGGCTCGCGGGACTACCTCGCGTGGGTGACCGAGTCCGTCTGGCGGCCGAGGCGCTGATTCGCCGGACGCGCCCCGCTTGAGAGCCCGCTCCTGTTGCGGTACAAGAATAGAGTGGCGAGGGTGGCGATGGATCGTCGGCTAGCTTCTAGGGCTTTTCTCTGGGGAGTCTTGCTCGAGGTGTCCTTGGTGTGCGCACCCATCGGCCTCGCGCAAACCAGTCCCGCCAACCCTGCGGCGACCCAGGGACAAACCAGCTCCTCGGACGAAAAGGGAAAGAAGGAGCAAAAGTCTTCCGGCCCGCCCACCACGAGACTGAAAATTCTCGTGACCGATCCCAACGAAAAGCCAATCTCCAATGCCAGCGTTTATATCCGCTTCAATTCGGGCGGCGGCCTTCTGCACCACGACAAGCTGGCCGAGTTGGACCTCAAGACCAATCAAGACGGATCGGTCAAGGTCCCGCCGGTTCCGCAAGGCAAGATCATGATTCAAGTGATTGCCACCGGCTGGCATACCTTCGGCCAGTGGTACGACGTGCAGAAGGACGACGAAACCATTTCCATCAAGCTCGCCCCGCCGCCGCATTGGTACTGAAAATTTTCCGACGAGGCCTTTCTACGGCCCTCGCACTGTCATCGAGCCGCGGAGTCTGCACACAATTTGTGCAAAGAGGATTAACTCTCGTGCTGGTGAGCGGTTTCGATTGCCGCGGAGGCCTTTTCCACATACTTTTCAACAGAACTGTTGAAAACTTTTACACGATGTTGACATTTCTCCGCCGCCTCGACGGTACCTCCACACAGATGTGGCGAGAAAATTGCTGCGCGGCTGCGCTCATCGGTGACCATGTCGCGGCGCGCACTGACGCTTCTGCCGAACCGTGCGTTCTCGGCCGCATGGAAGAAATCTTAAGAGCGTCGAATCCGGTGCGCACGTCTACGGCGTGCTATTCTTTCGATTCAACCGCTTTCTTGTGTCGCTGTGAAACAGTTGATCCTCAACGCGGATGACTTCGGCCTCACGCGAGGCGTCAATGAAGGGATTATCCGTGCCCATCGGGAAGGCATTCTCACGAGCGCGACCCTCATGGCCAATGCTCTGGCCTTCGATCACGCCGTGGAGCTGGCTCGGGCGAATCCAAGCCTGGGCGTGGGATGCCATCTGGTCCTCGTTGGAGGAACAGCGGTCGCGCCACGCGACGAAATTTCGACGCTGGCCGACCGCGACGGCCAATTGCCGGCGTCGTTGGCCGCGTTTGTCACCCGGCTAAGCTTAGGAAGTATTCGCAGACGCGACATCGAACGAGAGTTGCTCGCGCAGATTGAGAAAATCCGACGTGCCGGCATCGAGCCCACGCATCTTGACACCCACAAGCACACGCACGCTCACCCCGGTGTGATGGCCGCGCTAGGACGCGTCGCGCGCCAGACGAAAATCATTCGCGTGCGCAAGCCCGTTGAGAATCTTAGGGATTCCTGGCGGTCCGTCCCAGCCAACGGAGGAGAAATGTTGGCCCGGCTTGCGGCAGCCGCGGCGGTTCGCGCCATTTCCCCGTGGTTCGAGGCTCTCTCGCGGCGCTACGGTCTGTTCTCGCCCGAGAACTTTCTGGGCTTGGCGGCAACCGGGCAGTTGGGTCCGGCCCTTCTGTGTCGCTTGATTGACACACTTCCGGACGGCTGCACAGAAATCATGCTTCACCCCGGTCTTTGCGATGCGGAGCTGGCGAGGACAGACTCCCGCCTCCAGGAGCAGCGCCAATTAGAGATGGAAGCCTTGCTGTCCCCGGAAGTCAGGCGCGCCGTGACGCAGGCAGGCGTCCAACTCATCAACTACCGAGACTTTGGCGAATGTAAACAGGCGTGAGGCGTGATTCCTTCGGCTATTCGAGATCCGGCGGCGTGACCTCGGCGATCCAGGAGTCGTATTCGCCCGTGTAACCCGCACGCTGCTGCAAAGCCCGGACGCGCTGCTCGAGAGCGGCGATTTGCTCGGGCGTGAGTGCAGGCAGCTTGTTGACTCCCTGCCGAACTGCCTCCGCCCGCGCGGCTGCCCGGTCCTCGGCAGGCGCGTGCAGGGCAGATAGGTCGCTTCCACCGCCGCCCACACCCATGTAGTTCTCGACCAGCTCCGTGGTCACCTTCTGGCTGTGGTCGAGCGAGACGCGAATGTTGCCTTGCCCTGTCACCACGTTCCCTACACCAAACACGCGGTCGCTTCCCGCATATCGCGGCAAATCGCTGTCCGTGAACATGTAGTACTCGCCCTTCATGGCCACGCCCGGAATCACGTCCGGCACCGACCCGATGGACGAAATGACTAGCGGAGCGCGCAACTCGTGCTCCGAGCCGGGAATAGGCTCGGCCTTTCGCCCCTCCACTTTGGTTTCCGCTACCTTCAATCCGGCCAGCCGCCCACCTTCCACGATTAGGCCGGTCGCCATGCGCCGGTCCTGAAAGCGGAACAGATACCTCTCCTGCGCCAACCGAAGCATTTTCTGCCGGACTTGCTCCGTCTTGGCCAGTTGCTCCGGACTGGCGTTCTCGGGAGGCTGGGCCAGAGGCATGTCCTGCACTCTGCGCCGGTAAATGAGCAGGCATCCCTTGACTCCCAGGCTGGCCGGGTCAATGCCGCGGGCCTTGCAAAACGCGGGGATACCTTTCTCTAGCTCGTGAAGGCTGGCGTCCAAGCCACGGGCCTTGAGCGCCCGCTCATAATTCTCGAGCTGCAGCACCTTCACTACGTCAATCGAGGCCAGTCCCCCGCCCACAACTAGCGCGCCGTCTGGCGCGTCGTAGCGCGGCCCCGAAAAGTCTTTCTCGTTCTTGTGGTTGTACCAGTAGATGAAAGGATTCTGGTAGAGCAGGCCCTTTTCGACGAACTGCTCGGCTCCCGGCACTCCCAAATCCCGATCCCGCCAAGCGCCGTTGGCTAGAATCACGGCGGAAAAGCCCCACTGGTTGCAAAGCTCGTCGAAGCCGACCTCCCGCCCCAGCTTCGCCAGCGGAACGAAGTCAACTCCGGGCTTCTTCATGCGTTCGTCAATGCGGCGGTATTCCTGTTTGCGCTGCTCGGCATGCCAGCGCGGTAGCCCGTCCTCGATTTTTCCGTAAGGCCTTTTGTTTTGTTCGAAAACAGCGACGCGAATCCCATGGTCCGCCAGGATTCCAGCCGCTACGGAACCCGAGACAGCCCCGCCTACGACAGCAACAAAGTACTGCCCCTTTTCTATCATCTATAAGCACCAGAATGGCGGATTTGACTTCTCAAAAAGGGTTGATTTTACACCATCGCGCCAGCGTCCCCATCACGCGGATGCGCCAGGCGCGGCGCCAGCGCGTATTGTCTGCCACGCCAGGAGATCCCGCAGAATCCATCTAGCCGGCCGCTTAGAGTTTGAAATACATCGCCGCGAGCGGCGGTAGACGCAGCTTGATCGAATATGGCCGGTCGTTCCAGGGTATGGGCTCGGCTCGGACGCCGCCGGCGTTGCCGATGTCCGTGCCTTCGTAATACCTGGAATCCGTGTTGAGGATCTCGCGGTAGAAGCCCGGGCGGGGGACTCCTACGCGATAGTTCTCGCGGACCACGGGCGTGAAATTGCAAACCGCCACGATGAAGTCCTCCGGATTGCGCGCCCGCCGCAGAAAAGTGAGAACACTGGAAGCGGCGTCGTGCGGTTCCAGCCACTCGAAGCCGGACCACTCGAAATCCACTTCGTGCAATGCCGCTTCCTGAACATGCAGGCGGTTCAGATCGCCCACTAGCCGCTGGATACCTCGGTGAGGGGGTGAAGCTTCGAGGGCCCACTCCACCGAGGCCTCCTCCCAGAACTCGCTCCGCTGGGCCAGCTCGCCGCCCATGAAGAGCAGCTTCTTGCCCGGATGAGCGTGCATATAGCCGAAGAGCAGGCGCAGGTTGGCGAACTTCTGCCAATCATCGCCGGGCATCTTTTCGAGCAGCGCGCGCTTGCCGTGCACCACTTCGTCGTGGGAGAGCGGCAAAACGAAGTTTTCATGGAAGGCGTACAGCATGGAAAACGTCAGCTCGTTGTGGTGGTACTGGCGGTGAACAGGATCTAGCGCCATGTAGCGCAGCGTGTCGTTCATCCACCCCATGTTCCACTTCAGATCGAACCCCAGGCCGCCCACGTAGGTCGGCCGCGAAACCGCGGGCCAGGACGTGGATTCTTCCGCAATCATCAAGGCGCCCGGATGGCGCTGGTGCAAGACCTCGTTCAAACGCTTGAGAAACGCAATAGCCTCCAGGTTTTCGCGCCCGCCGTAGACATTGGGAATCCATTCGCCGGGCTGGCGCGAATAGTCCAAATACAGCATGGACGCCACGGCGTCCACCCGCAGGCCGTCCACGTGGTACTGCTCGATCCAGAACAGCGCGTTGGAAAGCAGGAAATTCTGCACCTCGGTGCGCCCGTAATTGAAGACGAGCGTGCCCCAGTCCGGATGAGCGCCCAGGCGCGGGTCTTCGTGCTCATACAGGTGCGTGCCGTCGAAGAACGCTAGCCCGTGCGCGTCGCGCGGGAAGTGCGCCGGGGTCCAATCGAGAATCACGCCCAGGCCTTCCTGGTGGCACCGGTCCACCAGGTACATGAAGTCCGAGGGAGTGCCGTAGCGGCTCGTCACGGCGTAATAGCCCGTTGTTTGATAGCCCCAGGATGCATCGAAGGGATGTTCGGTGACCGGCATCAACTCGATGTGCGTGAACCCCATTCCCTTGACGTAGGGGACCAGTTCATCCGCCAATTCGCGGTAGGTGAGCCAACGGTTTCCCTCGCTCGTCCGCCGCCAGGAACCGGCGTGAACTTCGTAGACGGACATGGGCGAGTGCATCCAGTCGCGCGCCTCGCGCGCCGCCATCCACGTCGCGTCCTTCCACTCATACCGGTCAATGCCGTAGACCACGGACGCGTTCTTCGGGCGCAGCTCGGCAGCAAAACCGTAAGGGTCGGCCTTCAAGCCCACATGGTCCCCTACGCGCGAGAGAATCTCGAACTTGTAAAGAGTTCCTTCCTCGAGGCCGGGCATGAAAATCTCCCACACGCCGCTCAGGCCTCGGCTGCGCATGGCGTGGACGCGCCCGTCCCACCCATTGAAATCTCCGACGACGCTCACCCGCTGCGCGTTGGGTGCCCAGACGCCGAATTGAACCCCGCGCACGCTGCCGGCTTCCCGCACGTGAGCTCCCAGCTTGTCGTAGCTTCGATAATGCGTGCCCTCGCCCAGCAGATGCAGGTCGTAGTCCGTGAGCAGGGGCGGAAAGGCGTAGGGATCGAACATCTCGACCGTGCCGCCCGTAAAGCGGAATCGCAGCCGGTACGCACGCGGTTCTATCGCTTCTCCTTTGCGCATGCCCGGGAGGTCGCTCGGAAGCACGGCCTCGAAGATTCCCTCCCCGCGAATTTGCCCGGCGGAATAGACCGTGCCGCTCGCGCCCCAAAGGACGCTCACCTCCAGCGCTCCCGGCCGAAACGCTCGAATCGCCAGAAACCGTTTCCCCTCCCGCTCGATCCAGTGCGGTCCCAGAAAGCAAAATGGATCGGAGTGCGCCGCGTGAGCGATGCTTTCCATATCGTCTTGGACGGGATGTGTGGCCTGTGTCATCGGGATCGGCGAGGCTGCCTTCCGTATCGCCGGTTACATCTTAACTTAAGTTTCGGCGCTTATCTTGCCAGAGCTAGCGGCCGGGGCGCACTCACTTGGCCCCGACGCCGTAGCTCCCAGTCGCAGTGCTGAATCCAACAACCATGTTCTCTTTTGGTACAAAGGTACCATTGCCGCCCTAACGCTATGGCTTATATACACATAGACGCGGTTTGTGTGTAGACACTGGGCCGCTTCGGCCTGCCGGAACAGGGGTTATCCGCGTGTCGCTCGGCAAATCCCGAAAAGCTCGTCCAAAACAGCAGCGCTCAGGTTCCCCTTTGATGCAGGCGAACGGCAAAACCGCTGCGCGTCCAAAAACCCGCGCTTCTGCCGCGCGGCCTACGCGGCCCGTGGACGTCGCCAACCTGGAGATCCTCTTCGCACAGAATCCCGAGCCGATGTACGTCTACGACTGCGCGACCCTCCGCTTTCTGGAGGTCAACGATGCGGCGCTAAAAAAATACGGCTACACGCGAGAAGAATTCCTCCGCCTGCGCGCGACAGACATTCGCCCCGCGGAAGACGTTCCTCATCTCCTGAAGGCCCTGCGCCATCCCAGCAGCAAGGTTGACCCCCGGGGCTGCTGGCGGCATCGCCGGAAAAGCGGCCAAGTCTTCTATGTGAACGTGACCATCCAGCGCATCCGCTTTCGCGGCCGCGACGCGTGCATGGCCATCCTGCAGGACGTGAGCGCCCGCCGCGCTGCCGAAGAGGAGGCGGCTCAACGCAACGCCTACTGGCACGCCGTGATGGACAACAATCCTCTCGCCGTAGTCGGCCTGGATCTCGAGCGGCGAATCCAGACCTGCAACCCCGCCTTCGAACGCCTGTTCGGCTACCGCCTGGCCGATGTGTGCGGCAAGAGGATGGACCAAGTGGCAGTGCCCGCTTGCGCCGCGTCCATCGTGGACAGCCTGATGAAACGCACCGAGGCCGGCGAAGTTGTGCGCGTCAACGGCAAAGGCGTGCGCCGCGACGGTTCGATCCTGGACCTTCGCATCATGGCCGTGCCCCTGATTATCAACGGAGAGATGAAGGGCACCTTTGGCCTCTTCGAGGATATTTCTGAACAGATTCGCGCCGAGACCGCGCGCCGCCAGGCCGAGGACAAGTACCGTAGAATCGTGGACAACGCCGTGGAGGGCATCTTCGAGTCGGTTCCTGGCCACGGTTTGGTGACGGTCAATCCCGCGCTGGCGCACATGGCCGGATATTCCTCACCGGCCGAGATGGTGGTCTGTGTTTCCAACGTCCGGCAGCTCTACGCTGACCCCCAGGACCAGGAGCGATTGCAGCAAGTTCTCCGGGAGCGCGGTTTCGTTGAGGGGTTCGAATGCCAGATGCTGCGGAAGGACGGCAGCCGCTTGTGGATTTCCATGAGCGTCCGCGAAACCCCCGGCACAAAGGGCGCACCGACGATCCGAGATGGCACCATTGTGGATATTTCCGGCCGCAAGCGCTCCGAGCTCGAGCGCCAGGTGACAACGGAAATCATCCGCTCCGTTACCTTGACCGGCAACCTCGACGAGCTTCTCCGTCTGATTCACGCGGCTTTGAACAAGGTGATTGATGCCGAGAATTGCTTTATCGCTCTGCACGACCCCGCCACCGGCAATTTTCACTTTCCCTTCCACGTGGATAAGTTCGACAGCCTGACGCCACCCCAGAATATGGGCCGCAGTTGCACGGATTACGTGTTCCGCACCGGCCGGCCTCTGCTGCTCAACTCCGAACAATTCCGCGACTTAGTAAAACGCGGACACGTCGAGCTGGTCGGTACTCCCTCTAGCTCTTGGATCGGCGTCCCGCTCCGCACCCCCGCGGCCACCATCGGCGTGTTGGTCGTGCAGCACTATGAGCGCGAAAAGGCTTATACCGAGCGTGACCTGGAGTTCCTTGCCTCCGCCGGCGGATCCATCGCCCTGGCCATCGAGCGCAAGCGCGCCGAGGAGCGCGCCAGAGAAAGCGAGGCGCGCGTCCGCCTCTTGATTGACCAGTTGCCGGCCGTCGTCTCGGTGACCGACAAGAATTTGCGCTTCACCTCGATCGTGGGGGCCGATCTGGCGAAGCGGGGCATGAAACCCAACGATCTCCTGGGCCAGTCGCTGTTCGAGTTCTTTGAGACTTCAGATGCCACCTTTGCGCCCATTGCCGCTCATCTTCGCACCCTCGCTGGGGAGTCGGTAAGCTACCAGGTCGAGTGGAGGGGCGGTTCCTACGCCGGCCATACCGAACCCCTCCGTGATGCCGCTGGTGAGGTGCAGGGCGTTATCTGCCTTGCGCTGGACGTCACCGAGCGAAGGCGGCTCGAGGAACAGGTCCGCCAATCGCAGAAGATGGAAGCCGTGGGTCGCCTGGCCGGCGGCATTGCCCACGATTTCAATAACCTGCTCATGGTGATTCAAGGTTATGCGGACCTGCTGGCCGAGCGTCTTCCAGCCGACGATTCGTTGCAACGCAGCGCGGAACAGATTCAGACTGCGGCGCAGCGCGCCGCCTCGCTCACCCGACAATTGCTGGCCTTTAGCCGCCGCCAAGTGCTCGCTCCCTCGGTGCTGAATATCCAGTCGGTGGTTGCCGACATGGAAAAAATCCTGCGCCGCCTTATTGGCGAGGACATTGACCTAGAGGTTGTCTCCTCGCCGGATCTCTGGATGGTCCAGGCGGACCGCAGCCAGATCGAGCAGGTCATCCTTAATCTCGCCGTCAACGCCCGCGATGCTATGCCCCGCGGCGGCCGCCTCACCATCGAAACAGCGAACGCAGAACTCGCAGGCGGCGAATATCCCTCCCACTCGGTGCCTCCCGGAAAATACGTTGTGCTCTCAGTCACGGACAACGGCGTAGGCATGGACGAAAAGACCCGCGCGCGCATTTTTGAGCCGTTCTTCACTACCAAGGAGAAGGGAGAGGGCACGGGCCTCGGACTCGCTACCGTCTATGGCGTCGTCAATCAGAGCGGCGGCTACGTCGTGGTCTACAGCGAACCCGGCCGAGGGAGCTCGTTCAAAATCTATCTCCCGCGCACGGAACAGGCACAATTGAGCGCCGCCGGCGACGACCGCCCGGTCACCGGCTCGTTGCCGCGCGGAACGGAAGTCATTCTGCTCGCGGAAGATGAAAGAGGCGTCCGCGATTTGGCCCGCGAGTATCTCGAGACCATGGGTTACAAAGTCCTCCAAGCGGAGAACGGCCACATCGCCCTGGAACTCGCCGCCATGCATCGTGGCCCCATCCATCTCCTGCTCACCGACGTCGTTATGCCCGGCATTGGCGGGCGCGAGCTAGCTGCCAGGATTGCTGCCATTCGCCCGGACATCAAAACTCTCTACATGTCCGGTTACGCCGATCGTACCGCCAAGCGAGAGCGCTTGCTGGAAAGCGAAGCCGGGCTGCTGCAGAAGCCCTTTACGCTGGCAACCCTGGCATTGAAGCTGCGCGAGGTTCTAGCCGCCGAGGTTGTGGCCTAAATCTTCCGCCGCTCCCGGGATTCGCGTAGCCTTTTTTGTTTACTCGCTCCCCCTAAGGCTTCGTGTTTGCACCTCACCGGCGCGCAGAATCATCCTCTTTGGCCGGCCTGGGTTATCGTAGAATCGCTCGGTTAGGTCCTCTGCGCCACGCTGATGACGCGCCCTGCCACCCCCGCCGCTTGCCCCGAAAAGCAACTGCTGGTCTGCTGCGCGCGCACGCACATCTCGCCCGCCATCGCCGCCGATATTCGCGCGCTGGCTGCTGGCCCGCTCGATTGGGACCTGGTCTTTGCCGCGGCCGCCGACAACTCGATTACCCCGCTTCTGGCTCTGCAATTGTCCGCCGCGGCGCAGGACGCGCCGCCCCCAGGTGTCCTCGCGAGGCTCAAGGACGCCGCCCGCGCCCACGCGGTCCGCAGCCTGTTTCTGGCCGCCGAGTTGATTCGCATCCTGGACCTGTTCCGCTCCGCCGGGATTCAAGCTATCCCCTACAAGGGTCCGGTGCTTGCCGCGCAGGCCTACGGCGATCTGGCGCTGCGGGCCTTCGACGACCTCGATCTCGTGCTGCCCCAGCGCCAGATCGCCAAAGCGAACGAAGTGCTCGCCGGCCTCGGTTATCGCCCACGATTCCCGTGGGTCCTGTCGCCCGAAGCGCAGGCCTCTCTGGTACCTGGCGAATATCACTACCGCGACGACGCCCGCGGTCTCGTCGTCGAACTCCATACGGAAGTGACTCTGCGCCACTTTCCCCTGCGGCCCGACCTCGATCGCCTGGCCAGCCGACTAGTTCCCGTTTCGCTGAGCGGACATGAAGTCCGCACCTTTGTTCCCGAAGACACGCTTCTGTTCCTTTGTGTTCACGGCGCGAAGGACTTCTGGGAGCGCATCTCTTGGGTCGCGGACATCGCCGAATTCATCCAGGCGCAACCGCTCGATTGGGAGGTTGTTTTCGAACGCGCCGCTTCTCTGCGCCTCCGGCGCATGCTCCACCTCGGTCTTTCCCTAGCCGCTGCGCTTCTCGACGCGCCTCTGCCCAACGAAATCTCCGCGCGCGTCCGCAGCGACACCGTCGCCGTCTCGCTGGCTTCCGAACTTGCAGAGGGGCTCCTCGTCCGTGAACCTGTTCCGCTGGGTGCCGCCGCTATCTGCCGCTACCGCCGCCGCATGGTCGAGGGAACTTTCGCCGGCTGGCGGTATTTCCTGCGGTTGGCCACCGCCCCCGCCGAAGAGGATTGGCCGCAGATGCGCCTGCCGCGCGCCCTGGCCCCTCTTTACATAGCGCTGCGTCCCTTGCGCCTGCTTCGCAAATACGGCCTGGCCGGCGCACGTCTCCCTCGTCCGTCCCCCTGATGCACTGCTCCGCGCGGCAGGAACTCTCGCGCACCCGCCGCCTCCTGCGGTAAAATCGCACCACGTTTTGCAGTTCGGGTCCGGCGCGGTCGGAGTTGCCATGTTGCTGCGATTCGTGGTCTGAAACTTTTTGCGAGGGAAAAACCGTGATCTCCCCTTCCAATCCGCTTTCCTCGTTACCATCGTCGGCGCAAGTCGTGAACCCCCTCAAGGCTCTCGCTCGCTTTGGCCAGTCCGTCTGGCTCGACTACATCCGTCGCAATTTGCTCACCAGCGGCGAGCTCGCGCGCTTGATCGAAGAAGACGGCCTCTGCGGCATGACTTCCAACCCTGCCATTTTCGAAAAGGCCATCGCCGGCAGCGCCGACTACTCTGAGGCGCTGCGGCAGTTCGCCACCCGTGGGGATCCCGACGCCAAGTTCGTTTACGAACAACTCGCCATTCGCGACATTCAAGACGCCGCCGACGCCCTCCGCGGCGTCTATGACCGGACCCGCCGCCGCGATGGTTACGTCAGCCTGGAGGTTTCTCCGTACCTCGCGCACAAGACCGGGGAAACTATCGAAGAAGCTCGTCGGCTCTGGAAGACCGTGGGCCGCGAGAACGTCATGATCAAGGTTCCCGGCACCCCTGAAGGCATCCCGGCCGTGCGCCAGCTTATCGGCAGCGGCGTCAACGTCAACGTCACCTTGCTCTTCGCCCTGGATGTCTACGCGCAGGTCGCCGAGGCGTTTATTTCTGGCCTGGAGGATTACTCCGCGCGCGGCGGCGATCTGAGTCGTGTCGCGAGCGTGGCCAGCTTCTTCGTCAGCCGCATTGACACCCTGGTGGACGCCCAACTCAGCGCCTGCCTCCAGTCCGCCCAGAACCCCGATGAGGGCGTGTCGCTCGGGAACCTGCAAGGGAAAGCCGCCATCGCCAGCGCGAGAATCGCTTTCCAGAAGTATCGCGAGATTTTCAGCACGCCTCGCTGGCAGGCGCTCGCGCGCCGCGGCGCGCAGACCCAGCGCCTTCTCTGGGCCAGCACCAGCACCAAAAATCCCGCCTATCGCGACGTCCTCTATGTCGAAGAGCTGATTGGCCCCGATACCGTCAACACTGTTCCCCCCGCCACGCTGGACGCTTTCCGCGACCACGGCATCCCGCGCGCGAGCCTCGAAGAGGACCTTGGCGCCGCCCACCGCACCCTAGAAGACTTGGCCCGCGCCGGCATCTCTCTCAAGGCCGTCACGGACCAGCTCGCCGCCGAGGGCGTAAAACTTTTTGCTGATGCGTTCGACAAACTGCTTGCCGCCGTCGCCGTGCAGTTGAAGCATCCGGCCTCGCCCGCCGCGGCCGGCCCGCCTGCCGTGGCAGGCCCGACAGGCCGATGAAGTACCGCTTGCCCGATTCTCTGGCGCGCGCCGTGCAAGCCACGATCGCGGACTGGAAGGCCCATGACAAGGTGCAGCGCCTCTGGTCCCGCGATGCCTCTCTGTGGACCGGCTCCGATGAAAGCCGGTGGCTTGGCTGGCTCGACGTCGCGCAGGAACAGCTCGCACATCGGGACCAATTCGAGAATATCGCCGCCGAGATTCGCTCCGCAGGTTTCACGCGCGCTCTGCTTCTGGGCATGGGTGGCTCGAGCCTCTGCGTCGAAGTCCTCAAGCTCACCTTTGGAAAAATTTCCGGCTATCCGGAAATGCTGGTTCTCGATTCCACCGATCCCGCGCAAGTGCGCTCCATCGAGTCGCGGCTCGATCTGGCGCGAACCATCTTCATCGTTTCGAGCAAGTCC
>Ga0187780_10001943_pt1 | contig 15569 bp, 11 predicted proteins | sample 1015_Q2_SP10_20__FD_132429 | JGI IMG/M metagenome (GOLD analysis project Ga0187780, IMG submission 132429) | Tropical peat soil microbial communities from peatlands in Department of Meta, Colombia - 1015_Q2_SP10_20_MG | ecosystem: Environmental > Terrestrial > Soil > Wetlands > Peat | place... | reverse complement strand
CTGGTGGACATGCTGGCCGACCCCGCGTGCCGGCGCCGGGCCGGCCGGGCGCTGGTGGCCGTCGGCGCGCCGGCGGTGCCGGCGCTGTGCGAGCAGCTCACCCGCAAGGGCGCCGCGCGCGCGGTCAGGCTGCTCGTGCCGCGGCTGCTGCGGCGGATCCCGACGCCCGAGACCTACGAGCGGCTGCGCGCCCTGGTGCGGGTCGAGGACAGCCACCTGCGGCTGCGGATCTGCGCCGCGCTGTCGCACCTCCGGCGCTCGCTGCAGCTGCCGCCGGAGCCGGTGGACGCCATCTACGCGCTGGTCCTCGACGAGGTGCGCGAGACGTACGGCAACCTCGCCGGGTGGGAGGCGGCGCGGCCGATGTACTCCACGCCGCTGCTCGAGGAGGTGTTCGAGTTCCGGCGCGATCGCGCGGTGCGGCGGGTGCTGCGGATCCTCGAGCTGCGCTACGATCCCGAGCCGATGGCCCTGGTGCGGGAGCGGATCGTCGACCCCGGCCGCCGCGCCAACGCGCTGGAGGTGCTGGACACGCTGCTCGACGCGCCGCTGCGGCCGCTGGTGATGCCGTTCCTCGACGACCTCCCGGTGCGCGAGCTGCTGCGGAAGGCGGGGACCCTGGTCCCGGCGACGCCGCCGCCCCCGGAGTTCCTGCGCCGGCACTGCCGGCACCCCAACCCCTACGTCGTGCTGCTCGCGCTGGACGCGCTGGCGCGGCGCGCGGACCGGGTGGGCGGCGAGGAGGGCCGGCGCGCCCTCGGCCACCCCGACCCCCTGGCCCGCGAAGGCGCGCTGCACGCGGTGACCGCCGCCGATCCCGTGGGCGCCCCCGCGCTGATCCGTCCGCTGCTCGCCGACCCCGACCCCACGGTGGCGCGCCACGCCGCCAGGGCCCTGGCGCGCCTCGAAGGGCGCCCGATCCCGGAGGACCCCTTGTACGCCACGGTGGAGAAGATCCTGTTCCTCAAGAGCGCGCCGGTGTTCGAGCGGGTGAGCGGCGAGGACCTCGCCGCGCTGGCGCGCGTCGCGGAGGTCGAGACCTATTCGGCCGGCCAGGCGGTCTTCCGCGAGGGCGACATCGGCGACGCCCTGTACGTGCTGGTGCGCGGCAAGGTGTCCATCGCGAGCGGGGGCGAGCAGCTGGCCGAGCTCGGCCGCGGCGAGGCGTTCGGCGAGATGGCGGTCCTCGACGAGGCGCCGCGCAGCGCCACGGCGGTCGCCGTGGAGGAGACCGAGGTCCTGCGGATCGGCAGCGAGGAGTTCTACGAGATCCTGCACGAGCAGGTGGAGATCGCCGAGGGCGTCATCCGCATGCTCACGCGCCGGCTCCGGGAAGCCGACGCGGTCATCCAGCACCTGCAGGCCTCAGCGCGCTAGCGCGGGCTCCCGGACGTTCATCTCGCGCGCGATCGCGAGCCCGCGGTCGAGCGCCTTGCAGTTGATCTCGAACACCTTCGGATGCCTGGTGACGTGCTTCAGGCCCTCGACCAGCGCACTCCGGTCCAGCACGTGCGCCTTGTGCGCCGCCCAGACCCCGAGCGACACCACGTTCATCGACCGCGCGCTGCCCAGCGCCACCGCCTCGGCGCTGCAGTGCACCGCCATCACCGTCACGTCGTTCCGCTTCGGCAGGCGCGTCACCACGTCGGCGTTGAGCACGATCAGGCCGCCCGGCACCACGCCCGGCTCGAACCGGTCGAGCGACATGTCGTTGTAGACGATCAGGCTGTCCATCTGGGTCAGGACCGGCGAGCCGATCGGCACGTCGGAGACGACCACCTCGGTGCGCGAGGTGCCGCCCCGGATCTCGGGGCCGTAGGACGGCAGCCCGGTGGTGTAGAACCCGCGCTGCGCGGCCATCGCCGCCCACGACAGCAGCTTGCCCATGAACACGGCGCCGTCGCCGCCGCTGCCCGAAATCATGATCCGCTCGATCATCGCGGCATCCCTCCCGGCGGCTCCTTGATGACGCCCGGCTTGTAGGCGGGCATCAGGGTCTCCACCACGTACTTGTGGGCGTCCACGGGGTCGAGCTTCCAGCCCGACGGGCACGCCGACAGGATCTCGACCACCGACAGGCTGCGGTTCTTCTCCTGGTTCAGGAACGCCTGGCGGATGTACTTCTTGGTCCTGCGAATGCTCGGGGCGTCGTGGACCGACGTCCGCACGGCGAACGAGCAGCCCTGCTGGAGCGCCAGCGCCTCGGTCATCGTGATCGGGTAGCCGTGGTTCTTGACGTCACGCCCGTCCGGCGACGTCGAGGTGACCATGCCCATCAGCGTCGTGGGCGCCAGCTGGCCGCCGGTCATCCCGTAGATCGCGTTGTTGAGGAAGATCAGCACCGTCGGGTCGCCGCGCGCCGCCGCGTGGAACGTCTCGCCGATCCCGATCCCGGCCAGGTCCCCGTCGCCCTGCAGCGTGAACACCCGCAGCTCCGGGTGCTGGCACTCGATGCCCCAGGCCACCGAGGTGGCGCGGCCGTGCGCCGCCTGCTGCCAGTCGATGTCGATGTACCGGTACGCGAACACCGTGCAGCCCACGGAGGCCACGCCCACCGCGACCTCCTGGATGCCCAGGTCGTGGATCACCTCCGCCAGCAGCTCGTGCACCGTGCCCTCGTCGCAGCCCGGGCAGTAGTGCATGTCGCCGATCCGCAGCGGGTCCTTGCCGAAGTGCAGGTGCTTGCGGACGTTGTCGACCGTCACCGCGCCGTCGGGACAGACCACGGCGCAGTTGCCGCACGCCGAGCACTTGACCAGCCCGCCCTCGACCAGCCGGGTGGGCTTCACGCCGCGGTGGTTGAACGTGTCGGCGTACTCGATGATGTCCTCGGGGCACGCGGCGATGCACACACCGCACCCCTTGCAGACCTGGAAGTCGAACTCCACCCGGGGCAGCACCGCGCCTTCCGTGGCCGTGCCGGTCATCGGGCACCTCCCTTCGGGAACTCGCGTTGCAGCACCTCGGCGATCTCGTCCGGCGTCGGGATGACGCCGCCCTGCCGGCCGTAGAACTTCACCGGGTCGATCCGGCCGAGCTCGAACAGCGTGCCCTTCACGTCCTCCACCATCTGCCCGGCGTTCATCTCCACCACCAGCCACCTGCGCGGCCGCCCGACCAGCGGCCGGAACCCGTCCACCGGGAACGGGAACAGCGAGATCGGCCGCACCAGCCCGACCTTACGGCCCGCGCCCCGCAGCTCGTCCACCGCCGTCTTCGCGATGCGCCCCGCCAGGCCGAACGCCACGATGATCACCTCGGCGTCGTCGGCCTGGTACTCCTCCCAGCGCTGCTCCCGCTGCGCGATCTGCGCGTAGCGGGCGTGCAGCATCCGGTTGTGCGCCTCCAGCTCCGGCGGCTCGATGATGATGCTGTTTACCAGGTTCGCCTTGCGGCCGCCCTTGCGGCCCGTGGTGGCCCAGGTCTTCGGCGGCAGCCCGCTCTCGTCGAACGTCGAGAAGGTCAGGTTCTCCCACATCTGCCCCAGCGTGCCGTCGAGGCAGAGCAGCGTCGGCGTCCGGTACAGGTCGGCCAGCCGGACGCACAGCATCGTGAGGTCGGCGCACTCCTGCACGGTGGCCGGCGCCATCACCGGCATCCGGTACCCGCCGTGGCCCCCGCCCTTTACCGACTGCCAGTAGTCCTCCTGCGAGCCGTACACCGTGCCGAGCCCCGGACCGCCGCGCATGACGTTGACGATGAAGCACGGCAGCTCGGCGCCGGCGATGTAGGAGATCCCCTCCTGCTTGAGGCTCACGCCCGGGCTCGACGACGAGGTCATGCAGCGCAGCCCCGCCCCCGCCGCCCCGTAGACCATGTTGATGGCGGAGATCTCCGAGTTGGCCTGGGTGTACGTCTTGCCCAGCTTCGGCAGCCGCTCCGCCATGTACTCCGGTATGTCGGTCTGCGGCGTGATCGGATAGGCGAAATAGGCGTCGATGCCGCTGCGGATCGCCGCCTCGGCGATCGCCTCGCAGCCCTTGAGCAGCACCTCGCCCTCGGCGCCGCGCTCGGCCGCCGCGCGCCGTCCCGCCTCGAGCACCCCGGCTTCCGCCGTCATGTCGAGCTCCTCGCAATAGCGTCCCTGAGATCGCGGACCCACTCGAGCGAGCGTCCGCACTCCTCGCAGCTCACCGCCACGTGCGGGCAGGGCACCCCGTCGGCCTGGCATTCCGCGCACCGCGGCTCCGCGAGCAGCCCGAGCAGCTCGTCGAACTGGCGAAAGAAGATCGTCTGCGCCTCGACCGGCAGCGCGGCCCTGAGCTCGCGCACCAGCCGCTCCTCCCGGACGAGCGCCGCCGTGCTCGTGGCGTTCCGGTCCGGACCCAGTTCAGGCGACACGTCCGCTCCTGGTCGCGTGCGACGCCAAGGAGTGGCAAAAAGCGGACCAATCCCGTCGCCGTTCCTATGACAGGCAAACGGGAGCGCGACGGTCGGTGATGCGGCCGACTACGAGCGGGAGAGCTTCGCGGCGCGCAGCACGGCCTCACGCACCGTTTCGAGGTCGGTGGGCTTCTCCAGCATGCGCCAGGGCTCGAGGTGCTCGGCCGTCTGCAGCTCGAGGAGCGCGGTGATGTCGCCCGAGACGACGACAATCCGGCTCGCCAGCTCGGGGCGCTCTTGCCGGGCGGCCTGGACGACCTCCCAGCCGTTCACCACCGGCATCTTGAGATCGAGGAGGATGGCGTCCCAATCCTGGCGGCGGATCAGGTCGAGCGCCTCGCCGCCGTCGCGGGCCGTGGTGACGCGCGCGCCGAGGCGGGTGAAGTAGCGCGCCCAGGCGTTCCGCACGGCGTCCTCGTCGTCGGCCACGAGGAGGCGCAGGTCGGTCGCACCGTTGTCGCCGCCCGTCCGGGCCGGCGGCGGCGCGACCTGCGCCGGCGCTTCGCTCCCGTCGCCCCGGGGCGCCGCGGGCGCGGCCGGCAGGCGCAGCTCGAACCGGGCGCCGCCCATGCGCCCCTCGGCCAGGGACAACGTGCCCGAGTGGGCGATGGCGATCTGGGCCGCGACCGACAGGCCGAGCCCCAATCCGCCGTCGGTACCCTCGCCGACGAAGAAGGGGTCGAAGATCCGGTTGCGGATGTCCGCCGGGATGCTCGGTCCCGAGTCCTCGACCGCGACGAGCACGGTGTCCGTCTCGGCGCGGGTCTCCACGACGACCGCGCGCCGGCTCGAGGCGCCGGCGGCGCGCAGCGCGTTGGCGAGGAGATTGACGAGCACCTGCCCGATCTGGCCGCGGTCCACCCGCGCGGCCGGCAGCCGCGGCTCCAGCCGCGTCTCGAGCGCCACGCGCTCGGCCCGGAATTCGTCGCCCAGCAGTGCGACGGTGTCGGTGACGACGGCGTTGAGGTCGGACGGCCGGCGCTCGGCCGGCCGGGCCCGCACGAAGCTCAGGAGTCCGGCCACCACGCGGCCGGCGCGGCGGGCGTGCTCCTGGATCAGGCGCATCGACTCGCGGGTCTCCTCGGGAGAGGAAGCCTGCAGCGCCTGGCTGGAGCGGGCGAGCACGACCTGCAGCGGGTTGTTCAGCTCGTGAGCCATCCCGGCGGCCAGCTCGCCCACGGCGCGCAGCCGGTCGTGCTGGCGCAGCCGCGCCTCGAGGGCGCCGGTCATCTGGTTCACGTCCCGCGCCAGCTCGCCGATCTCGTCGTCGGAGGTGACGGCGGCGCGGTGCGCGAGGTCGCCCGCCGCGATGATGCGCACGTCGTCGTGGAGGCGCGCCATCGGGCGGACGAACCGCTCGCGCATGAGGACCACGCTGGCCACGAGGAGCGCCAGGGCGAACGCGACCGACGCGGCGATCACCACGCGGGCGCGGTCCGCGGCGGCCACCGCGCGCTCCTGGCTGGCCTGCGCCTCCTCGACGCTGGCCGCGACCAGCTCCGACATCAGGGACGCCACGCGCTTCCGGTCGGCGCTCGCCGCCGCCAGGAGGGCGAGCGCGCGCTGCCCGCGTCCCGCGGCCTGCTCGACCAGCGCCTGCGCGATGGCGGTATCCGCCGCGCCCACCAGCGAATCGGCCCGGTCGAGCCGCTGGCCGAACCGCACCGGCACGTCGGCCACGAGGCGCGGATCCCGCTCCGCAGCCAGGCGGGAGCGGATCGCCCCGAGCTCGGCGAGGGCGGCCGGGTTGCCGGACCCGACCCAGCGATAGGCCGCGGCCAGCGCGTCGCGCAGGTCGCGCTCCTCGGCGGTGGCGGCGGAGTACAGCGGGAGGATCGGCGCGGTCGCCTGCCGCACCAGCTGCGCGTGCGGCGCCAGCGCGATCACGGAGACGACCGCCAGCGCGGACAGGGACGCGAACGCGAGGGAGGCGATGATCCAGGCCCAGCCGCGGATCGTGGGCCGTTTCACCTGCGGGCATTCCCGGTCGGCGGGACCGGCGAAACGCGGGTGCGCAACCCGCCCAGTCGGAGTATCATCAAGCCGGCTTCAATGTACCGCCGGGCCTCCGGCTTCGTAACCGACCACCCCATTCTCCCCGGTGACGTCATGACGAGATCAGTGTGGTTCGCCTTCATCGCCGTCGCGGCGGCGGCGGCCGTCGCGCGCGCCCAGCAGCCCGCCTTCGCGCCGGGAGCGTCCGTCCCGGTCCGGCCCGGCGTTCCGGACACCTCGCCGTTCCGGCCGCTGGCGCTGCCCGACCCCGACGCGTTCCGCACCGGCGCCGGCACGCCCGGCCCGCTGTACTGGCAGCAGCGCGCCGACTACACCATCCGCGCGACGCTCGACACCGGCACCCTGAGCGTGCGCGGCGAGGAGACGATCCGCTACACCAACAACTCGCCGGACACGCTGCGCTACCTGTGGATCCAGCTCGACCAGAACATCCAGTCGCCCACCAGCAAGTTCGCCCCGCTCACCGAGGCGATGGCCGCCGGCTTCGGCATCCGCGGCGACACCGGCTACGTGGGCGGCTACACGCTCGAGCGGGTGAACGCGCTGCGCGCCGCCCGTCCCGGCGCCAGGCCGACGGCGACCGCGCTCACCTGGCACGTCAACGCGACGATGATGCGGGTGGACCTCGACCGGCCGCTCGCGCCGAAGGCCGCGGCGCAGCTCGACATCGCGTGGCACTACGTGGTGCCGCGCCAGCAGGGCCGGACCGGCCGCGAGCACTTCCCCGAGGGCTGGCTGTACGAGATCGCGCAGTGGTATCCGCGGATGGCCGTCTACGACGACGTGCGAGGCTGGAACACCAACCAGTACCTCGGCAACGGCGAGTTCTACCTGGAGTACGGGGACATCGACTTCAGCATCACCGCGCCGGCCAACTACACGGTGACCGGCACCGGCGTCCTCCAGAACGCCGCCGAGGTGCTGACGGCCCGCCAGCGCGAGCGGCTGGCCGCGGCGGTCCGGTCGGACACCACGATCCACGTCATCGCGCCGGACGAGGTGGGCAGGCCCGAGCTGCTGCCTCCCGGCACCGGGGCCACCCGCACCTGGCACTTCGCCGCCAAGAACGTGCGCGACGTCGCGTGGGCGGCCGCGCCGAACTTCATCTGGGACGCCTCGGGCTGGGAGGGCGTGCTGATCCAGGCGCTCTATCCGCCGGCCGGCCTGCCGCTGTGGTCGCAGGCCGCCGACATGGGCCGCCACACGATCATGCATCACTCGCGCTGGTACCGGTACCCGTATCCGACCGCCATCAACGTGAACGGGCCGGTGGGCGGCATGGAGTACCCCATGATCGTGTTCTGCTCGGAGCGGCACGACGAGCACGGTCTCTACTTCGTCACGACCCACGAGCTGGGCCACCAGTGGTTCCCGATGATCGTGGGGAGCAACGAGCGGCTGTACGGCTGGCAGGACGAAGGTTTCAACACCTTCATCGACTACTTCTCGTTCCACGACCGCTATCCGAACGACACGGCCACGGTCGACGGCCCGGAGATGGGCCGCACCTCCGGCTGGTGGGTGAGCCTGGTGACGCACTACACCGGCCGCGAGGCGCCCATCATGGAGCCGCAGGACCGCAACCCGCCGTTCCTGAGCAGCGTCCTCCACTACCCCAAGACGGCCCTCGGCCTGCACCTGCTCCGCACCGAGCTGGTGGACTCGACGCTGTTCGACGCGGCGTTCCGGGAATACGCGCGGCGCTGGGCGTTCAAGCACCCGACGCCGGCCGACTTCTTCCGCACCATGAACGACGCGCTGGGCGAGGACCTGTCCTGGTTCTGGCGGAGCTGGTTCTACCGCAGCGACCACCTGGACCAGGCGGTGGACTCGGTCACGCAGCGGGACACGGCGGGCGCGTCGATCGCGCGGATGTACTTCTCCAACAAGGCCGAGATGGTCTGGCCGCTGGACCTCGAGGTGGACCTCGCCAACGGCGCGGTCGAGCACGTGAAGCTCCCGGTGGAGGCGTGGTACCGGGGCTCGCCTTACATCTATGTGCACCGCTGGCCGGCGAAGGTCGTCAAGGTGGTCATCGATCCGCGCGGCGTGTACCCCGACGTGAACCGCGCGAACAACACCTGGACCGCCGGTCAGTGAGGCGGCAGGAAGGGTGACGTAGCGGCGGCAACGCCCCGGAACCCCGGACGGCGAACGCCAAGGGGCCGGCCTCGTCGAGGCCGGCCCCTTGGCGCGTCGCACCCGGGCGCCGCGGACCCGCCCGGCCCTCACCTGCCCAGGAGAGCCCCCCGCACCGTGGTCGGAGCGTTGAACCCCGGGTGGCCGGGCGGCGCACCCACGCTGGTGCACGGGCTCGGGAACACGCACGACAGCCGCGCGCCGAACACCAGGTTGTTGCGGAAGTCGAGGCTGACGGTCTGGCTCGTCGGCGCCGTCGTGCCCTGGAGGCGCGGCATCGTCACGTTGACGAGCTGTCCGCCGAAGAAGCAGATGTTCTCGGTGCCCCCCTCGTAGGGGCCCGATGTCAGCGTCGTGCTGCCGAAGCAGAGCGAGTTCTGCGTGATCTGGATCTGCCCGCCGTTCGCCTCCCAGTAGGTGCCGGTGGACTGCTGCGCCTCCCCGCCCCCGGCGCCGGTCTTGTCCCCGGAATTGCCGAAGCTCGTGGTGTTGATCGTGGTCAGGGGCAGCGTGGTCGCGAGGGTCGCCGCCAGCACCAGGCCCTTCCAGGTCGAGTCGGCGGGGTTGTACCACAGGACGCCCAGCCAGCTCAGCGTGTCGTTCGGCGTCACGTTCTTGTTCTGGATGAACAGCTGGACGCCCACGACGGTCCATCCCGACGCGAACGCCGCGGCCCGCGCGACGCCGGATCCGGACGGCGGCCGGTAGTCGGGATTCGGCACGACCACCGTCGTCGAGTCGCCGGCGAAGATGTCCGGGGCCAGCGGTGAGAGATCGTAGCCCAGGGCGTCGAGCGAGTGGTTGCGCTGGACGAACGCGATGGCCGAGTCCCGCTCGCCGGGGAGCCAGGGCCGCCGCACCGTGACGAACTGCGCCGCCGCGCCCAGGATCGTGAGGCTGTCCACGATGCGCGCCGGGCTGCCGGCCGCGCCGGCCGCCGTGATCGTGATCGTGTCCACGTACGTCCCCGGCGCCAGCGCGACCGGATCGACCACCCAGCGCACCGGCGCCGAGCCCGTCCCGCCCGCCGTCACGATGGTGAGCCAGCGACCTCCTCCGTGCGCCGCCGTCCAGCGGGCGGCCGCCGAGCCCGCGCCGGTGAGCGCGACCACGGCGGAATCCGGCGTCACCGCGGCGCTGTCCTGACCGAGGGCGAGGCTGCGGCTCCCCGTCGCCGTGACCGTGAGCTGCGGCGTCGTGACGTCGGCGCATGCGGCCACGAGCACCGCCAGGCAGGCCGCGGCCGGGACGACGGCGCGCCGCATCACGCTCTCCCCCGGCGGGCGCGGGCCGCCCGAAGCCGAGCGACCACCGCCGCCGGTCCGGTGCACGGCGACGGGAACACGCACACGATGCGCGCGCCGGTGATCACGGCCGTGCGGAAGTCGAAATTGACCGTCTGCGTCGTGGGGGCCGTCGCGCCCGTGAGGCGGGGCATCGTGAGGTTGACCAGGCGCCCTCCGAAGCTGCAGGTGCGGCTGGTGCCGCCCTTCCAGACTCCCGACGTGAGGGTGACCTTCGCGCTGCAGCGGTTGTTGCTCGAGATCTGGACCTGGCCCCCGTTCGCCTCCCAGTACGTTCCCGTGGACTGCTGCGACTCGCCGCCGCCGGAACCGGACGTGCCCCCGGAGGCGTCGAAGGCCGACGTCGACACGGTGGTGAGCGCGATCGTCGTCGCCTTGGTGGCGGCGATCGTCCAGCCCTTCCAGGTCGAGTCCGCCGGGTTCCACCACATCACGCCGAGCCAGCTCAGCGTGTCCCACGGCGTGTTGGCGTGGTCCTGGATCGAGATCGAGATGCCGACGGCTCCCCAGCCCGCGCTGAACTGCACCACCCGCGGCGGGCCTCCGGAGCGGGGGGCCTGGTAGAGCGGGTTGGGCACCACCACCGTCACCGAGTCAGGGTCGAACAGCTGCGGCGCCAGGTCCGCGAGGTCCCCGAGGTAGGGAAGCGACGTGTGGTTGCGGGCCGCGGCCGCGACGGCGGAATCCCGCTCGCCGGGCAGCCACGCCCGGCGCACGGCGATGAGCTGCGCCGGCGCGCCGCGCACGGTGAGACTGTCCACCAGCCGCGCGGGGCTGCCCGCCGCCCCGGCCGCGCTGACGGTGATCGTGTCGACGTAGGTCCCGGGCGCCAGGTAGATCGGATCCACCACCCAGCGCAGCACCGCCGAGCCCGTGCCGCCGGGCGTCACGATGGTCAGCCAGGTGCCCGACCCGTGCGCCGCCGTCCAGGGCGCCGTCGCCGAACCCGCGCCGGTGAGCGCGACCGCGGCGGAATCCGGGGTCACCGCGATGCTGTCCTGGCTGATGCCCAGGCTGCGGCTCGCCGGCAGCACCGTGAGCGTGAGCTTGGGCGACGCGACGTCCGAGCACGCCACGGCCAGAAGCAGGCCGGCGACGATCGTCAGCTGTCGTGGAAGCATGAGTCGCAGTCTCCGGCGCGCGCGTGCGCGCCTCTGGGCGTTTTCCGCGCCGCGCCAATATTATAGGAGCGGCGGACCGGAGCCAGATGGCGGAGGTCGCGGCCGCCCCCCCTGGACCCCACGGGAACGCCATGACACGTGTGATCGCCGGCACGGCCGCCCTCCTTCTCGCCGCCGGGGCGGCGCGCGCCCAGCCGGCCGCGACCTTCGCCCCGGCCGCCGACCTCATCGTCACCGCGCGCCGCATCTACACGGTGGACCCCGACCGGCCGACGGTGGAGGCCGTGGCGGTCCGCGGCGGCCTCATCGCCTTCGCCGGGAGCGAGCGCGAGGCCATGGCGCTCGGCGGGCCGCGGACACGGATGCTGCGGCTCGGCGAGGCGACCGTGATCCCCGGCATCGTGGACGCCCACGCCCACCTCCTCGGCATCGGCCTGGCGCTGCGCAACGTGGACCTCACCGGCGCGCGGAGCTACGACGAGGTGGTCGAGCGGGTGGCGGCGCGTGCCCGGTCGACGCGCCCGGGCGAGTGGATCCGCGGGCGCGGCTGGGACCAGAACGCCTGGCCGGACCGCCGCTTCCCGACCGAGGCCGCCCTGAGCCGGGCGGTGCCCGACCATCCGGTCGTGCTCACGCGCGTCGACGGCCACGCGGTGCTGGTCAACGCCCGCGCCCTCGAGATCGCCGGCATCACCGCGGCCACGCCCGACCCGCCGGGCGGCCGCATCATCCGGAACCCCGACGGCTCGCCGACGGGCGTCCTTGTCGACGTCGCCCGGAGCCTGGTCGACCGCGTCGTCCCGCCGCCCTCGCGGGAGGAGACCCGGGCGGCGGTGCTGGCGGCGGTGGCCGAGCTGAACCGATGGGGCGTGGTGGGCATTCACGACGCGGGGGTCGAGGCGCCCACCATCGACCTGTACGAGGAGCTCGCGCGCGCCGGCCAGCTCCAGCTGCGCGACTACGTGATGGTCTCGGGCGACAGCGGGGCGACGGTGCTGCGCTACCTGCGGCGCGGACCGCAGAGCGCGCTGGACGACGGGCGCCTGTGGATCCGGGCGATCAAGCTCTACGCCGACGGCGCGCTGGGCTCCCGCGGCGCGGCGCTGCTGGAGGACTACAGCGACGAGCCGGGGAACCGGGGCCTGATCATCACCCCGGGCGACTCGATCGAGCGCGTCGCCGTGGCCGCGCTGCGCTCCGGCTTCCAGGTGTGCGTGCACGCCATCGGCGATCGCGCCAACCGGATGGTGCTCGACGCGTACCAGGCCGCGCTCGACTCGGTGCCCACGGCCGACCACCGCTTCCGCATCGAGCACGCCCAGATCCTCTCGCCGCAGGACATCCCGCGGTTCGCGGCGCTCGGCGTCATTCCCTCGATGCAGACCAGCCACCAGACCAGCGACATGGCCTGGGCGCCGAGCCGGCTCGGGTGGGGCCGCCTCCTGGGGGCGTACGCGTGGCGCTCGCTGCTCAACACCGGGGTGGTGATCCCCAACGGCACCGACGCGCCGGTGGAGGCCGTGAACCCGATGATCCGGTTCCACGCCGCCGTCACGCGGCAGGACGCGGACGGATGGCCAGCGGGCGGCTGGTTCCCCGCCGAGCGGATGAGCCGCGAGGAGGCCCTCGAGAGCATGACCGCCTGGCCGGCCTACGCGGCCTTCATGGAGCACGTGGCCGGGTCGCTGACGCCCGGGAAGTACGCCGACTTCACGGTGCTCGATCAGGACATCATGACGGTGGCGCCCGAGCGGATCCTCGAGACCCGGGTGGTGATGACCGTCCTGGGCGGCGTCCCGGTCTACCAGAGGAGCGCGCCATGACGGACACGCTGGAGGCCTTCCGGCACTTCCGGGAGAAGATGAACGCGGCGATCCTCGCCGCCGACAACCTGGCCATCAACCGGTTCTTCGCGCTGGACGCGCGGGCCTACGAGGCCGGGGCCCTGCCCGCCAAGACCAAGGAGCTGCTGGGCCTGGTGGCTTCCCTGGTGCTGCGCTGCGACGACTGCGTCACCTACCACGTCGTGCGCTGCCGCGAGGAGGGCGTGACCGATCCGGAGTTCTACGACGCCTTCGCCGTCGCCCTGATCGTCGGGGGATCGATCGTCGTCCCCCACCTGCGGCGCGCGGTCGCCCGACTCGAGGAGCTGCCGGCCCGATGAGCGCGCGCACGATCCTCCCGGCGCTGCTGGCCGCGCTCGCCGTCTCCGCCCCGCTCACCGCCCAGGGCCCGGCCGCGCCGCCGCCGCTGGCGCTGGTGGGCGCCACGCTGGTGGACGGCACCGGCGCGCCGCCGGTGCCGGGCGCGGTCGTGCTCGTGCGCGGCGGGCGCATCGCCTGCGCCGGGCCGCGGGGCGCCTGCCGCATTCCGGCCGGCGTGCGGCGGCTCGACCTGGCCGGCGCGTGGATCATCCCCGGCCTCGTCGACGCGCACGTGCACTTCGCCCAGACCGGCTGGGTGGACGGACGGCCGGACGCGCTGGACCTGCGTTCGCGCTACCCGTACGAGCGCGTCGTGGCCGACCTTGAGGCGCGGCCGGAGCGGTTCCTGCGCGCCTACGTGTGCGCGGGCGTCACCGGGGTGTTCGACGTCGGCGGGTATCCGTGGACCTGGGCGCTGCGCGAGCGGGCCGAGCGCGACACGCTCGCGCCGCACGTCGCGGCCGCCGGGCCGCTGCTCAGCACGGTGCCCCATCCCCGGATCAACCTCGGCGACGAGCAGCAGATCGAGTACGTCCCGGACGACTCCGCGGCGCGCGAGGCCGTGCGCGAGCACGTCGCCCACCGCACCGACGCGGTCAAGATCTGGTACATCGTCGGCCCGGGCGCCGACACCTCGCACCTCAAGTCCGTCGTGCACGCCATCGCGGAGGAGACGCACCGCCTCGGCGCGCGGCTCATCGTGCACGCCACCGGTCTGTGGGAGGCCAAGGACGCGCTGCGGGCCGGCGCCGACGTGCTCGTGCACAGCGTGATCGACCAGCCGGTGGACGACGAGTTCCTGGGACTGGCGCGCGAGCGGCACGCGATGTACGTGCCCACGCTCACGGTCTACGACGGCTACCGGCAGGTGCTGCTCCGGCACTTCGAGCCCCACTACCCGCTGGGATGCGTGGACTCGGCGACGCTGGCGCTGGCACGCTCGACCGACTCGCTGCCGCCCCCGACCGGCGTCACGCCCGACTTCGCCGAGCGGCAGCGGGCGAGCGCCGCGCGGGCGCTCGCGCTGGGCGAGGCCAACCTGCTCGCCGTCTTCCGCGCCGGCATCACCGTGGCGATGGGGACCGACGCGGGGAACCCGCTGACCCTGCACGGCCCCTCGGTCTACTGGGAGATGCGGGCGATGCAGGAGGCCGGCCTGTCGCCGATGGACGTGCTGGTCGCCGCGACCCGCAACGGCGCGCGGGCGATGGGCCGCGAGCGCGACCTGGGCACGGTGGAGCCGGGCAAGCTCGCCGACCTCGTGGTGCTCGGAGCCGACCCCACGGCCGACGTCCGGAACGTGGAGGCGGTGCGCTGGATCGTGCGGGACGGCGCGCTCACGACGCCGGCGCAGGCGCGGCCGTGACGCCACGGCTCCCCTGAAACGGGCGGCCGGCGCCGCCACCTGCAGGCGACGCCGGCCGTCTCCCCCGCTCGAGGGCCGTGCTAGAGCGTCACGGCGTCAGCGCGTTGAAGAACGAAGCCACGTTGAAGTTCACCGGGTCGATCTCGTAGTAGCGGTTCCGGAAGAACCGCCCGGTGGTCGGGAAGTAGGGCGGCGGCGTCTGGAACGCGCACTGGTCGTACGAATAGCCCTTCACGTAGCCGGTGCCGGCGGTGGTGCCCACGGCGCCGCGCGTGCCCTGGATGATCCCGCCGTTGATGTACAGGCAGCCGCGCCCGTCCGTCGAGCCGGCGCACGTCTCGCCCGAGGTGGGCCCGGAGTCGTAGTTCTCCACCGTGAAGGAGTTGAGGGTGAGCAGCACGCCCTGGAGGTACGTGTCCGGCGTCGCCGAGTAGTTCTTGTACGCCGAGCTCGCGCCCCACGGCTGGGGATCGTTCAGCACGTTGTCGGAGACGTAGATGTAGCCGGCCGAGAGCAGCCCGAGCATGTTGGCGGCGGGGCACTGCACCGACCCGGGCGCGATGGCGTAGTTGAGGTCGTCGCCGATGATCACGTTGTCGCTCGCGGCTACGGTGACCTTGCTGTTCACGACGCCGCTGATCACCACCCGCCCGTTGACGTAGATGACGCCCTTGGAGTTCACGTTGTACTGGCGCGCCAGCGGCCACAGGTACTGCGCCTCCGTCGTGCGGGTGGCGAGCGTGGTGTCCACCGCGCGCGAGGCCGGCCGGGCCAGCGCCGCGATCACCGAAGGGTCCGGCGTCGTGGTGAAGCGCACCCAGTAGCCGTACTTGTCGGCGGCCTTGAAGCGGTTGATGTACCGGGTGCCGCCGGAGACGATCGAGTCGATGTTGAGGTGGTCGTCGCCGCCCAGGTAGCAGCGGGAGGTGGCACGCTGCAGCGAGTAGGTCCCCGCGTTGCCGCGGTTGGTCGAGTTGTTGGTCGCCGACTCCGCAGTGCCCCCGCCGGCCGAGTTCCCCGGGATCGGGTAGGTGGG
>Ga0187780_10001942_pt1 | contig 15571 bp, 15 predicted proteins | sample 1015_Q2_SP10_20__FD_132429 | JGI IMG/M metagenome (GOLD analysis project Ga0187780, IMG submission 132429) | Tropical peat soil microbial communities from peatlands in Department of Meta, Colombia - 1015_Q2_SP10_20_MG | ecosystem: Environmental > Terrestrial > Soil > Wetlands > Peat | place... | reverse complement strand
GCTGCTCAAAAAGGCCCAGGTGCAAGGCGGCGCGCGATGCGCCGAGTGAGGCGTACTGGGATGTACGCCGCAGCGAGCGCGCGAGCGCGCCAACGCCGCAGATGGGCCTTTTTCAGCAGCCTGTCAGCCGCGCCGGCGAAGGGAGAGGCGCAGGATGGCGCGGAGTTTCTGGCGGGTCTCTCCCCGGCGGCTCCACAACAGGCGGGCGCGCTCGCCCAGGGACATGCTGGCGAAGTAGTAGATGTCGTCCGTGTGCTCGATCCGCACGTGCCGTCCCACGCGCAGCCCTCGCTGGTCGTCCGCGTGCCCGTGACAGATGAACTTCACTCCGCCCGGCAGCTCCACCAGGGCGATGCTCAGGGGGGCGGTGAACCCGGCGGGCGGGGAATGCAGGATGGTGTAGGAGAGCACGGCGCCGAAGGGGGCGACCTGGAACGGCACCATGGGTCCGGCACAGCACGGGCAGAAGGGCGTCGGCGGCGCCGCCACGTACCCGCAGGCGCAACGGGACGCCGGGATGGGCTCGCCCTCCCCGCGCTGCTCCACCGGATGCGGGGCGGGTTGCGGCGCCGGGATCGCGGACTCGAACACTAGGCGACCGCCTCCAGGACGGTGACGAAGTTGTTGGAGGCGAGGCCGCCGATGCTCTGGGCCAGGCCCACGCGGGCGTCCACTTGGCGCCCGCCCGCCTCGCCGCGGAGCTGCCAGACGATCTCCACCACCTGGGCCAGTCCGCTGGCCCCCACCGGATGACCCCGGGCCTTCAGGCCGCCCGAGGGGTTGATGGGCAGGTCCCCGCCCAGCGCCGTGCGGCCGCGGGCCAGGGCCCGCGCGCCCTGGCCCGGCTCGAAGAAGCCGACGTCCTCGCTGCTGATGATCTCGAAGGGCGTGAAGGCGTCGTGCAGCTCGGCCACCTGGATGTCCCGCGGGCTCCGCCCGGCCATGGCGTAGGCCCGGCGGGCGGCGGCCTGCGTGGCGCGAAACCCCGTGAGGCAGTCCCTGTGCCGCAGGGCCAGGTGATCGGCCCCGTGGCCGATGCCGGCCACGCGGACCCGGTGGCGCTCCCGCGTGAGTACGGCGGCCGCCGCCCCGTCGGAAATGGGACAGCAATCGTACAGGCGCAGGGGCTCGGCCACGAACCGGCTCTCCAGGGCCTCCTCCACCGTGATGGGCCGCTGGAAGTGCGCCAAGGGGTTCCGGGCCCCGTTGGCGTGGTTCTTCACGGCGACCTGGGCCAAATCCTTCGGCGCCAGGTCATGGGCCTCCATGTAGGCCCGGGCCACCAGGGCGGCCAGGGCGGGCATGGTGGCCCCGTACGAGCGTTCGTAGGGATCGATCATGCGGCTCAGGATGGCGGCCACCTCGGGGGTGGGGCGGGACGTCATCTTCTCGCCGGCCACCACCAGCACGTGATCGTGGTACCCGCTGGCGACCGCCGTCCACGCGGCGAAGAACGCGGCGGCCCCGCTGGAGGTGCCCGTCTCAATGCGCAGAGAGGGGAGGCGGGGGCGCCCGATGTAGGCGGCGAAAAGGGAGGCGATGGACCCTTCGTCCGCCAGCTCTTCGGGATCCATGCTGGCCACGTAGATTGCTTGGATCTCCGGGCTCCCCGCGTCCCGCAGGGCCCCGGCGCCGGCCTCCGCCAGCAGGCCGAGCAGCGTGGCGTCCAAGCGGCCGAAGCGGGTCATCCCCGCGCCGGCCACGTAGACATCGCTCATGTGCCTCCTCCGTGAAAGGAAATGTACCAAACCGGGTCGTCCCGCAGCAAGCAGCTTCCCGGGCGCGCGCGGGGCGCCCGCACCGAACCCGGCGGGCCGAAAGCGCTTGACGGGCCGCGGGGGTTTCGCATAACAAGGGAGCGGCCGGCGGCGCGCCCGCGGCCGGCAGGAACGGAGGCCATGGGGCTCGGCTTCGATGTGGTGGTGGTAGGCGGCGGCCCGGCCGGCATCGCCGCCGCGGTGGCGGCGGGACGGCTGGGGATGCGAACCGCGCTGGTGGAGGCGGGGCGCGCCCTCGGCGGGCTCGCCACCCTGGGCCTGTGCCTGGCGCCCTACCACGATCTCAGCGGGGATCCCGTGGCCGGCGGTCTGGCGGAGGAGATCGTGCAGCGCCTTCAGGGGGCCGGGGGCACCGGAGGCCACGTCCGCTGGCCGGGGGGACCCTTCGGGTCCGTCACGCCCGCGGATCCGGCCGGCCTGCAGAGCGTGCTCAGCGACCTGGTGCGCGAGGCCGGCGTCCAGGTGCTCCTCCAGCACACGGCGACGGATGTCGTGTGGCACGCCAAGCGCATGGTGGGCGTGGTGGCCCACGGCGTGGGCGGCCCGCAGGAAGTGCGCGCGCCCATGGTGGTGGACGCCACGCGCGACGGCACGCTGGCCGCCCTCGCCGGCGCCACCGTGATGGCGGGGCGCGGGGCGGACCTGCGCGCCGCGCCGCCCACCCTGGTCCTCCCCCTGGCCGACGTGCGCCTCGCCGCCGCGCTGCGCTCGCCCTTCGGTGTGGACGGTATGGCGCTCTGGGCCCCGCTGCCCGGCGGGCGGAGGCCCGCGCCCGTCTACGCCGTGGGGACCCTGGACCCCTGGCGCCGGCACCTCGCCCGCGACGGGCTCACCCTGAACGGCGAGGGCTACGTGCATTGCCATTCGGGGCGGCGCGGCCGCGTCGTCCTCGCCGTCGCCGGCCTGGCGGGGGACGACCCGTCGGACCCGTGGGGCCGGTCGGCCGGCGAGTTGGAGAACGCCCGTCGGGCGGACGGCCTGCTGCGCCTGCTCCGCCGGCACGTGAGGGGCTTCGGGCCGGCTGGCCGCACGAACCCCCCGGTGACGGTGTGGGAGCCCCGGCGCATCGTGGGCGAGTACATGCTCACCGAGGCGGACGTCCTGGAGGGGCGCCGTTTCGTGGACTGCGTGGCGCGCGGCGCCCACCCGCTGCCCGGGGCCCCCGGACCGGAGGGCGGCGGGCCGTTCGTCGGCCCCCGGCGCGGCGGCGCCTATGACATCCCGTACCGGTGCCTGCTCCCGCGGGGGGTCCCCGGGCTGCTGATGGCGGGGCGGGGACTTTCAGCCGATCCGCGGGCGCTGGCCGCGCTGCGGGGCCTGCCCTCCGGCTTCGTGGTGGGCGAGGCCGCCGGCACCGCCGCCGCCCTGGCCGTCCTGACGGGGCAGGACGCCCGCCACGTGGACATCCGATTCCTCCAGCGCACGCTGGTGAAGAACGGGGCGTTGCTGGGCCGCGCCTTCGCCGATTTGTGACGGGCCGCTGAAAAGGGCCCATCTGCGGCGTTGGCGGGCTCGCGCGCTCGCTGCGGCGTACCCGGAGTACGCCTCACTCGGCGCATCGCCCGCCGCCTTGCACCTGGACCCTTTTGAGCGGCCCTCCCAGGAATACTTTTCTTGGCCGCGGGCGGGCGTTCGCGTAGGGCCAAGAACATCCATTCCGTGTGTGGCGCGAGGTGGGAGAATGAGCTACCAGGAGATCCTGTTCCGGGTGGAGCATCGGGTGGCCTACGTCACCCTGAACCGGCCCCAGGTCCTCAACGCCCTCTCGATGGAAATGACCCGTGAGGTGCTGGACGCCATCGACCGGGTGCGGCGGGACCCCGGCCTGCGGTGCCTGGTCCTGGCCGGGGCCGGCCGGGCCTTCTGCGCCGGGGGGGACGTGAAGGCCTTCCGCGAGCAGGCGGCGCGGGGGGCGGCCGGCGCCCTCACGTACGAGCTGGCCGTGGAGATGCACCGGGCGATCTCGGCCATGGTCCGCATGCCCAAGCCGACCCTGGCAGCCGTGCAGGGGTTCGCCGCGGGGGGCGGCGTGGGCCTCGCCCTCGGCTGCGACCTGGTCGTGGCCGCCGAGGGGGCGCGGTTCGACATGGCGTACGCGCGGATCGGCGCCAGCCCGGACGGGGCGTCCACCTACTTCCTGCCGCGGGCGCTGGGGGTGAAGCGCGCCCTGGAGCTGGCCCTCTTCGGCGGCGCCATCGACGCCCAGGAGGCCCTCGGGCGCGGCCTCATCAACTGGGTGGTGCCGCCCGGGGAGCTGGAGGTGGCCGTGCGCGACTGGGCCGAGCGGCTGGCCCGCGGGCCGGCCCACGCCCTGGCCATCGGGAAGGCGCTCATGTATCGCGGCCTGCACGAGGGCCTGGAGGCCCAGATGGAGGCCGAGGCCGTGGGCATCGGGACGTGCGGTCGCACGCCGGACTTCGTGGAGGGCGTCACCGCCTTCGTGGAGAAGCGCCCCCCCGCCTTCGCCGCCCCGGAGCCGTAGCATGGGGCGCGCCGCCCCGGGCGCGGCGTCCCTGCTCCTGCTGGCGGTCGCCCTCGGCCTCCCGGCCGCCCAGGGCCCCGGCCTCGAGCCCGCGCCGGGCGTCGTGCGGGTGGTGGCCTTCGGCGACGACGAGGGCACCTGCGCCCGCTGGGAGGAACGGCTCCCGCCCGTCGCCCCCTGCGGACCCGCGGCCTATCGGCCCGGCCCCGCGGCCTGCCCGCGGGGCGAGAACGCCCGCCACGCCAAGCTCCTGCGCCACCTGCGGGAGGCCGCGCCCGCCGTGCACGCCGTGCTCCATGCGGGCGACTTCGTGCGCTTCGATCGGGACGTGGATCGCTACGCGGCCTCCCTGGGCCCGCTGGCCGCCCGCTTCTTCCCCACCACCGGCGGGGACCAGGAGTTCCTGGCGGGCCGCTTCCGCGCCTTCGTCGAACGGCATGCACCCCACATCGCGCTGGGCGACCGGGCGAACGGCCGGCAGCCCCGCTGTCGCCTCTGCTACCACGCCTACCTGAAGACCCCCGCCATGCCCCTGGGCCTCCACATCGTCGCGCTGGAGAACCCGGACCAGTACGGAGCCGAGAAAGGCTTCTACAAGCCGCACTGCGCCCCGACGCACGATCTGTACCGCGCCCCCCGCGGGGAGGCGGCGGCACGGCAGTTGGCCTGGCTGGAGGAGACGTTGGGAGCGGTGGCGGGGGGGCGGGCCGATCCGGCGCACGCCGTGGACGCCCTCATCGTCCTCACGCACCGCCCGGTGCCCCTCCAGGACCAGGGCGCGGCCGATCTGCGGGCGCTGTTCGCCAGGAGCCGGGTGGATCTCGTGATCGGCGGCAATGTCCACGTCTACGCCCGGGGCGAGGCCGAAGGCGTCCATTACTTCGTCACCGGTGTGGTGGGGGATCGATGGGTCGTGGGCTGCCCCGAGTTTCTCGCCCCCGCGTATCCGACGTGTCGCCCCACCAGATCCTTCCGGCACGCGGCGCCGGAATGCGGCGGGACGGAGTGCGACCACTTCCTCGACATCGCCATCGCGGCGGACCGGATCACCGTGCGCGCCCGCCTCCTCGATCCCCTGCCGGCCGAGGCCGACATGGACACGGCGACGTGGATGCGGAACCGGTGACCGGGGCCTCCGGGGGCGCGCGCCCATGAGGGAGAGGGCGGCGGGAGTGTCCCGGCCCATCGTCCTGGCCGCCGGGATCGCCCGCTTCGACGTCGCCGTCCAGGGCCTGCGTTCCCTCCTGCCCTCCCCCGAGGCCGTCCGCTGGTACAATCGGATCCTGGGCGATGCCCTGGGCTATTTCCGCTACGTCGGGCGCGCGCTGGCCGCGCGCGGATTCGAGGTCCGCGAGACGTCGGTGAGCTTCGCCGGCGGCCTGGAGCGGCGCGCCCGCGACCTGCAGCGGGCGGTGGGACGGATCCTCGGCCCCGGCAACCCCCAGGGCAAGGTGAACATCATCGCCCACAGCATGGGAGGCCTGGACGCCCGCTACATGATCGCCCGGCTGGGGATGGCGGAGCGCGTGGCCAGCCTGGTGACCATCGGCACCCCGCACCTGGGGAGCAGCTTCGCCGACTGGCGCTACGACGAGCGGCAGGTTTCCCGCCGGGTTCTCGAAGGACTGGAAGCGCTCGGGGTGGACTTCACCGGCGTCTTCGACCTCACCACCAAGCGCTGCCGGGCGTTCTGCGCCTTCAACGAGGCCGCCGAGGCCGCCAACGGGGTGACCTACATCGCGTACGCGGGCATACAGGAGGAGCGGGACGCGGTGTTCTGGCCCCTGCGCCGCTCCTGGGACCTCATCCGCGAGCGCGAGGGCGCCAACGACGGCCTGGTCTCCTTGGCATCCCAGCTCTGGCAGGCCGAACTGAACGGGCCCACGGGGGCGAAGCGCGTGGAGCAGCGGACGCTCCCGCCGCCCGCCGACCACCTGAACGAGTGCGGCTGGTGGCACCCCTGCGTCGGCCCGCCGAGCGGGCGCGGCGCCTACGAACGGGCCATCCGGGACGTCTACGTGAAGATCGCCGAAGACCTGCGCGCCCGCGGCCTGTACGGCTGAACCCCTACCGCGGGGCGGGACCGGCAGATTCTTGGGTCCTCCGCGGGCTGCTCAAGCAGCTGTAGCTGCGGCGCGGCATTGGACGAGGGGGGACCCATCAAGGCCGGGGGGGGTACCGGGATGTGCGCCGCAGCCGCTGCCCCAGGGAGGGGCCGGCGGAAAACGTCGTCGGGCCGCTTTCAGCGGCCTGCTGCGTGGCCAGCAAGGCGGCGTGTATGTGGGCGTCGGCCGGGGCGTCGAGGCTCGCGCCCCGCGTGGCATGAGGCGGCAGCAGGCCGCGTTCACTCCTCGCCGCGCCAGGGGACCTGCAGCACCAAGAGCGCTTCGTCTGGGCTCGACTCGAAGGCCTCGATCTCCCGGCGGCTCCCTTCAAGCAGGCGGGCGATGGTATCCGTGCCGGCGTTCCCGACGGAGAGCCAGATCACCTTCGGGGGAGGGCCGTGCAGGAAGCTGAGCTGGCGGAAGTCGTTGTCCTTGGAGACGATTGCGAGTTCGTGGCGGGCGGCGTAGTCCCAAATGGCGTTGTCCGGCTGGCCACGAAGCCCGGCAAGCTCGACGTGCTGGCTGTCGGGGAACAGGGAGGCAAGCTTCTGCACCAGGCGGGGACTGAGGTTCTCGTCGAAGAGGAGCCTCACGTCGCGGGGGAGCCGGCCAGGCGGCGCTCGCGCGCGGCCGCGAAGGCCAGGCACGCCCGGATGTCCTCGCGGGTCAGGCTCGGGAAATCGGCGAGGATCTGCTCCTCCGACATCCCGCCGGCAAGATACTCAAGAACATCGTAGACGGTGATGCGGGTGCCCCTGATGCAGGGCTTCCCTCCCCGGACGCCCGGGGTAATGGTGACCCGATCTTCGAGGCGCATGGCGTAAACCTACCCCCTCTGTCCCCCGAGCGCAAGCCGCCAGGCCTGAGGGCGGCTCCGGCCGCCGCGCCAGCCCTGCCGTCCGCGTTACAGGCCCAGGTAGGCGGCGCGGATGTGGGCGTTGGCCAGGACCTCGGGGCTGGGGCCCGAGAGAGTCACGCGGCCGGTCTCCAGCACGTAGGCGCGGTGGGCCACCTCCAGGGCCTGGCGCAGGTTCTGCTCCACCAGGAGCACCGTCACCCCCTGGCCGTTGATCTCACGGACGATGCGGAAGACCTCCTCCACCAGGAGCGGCGCCAGCCCCAGGGACGGCTCGTCCAGCATCAGGAGGCGCGGGCGCGACATGAGCCCGCGGGCGATGGCCACCATCTGCTGCTCGCCGCCGGAGAGCGTGCCGGACAACTGGCCCCGCCGTTCGCGCAGGCGCGGGAACAGCCCGAAGGCCCATTCCAGCGTCTCGTCCTTCCGGTGGCGGGCCGCCGCCGTGTAGGCGCCCAGCTCCAGGTTCTCCAGCACCGTCATGTGGGGCCAGAGCCGGCGCCCCTCCGGGATCTGGGCGATGCCCCGGGACAGGATCTGGTGCGGGGGGAGCGCGCCGAGGTCCTGCCCCTCCAGGCGCACGTGGCCCGCGGCCGGCCGCAGGAGGCCGGAGATGGTCTTGAGGGTGGTCGTCTTGCCGGCCCCGTTGGATCCGACCAGGGTCACGATTTCCCCCGGCCGCACCGCAAAGGAGACGTCCCACAGGGCCTGCACGTCGCCGTAGAACACCTGAAGGTTCTGGACCTCGAGCATCACCCCTCCCGAGGGGTCCCGGTTCACGGTCCCCCGTTTCCGGTGCGGCCGGGTGCGGGCCTGGCCCGGGGCTGACGGCCGGCGTCACCGCCCGCCCGCCATGACCGCGAATTGGGAACCCGGAAGCGGGAACCGAAGCGCGTCACAGCGTGCGGAGCCGGGGGTCCAGCGCGTCCCGCAGCGAATCCCCGAACAGGTTGAAGGCGAACACCCCCAGGCTGATGGCGAGGCCGGGGAAGATAGGCAGCCAGGGCGCCGATTCCGCGAATTCCGACGCGGCGCCCCGCAGCATCAGCCCCCAGGCGGGGGTGGGCTCGGCCACGCCGAGCCCCAGGAACGACAGGGAAGCCTCCAGCAAGATCGCCTGGCCCACGTAGGCCGTGAGCATGATGAGGTACGGCGCCATCACGTTGGGCAGCATGTGGCGGAAGATGATGCGCCGGTGCCCGAAGCCGGCCGCCCGCGCCGCGTCCACGTACGGCATCTCCCGGACCGCCAGGGCGCCGGACCGGACGACCCGGGCGCAGTTGGGGACCATGGGGACCGTGATGGCCAGGATCACGTTGGTGACCCCCGCCCCCAGGACGGCCACCACGGCCAGGGCCAGGACGATGATGGGGAAGGAGAGGAGGATGTCCACGACCCGTTGCGAGAGGAGATCGATCCGGCCGCCGAAGTAGGCGCCGGTCACGCCCACGATGGCCCCGAGGGTGGCCCCCAGGAAGGACGAGGCGAAACCCACCAGCAGGGCGGTGCGAGATCCGTAGATCAACCGGCTCAGCAGGTCCCGCCCGAAGGCGTCGGTGCCGAGCCAGTGGCCCGCGCCGGGGGCGCTCAGCTGGGCCGCGTAGTTCGTCTCCAACGGGTCGTACGGGGCGATCAGCGGGGCGGAGAGAGCGGAGAGCAGCATGGCGAGGATGATCGCCGCGCCCACCGCCCCCAGGGGGCGCCGCCGCGCGAAGGCGGCGGCCACCTCGACCCAGCGGGGGGGCGCCCACCGTTGCGGGCGCGCCCCCGCGAGATCCCGTGCGCCGTTCACCGGGGATGCCACGGGCTCACCGATACCGGATCCGCGGGTCGAGCCACCCGTAGGCCAGGTCCACCGTGAAGTTTATGAAGATATAGATGAAGGCCACGAGAAGCACCAGGGCCTGAACCATCGTGTAATCCCGGTGGGCGATGGATTCCACGAACAGGAGGCCGATACCGTTCAAGTTGAAGACCTGTTCGGTGACCACCAGCCCGCCCATGAGGAACGCGAACTCGAGGGCGATGACGGTCAGCACGGGCAGGAAGGCATTCTTCAGGGCGTGGCGCCGTATCACCAGGGCCTCCCAAAGCCCTTTGGCCCGCGCCGTCCGCACGTAATCCTCGCGCAACACCTCGAGCATGGTCGAGCGGGTCATCCGGGTGGCCATGGCCGAGTACCGGTAGCCCACGGCCAAGGCGGGCCAGATCATCTGCGAGAGGTTCTGCCAGGGGTGCACCCAGAGGGGGACGAACTCCATGGGGGGGGCCCACCGGAAGACGGTCAGGAACATCAGGATCATCAGCATGCCGAGCCAGAAGGAAGGCGTGGCGAGCCCCGCGATGGAGAAGACGCGGATGGCGTAGTCCAGCCATGTGTCCTGCCTGAGGGCCGCCACCGTGCCCAAGGGGACCGCCAGGAGGACGGCGATGGCCGTGGCCATGAGGGTGAGCTGCAGCGAGAGCTGGAAGCGGATGGCGATCTCGTGGGTGATCCGATCCCCCGTCCACATGGAGCGGCCGAAGTCCAGGTGGGTGATCCCCCACATCCAGCCGATGAATTGACGCCACAGCGGCCGGTCCAGGCCCAGGCGTGCCCGCTCCTGCTGGACCGCCTCCTTGGTGTAGAACGGGCCCTCGGAGAACCGGATCTCGACGATATCGCCGGGGATGACCCGGAGCAGGAAGAACACCAGGACCGCCACCCCCAGGAGGGTGGGGATCATCAAGAGGAGCCGGCGAAGAATGTACCCGCGCATGCCGTCCTAGCAGGCTGCTGAAAAAGGCCCATCTGCGGCGTTGGCGTGCTCGCGCGGCGCTGCGACGTACGGCCGAAGTACGCCTCGCGCCTCGCCTCGCACGCCGCCTTGCATATGGACCTTTTTGAGCAGCCTGCGGAAAAGCGAGTTTTTCAGCATCCTGCTAGGCCATCCGGCGCCGGGGAGCGGCCAGAGGTCCATGCAGGCGAGCCCTGCCTGCCTCTCGCCGCTCCCCGCGCGCGGAAGCGGGAGGTCACCTATTCCGACAGCCAGACGGTGTCCAACTGCTGGTTCAGGAAGTGGCTGGGCGTAATGCTCCACCCGCGCACCCTGGCGTTGTAGGGGATGATCCGGTGCCACTGGAGCGTCATGAGGTAGTGGGCCTCTTCGTCCAGGAGCCGCTTCTCGAAGGCCCGGATGTACTTCTTCCGCTCTTCCGGATCCGTCGCGCGGCCCTGCTTCTGATAGAGATCGTCCAGGACCGGATCGTTGTAGTAGCCGTAGTTGGCCGGGTTTTTCTCCACGGACGTGAACTTGTACGTGTCCAGGTCCGGCTCCACGATGTAGCCGCACTGAAAGTCCATGGCGACCTCGTGTTCACCACCCCGCAAGACTTTGAAGTAGGCGGCCGGCTCGACCACCTCCTGCTTGACGTCCAGACCGATCTTCCGCCACTGATCGATGAGCCAGATCCCCAACGGCTCGTAGGGCATGGGGATGCCGCGGTTCTTGAAGGTGAACGAGAGTCCCTCCGCCCCCGCCTCCTTGAGGAGACGGTGCGCCTCGGCCCGCGAGGCGTTGATATCCTTCCCGTAGCCCGCCAGCTTCGCCAGTTCCTCGGGCGGGGTGGCGAACTGGGTGCCGGGCACCTGGACCCCGGCCACCTCCTTCACGATGGCGAACTGGGAGAGGACCCTCGAGGCCTCCCACCGGTCCAGGGCCAGGGTGAGGGCCCGACGGACCCGCTTGTCGTCAAACGGTTTCCGCTTGTGGTTGATGGCCACCAGCAGGATGCAATCCCAGGGGCTCTCCTGGACGGTGAGCTTGGGGCCGAGGGCCTTCACCAGGTCGTCGCGCGCCTTCGGCGCGAAGCCCCGAAACTCGATCATCGCCCGTTCGCTGCGGACGGCCGCCACCCGCGCCCCCGTGTCCTTGATGAACACGGCCCGGATGCCATCGAGGTACGGTTTTCCCTTGTCCCAGTACTCCGGGTTCCTCTTCCCCACCACGTGCGACCCCCGCACGTGCTCCACGAAGATGAAGGGGCCCGAGCCCATGACGTGGGTCTCGTACCAGTGGGGGTCCTTCGCCAGGATGTCCGCCTTGTAGATGAAGTTCCACGGGGAGGCGAGGCTCAAAAGGAAGGAGGCCGACGGCCACTTGAGCCGGAAGCGAACCGTGGAGGGGTCCGGGGCCTCCACCGCCTCCACCACCGCATACTGGCCCTTGCGGTCGCTCATCACCCCGGGCGGCGGAAAGACAATCTTCTCGTAGGTCGCCTTGACGTCCCGTGCCGTCAGCAGGCTCCCGTCGTGGAACTTGACCCCGTGCCGGATCTTGATCGTATAGGTGAGGCCATCCTTGGAAACGGCCCAGCTCTCGCCCACGTCCCCCACGATGTTCGAGGATCCATCCGGCTTCATGGGATTCAGGGGGTCCACCCGCAGGAGCAGGCTGTAGAAGGGCGCCATGGGGTGGAGGAGGCCGAAGGTCTCCTCGCGATGCCCGTCGTAGCTCGGGGGTTCCGACGAGACGGCGTAGACCAGCTCGCCGCCGTGGCGGGGCTGCTCCCCGGCCGCCCCGGCGCCCGCGGCGGCCGCCGTGAGGGACAGGGCCGCCCCGAGGATGATCCCGGGGAGGCCTCTCAGCGTACGCATCTCGCACCTCCTTCGCGCAGCAGGCGGGCTTCGCCCCACCCATGGCTGTCCACGCAGGCACCGGGAGCTTCGCGGCCCCTCTCCCCCGCCGGGCGCCTAGCTTAGCCCGGCCCGGGGTCGGCGTGTCAAGGGGGCACGCCGCGGCCAGTCCCCTTGGTGCGAAAAAAGCTTCGCGCTCGGTCCGTGGACCTCTGAGTCAGGAGACTACGGCAGCGTCTCCTCATGGATGCGGCCCCGCAAGGATGCCCCGGCCGCCCCGTCCACGGGCCCGTACCCTTCGGCCCGGATGCAGGCGACCCAATGGCCCGACCCCACCTCGCGCAGCTCCGGCACCACGTGCCGGCAGGCCTCGACGGCCAGGGGACAGCGCGGATGGAAGCCACACCCCGAGGGCGGGTTCAAGGGGCTGGGGACCTCGCCCGGCAGGACCCGGCGTTCCCGCCGGGCCTCCACCTCGGGGTCCGGGACCGGAGCCGCGGAGAGGAGGGCCTGCGTGTACGGATGCAGGGGGTGCTCATAAATGGCCTGCCGGTCGGTGATCTCCACGATCTTGCCCAGGTACATGACCGCCACGCGGTCGGAGATGTGGCGAACCACCGAGAGGTCGTGGGCCACGAAAAGATAGGTGAGCCTGAACCGCTCCTGCAGGGTCTCCAGGAGATTGATGATCTGGGCCTGAATGGAGACGTCCAGCGCCGAGACGGGCTCGTCGCAGACGACGAACGCGGGCTCCATGGCCAGCGCCCGGGCGATCCCGACGCGCTGCCGCTGGCCCCCGGAGAGCTGATGCGGGTACCGATCGCCCAGCGAGGGGGGAAGGCCCACCACCGAGAGGAGGTCGGCGACCCGTTCGGCGCGGCGCCGGCCCGCCGGCACGATGCCGTGGGCCTGCAGCGGCTCCGCGATGATCTGGCCGGCGGTCATCCGGGGGTTGAGCGAACTGTACGGGTCCTGGAAGATGACCTGGATCCGGCGCCGCAGGGGGCGCAGGTCGGCCGGGGAGAGCCGGGTCAGGTCGCGCCCCTCGAACAGGATCTCTCCGGCCGTGGGCCGATCCAACTGCAGGATGCAGCGCCCCGTGGTGGTCTTCCCGCAGCCCGACTCCCCCACCAGCCCCAAGGTCTCGCCCCGGCAGACGCTGAAGCTCACGTCGTCCACCGCCTTCACGAGGCCGACCACGCGCCGGAGCGCGAGGCCGCCCGCCACCGGAAAGTACTTCTTGAGGCGGCGCACCTCCAGGAGGGCCTCGGGCCTTTCGGGCGTGGGGCGTGAGGGGGCAGGCGTGAGGGGGTAAGAGGGGCTCGGGGCGGTCACGGGACGGGCGTGGCGGAGGCAGGTTCGGCCAGGCGGTCCGCGGCCCAACACGCGGACCGGTGGCCCGGCCCGACCTCGGCGAGCGGCGGCACCTCGCCCGCGCAACGCTCCAGCGCGAAGCGGCAGCGCGGGCGGAAGGCGCAGCCGGCGGGGAGCCGGGCCAGGTCCGGCGGCTGTCCCTCGATGGGCTCCAGGGCAGCGCGCCGGGGCTCGTCCAGCCGCGGCACGGAGCGGAGGAGGCCCAGGGTGTAGGGGTGGCGCGGGCGGCGGTAGAGGTCGCGCGCGGTGCCGGACTCCACCACCTTGCCGGCGTACATCACGTGCACGCGGCGGGCGTACCGGGCCACCACGCCCAGGTTGTGGGTGATGATCACCAGGGCCACGCCGAGGCGCCGGCCCAGCCCCTGCAACAGCTCCAGGATCTGGGCCTGGATGGTCACGTCCAGCGCCGTGGTCGGCTCGTCGGCCAGCAGCAGGCGCGGCCGGCAGCTCAGGGCCATGGCGATCATCAGGCGCTGGCGCATCCCGCCGCTGAACTGGTGCGGGTACTGGCCCAGGCGCCGCCCCGCGTCCGCGATGCCCACCAGGCGCAGCAGTTCCAGGGCCCGCGCCGCCGCCTGGTCCGGGGTGGCGCCCTCGTGCACCTCCACGGCCTCGGTGAGCTGGCGGCCGATGGTCAGCACCGGGTTGAGGCACGTCATGGGCTCCTGGAACACCATGGCGACCTCGCGGCCGCGCACCCGGCGCATCGCCTCCTCGTCCAGGGCCAGCAGGTCCCGGCCGCCGAAGAGCACCTGCCCGCCCACGATGCGGCCCGCGGGCTGGGGCACGAGGCGCAGGATGGAGAGGGCGGTCATGCTCTTGCCGCAGCCGCTCTCGCCCACCAGGGCCACCGTCTCGCCCTCGGCCACGTCCCAGGACACGCCGTCCACGGCCCGCACCACGCCATCGGCCGTGAAGAGGTGCGTCCGCAGATCCCGGACCTCGAGCAACATTCGCATGCGTCCTGCGCCCGGCGCCGCGGGCGGCCGGTGCGCCGGAGCCGGGCACGGCCTCGAGGCCGGCCCGGGAGTGGCGGCCGCCTGCCGGGCGGAAAGCGGCCTACTCTAGGATTGGTTCCGAGACCGTGTCAAGGCGATTCGCCGGTCGCCCCCGACGGCACGGTTTTCTCTTGAGTTTTGCGCCCTTGTGTGTTACCAAAAATCACTTGCGGATCCTTGCCGCAAGGCCGATTCGCCCCCGAGCTATCCGGATCCCTGGACCTCACACGCCGTCCGCCACGGAGGGAGCTGCGTGGAATCCCTCGTCACCGGGGCCAATGGGTTCGTGGGGGCCGCCCTCGTGCGCACCCTGCTGGAGGCCGGTCACCGGGTGCGCGCCTTCGTGCGCCCCACCGCGGACCGCCGCAGTTTGGAGGGCCTGCCGGTGGAGATCGTGCAGGGCGAACTGCGGGACCGGGAGTCCCTCCGCGCCGCCGTGAAGGGCTGCGGCCGGGTCTTCCATGTGGCCGCCCTCTACCAGCTCTGGGCGCGGGATCGGCAGGCCTTCTACGCCAGCAACGTGGAGGGGACGCGCAACATCCTGGAGGCGGCCTGGGCTGCCGGCGCGGAGCGGGTGGTGTACACCAGCACGGTGGGCGTGTTCCCGCCCGCCCCGGCCGGCCGGGCCATCACCGAACAGACCGAAGGCACCGCCGAACAGGTGTGCGGGGATTACAAGCGGTCCAAGTTCCTGGCCGAGGCCGAGGTCCGCACCCTGGCCCGGCGCGGCCTGCCGGTGGTGATCGTGAACCCCAGCGCCCCCGTGGGCCCCGGCGACTGGAAGCCCACGCCCACCGGGCAGATGATCGTGGACTACCTGAACGGGAAGATGTGGGCCTCCGTGGACACCGGCCTCAACATCATCGCCGTGGAGGACGTGGCGCGGGGTCACCTGCTGGCGGCGGAGCGCGGCCGGCCCGGCGAGCGATACATCCTGGGCCACGAGAACCTGACCCTGCGGCAGATCTTCTCCGTCCTGGCCGACGTGTCCGGCGTCCCGGCCCCCCGGGTGAAGGTGCCGCGCGGCGTGCTGCTGCCGCTGGGCTATCTGAGTCAGTGGGTGGCCGAGCACGTCACCGGCCGCCCGCCCCAGATCCCGCTGGACGCGGCCCGCATGGCCCGTCACTTCATGTTCTTCGATAACCGCAAGGCCCGCGACGAACTGGGCCTCTGCCCCCGGCCCGCCGGGGATGCCCTGCGCCGCTCCGCCCACTGGTTCGCGGCCCACGGGTACGTACGGGGCCGGGTGGCGGCGCGCGTGCTGCAGGCGGCATGACGGACCTGCTCGCCCTCCTGTGGGGGACGGTGTGCCTCCGCCCCTACGTCTTCGCCTTCCTGGCCGTCCACGGCTGGTCGGCGG
>Ga0187780_10001941_pt1 | contig 15571 bp, 20 predicted proteins | sample 1015_Q2_SP10_20__FD_132429 | JGI IMG/M metagenome (GOLD analysis project Ga0187780, IMG submission 132429) | Tropical peat soil microbial communities from peatlands in Department of Meta, Colombia - 1015_Q2_SP10_20_MG | ecosystem: Environmental > Terrestrial > Soil > Wetlands > Peat | place... | reverse complement strand
GGTTCCAGGCTTGAGCTCCGCGACTGCGCTCCAAGATATTGGGATGTACTTCGACTGCAACAGGACAGAATCCTTGTGCGGGCGAACGCCACCACCTGGGATCCCAGGGCGCAATCTTGGCCACGTCACGATGGTGGCGCCTATTGCAAGAAACACAATGGGTGAAAGTGTGCCTCCGGCGCTGACAGCTACAACCGCGAGGAGAATGAAGACGATACCGACAGCGCGGAGGGGTGCAAGGAATCCTTTGTTTGACTTGGCCTCCTTCCCTACGCTCCTGGACTTGCCTGAAATCAGGACAAAGGCGAAGCACACGAGGCTGACCGGCCAGAGTCCTCCGCCGAGGAAGACTAGTCCTAGGAGTATGGCCAGAGCCTTCGATTTCCAGCCCATCAGTGGAACCCTTCCTCATTGATGGATGCAATGACCGCCCTGGAGTACTCCTGCATCGCCGGGTGCCGCGCCACCCAGAATGCCCTCCCTGAGTCTTCCTTCTCTTCCTTGGTCTCTGAGTATTCACCGTCATCCTCGACCGAACCCCCCTTCCGCTTGGAAGTGCTTTTGGTGAGCTCCAGGGAGAACTTTGCCTCGTGGCCTAGGATTACGCCCCCGTATGGGTGCCGGTTCCAGGCCCTGATTGGGTCGATGGAAACGTGGCTGACCACAAGGACCGCGATTCCGAATTCCACGCAGAGCCTCTGTGCATGCGAGAGGAGCATGGCGAGCCCTGCGCTCCTTGCTGGGAGGTCCTGGGTGCTGGGGAAGGACGACTTGAAGGGCGCGGAGATGGAATCGTAGACAAGCAGCTTTGCACCCGTGTCGCGGACTACGCTGTGAAGCACCGAGTCGTAGGTCGGCGTCTGCCTAAGCCTGAGCTCTACTCTACCTCCCTTGGAGACCTCCTTGTTGGCGTCGACGCCGTGAAGGTTGAGGAGGTCGGTGACCTCCGGGGTCTGCAGCACGAAAACAGCGGGCTCCTTCGTGGGGACCTCGACGGTGAAGCTAGGGGAGAGGATGTCCGCTATCGGACGCAGATGGGCGTCCGTGTAGGAGATTCCCAGCCTGTCAAGAGTAGTGCTGATTGCGGTCAGGAGCTCGCCGCGGGTCGCTCCCTTCCCCCTGCCAGCCGCCTTCGGGACCCTTTGGAGCTTGAGGTCGAAAGCCTGAATCTCCCTGCCGAAGCGTTTGTTCATCCCTGCCTGCCGGTAAGGAAGGAGGTAGCTGGAGTAAGACTGCTCGGTGTCGAGAATGATTGCAGAATGACCCCCGGCGACAGTCGAGCAGGCTGCCTGATGGGAGAAGATGCTCTTCCCCAGGGCCTTCTCTCCGAACAGCTGCGTTATCGTACCTGTGGCGAGGCCGCCGTCCAGGAGCTCGTCCACGGCATGACACATCGTCGGTATTCGTTCCATCATTTCCTCAGCTCCCGCAGCAGTTCCCTCCCCTTGTCCGAGAGCGTGAAGGCGAAGACCTTCGGGCCGGACCCTGAGTCCTTCGGCTCGAGGATAAGGCACCCCTGTTTCTGCAAGCCCGTCAGGACACCACCTACGTCAGCGGGAAGGTACTCGGAAGCGATGTACTGGGCAACGGAGTCGGGGGTGCAGAGAGGGAACCTCTCGACTTCCTCGAGGACCAGTTTGACGAGCTCCGGGTTCGGATACCTCGCCGCCCGGGCGGTGATGTAGTCTGCTGTCTTCGCCGGGATTCTTCTGGGCGCGAAGATCTGTTTCCTCTCGCTTCTGCGGTCGTGGAGGACGAAAGAGCCTGTGAGGACCTTCTGAGCCCGGCTTCGTTCGGAATGCCAGGCGTCACTCGAGTACACGCGGAGCGGACAGGACTGGAGGAGGAGCTGGTTCAGGTAGAACTGGTGTTCGGCGGACATCACTATTGTGGCAGTCCAGCCTAGCAGGTGTGCCAGCAGGCGGTTCGAGTGAAGCGGGCGCGGGGAAGCCTTGAAGATTCGTTCGGCTTCCAAGATCATTATCATACTCTGCTCCCCTCCCTTCCTGTGGGCGATGGCGAGGGCCTTGGCGAGGAAGAGCGAGGCGGCCAGTTCGGCAGCCAGTGGATAGGGCGCCAGATGGAAGTCGAGTATCAGGTTGCCGGCCATTAGACTCTCGAAGTTCCTGTCGTCGACGGCGTCGAAGAGACGGAGGGCCCCGATTCGCCCGTTGAGCTTGTCGACGTAGAATCCCCTGAAGCCTTCGACCTTCCCCATGACGTCGTGGAGGGAAACTGGGCTCAGAAGGGTCCCGTCAGACGCGACGACCTGCATCGCTGAGTTGATGATGGCTTCTTCCTCTGACGAGAGGTCCAGGGCCACGGCGTAGGCGGCGGCTGCCAGCTGAGAGTGCCAAGCCTCTGGCTCTTCAAGGCGGAAGGCGTCGTAGAGAAATGAACGGTAGTCATAGGTGTCGAAATACCCTGAAAGGGAGTTCGCCAGAGACCCGTCCAGGTCGAGGATTATCGGCCTCGCACCAGCTTCCTTCGCACCTATCGCCGCTATGGCAGCCATTTCCCTCGAACGAGAACCGAGAAGAAGGACCTTGCTCCCCGGCCCTCCGACCTCGAGGACGACCTCCCCTCCGTCGTGGCCGTACCCGACCCACACCTGCCGAACGGAAGACATAGTGCGCGAGGACGGTCGCGGCTTATAGAGCGTTGCTTACTTCAGGTAGTTACCTGAGGTAACTGTCATGATTACGAAGGACAGGCCATGATTCTCTTCCCGAGAAAAGATCGAGAGGACCAGGCACCCTTTGCGGTAGTCCCTCAGGGCTCGAGGGTTGAGGTTTCAGCTGTATCAGTCGGAATGTGCTGGGCCGGTCCGCGTCAGGCTCGCGAGCCAGGCGTGACCTCCACCTCCAAGGTTTGCGGATTCGAAGCGAGCAGCTTTGATGGAATCAACCCTCCACCCATTTGCGAAGGTCTGGACGATCTCGTCCTTGGTCACACGCCTGGGCCCTCCCCAGTCATTGGGCTCCCGGTCGCTAAAACAGAGCATGAAGTACCTTCCCCTTGGCCGAAGGGTTTCACCGAGTCCGCGGGCGAAGAGTAGCCTCTCCCTGTCAGAGAAGGTATGGAAGAGGCCGCAATCAGTCGCCGAGTCGAAAGTCCTTTTCAGGGTCGGGAGGTTCAGGGCGTCGGCCACCAGGAACTCGGCCGAGGACCGCCTTAACCGGGCTTTTGCCTTCGCCTTGGCGATGGCCAGAGGCGCAGAATCGATTCCCAGCACGCGGCTCCCAGAAGAGGCGAAGAGCATGGCGTTCTCGCCGGTGCCGCACCCGAGGTCCACGACATCTCCCTTGACCGATCCCTCGTTGGCAAGCCTGACGAACTCATGTTGAGGCCTACCGATGTCCCATGGCGGATTCCCGAGGTAGGCGGAGTTGAAGAAACTCAATGTCTAGATGCGTTTCAGCGTGTCGGCCAGGAGCTCGGTCATCTCTGCATTTTCCGGGACAAGCGTCTGGAAATAGACCCTCCTCACGCCCGAATCCGATTTGGCTGCCAGCTGGGCCACGAATTCTTCCACCGTGCCGCAGGGCGCATCCCTCGCTCTGAGCCTTGCCAGGAGGTCTTTTGGCTGCAGATCCATGCCCAGCTTCTCGGCCTGGAGCTTCGCGTACCTTTCCAGTCCTTCTTCGTTCCTCGCGACCATGTAGGGGCCCATTTCTGTGATCTCTACCTTCCGTGCGCCAGACGCAGCTTCGAGCACCGATTTCAGGCCGGCCACGTCTTCCTTCGACATCCGGAAGAAGTTCCACTCGTCGGCGAACCGTCCTGCCAGCCTCACGACTGGTTTGGTCCTTCCTCCGATAATGGTGTGAACATGTCCTGAAGGCCGAGGGAAACAGTCGGTGTGGGCCGAGAAGTACTTCCCGTCAAAGTCCGACCGTCCCTCATAGACAAGGGCGCTGATAATCTCCAAGGCTTCTGTGAACTGGGCGACACGAGTCCGGAAGTCTGGGAAGGGGTAGCCGTGAGCCTTGTACTCCGCCTCGTACCATCCGGCTCCGACGGCGAGCTGGAGCCTTCCCTGGGAGAAAGCATGCAGCGTGCACGCCATCTTCGCCAGCAGGGCGGGGTTCCTGAAGCCGATGGGGGTAACCATAGGTCCGAACCTGACTCTGGTGGTAGCCGCGGCGATGGCGCCGAGGCTTGTCCAGCATTCAGGAGAGTCTATTCCACGTTTGTTGTTGGTCGGAAGGATGTGGTCTGAGCGGTAGAAATAACCGAACCCGAGGTCTTCGGCCTGCCTTGCAGTGCTCACAAGCTGCTCCATGGTCATCCCAAGCTGCGGCTCGACCATCATGCCACAATCGCCGATTGTCAGTTTCAGAAAATGATACCCCTGCCGAGGGGCAAAGTCTCCGGGCTTAATATTCATCTGCCGAAGCCAAACAATACTTCATAATTTCCCCGGGAGACTCTAGGACCTCAACGAGTAAACATTAGATCCCCATGAGTTTGTTTCAGTCCAGAGGATAAATAACTCCCCTGGCGAACGGTCCCCATGCAGAGGCTCCAGGTCGCCGGGATTCTGATGATTCTGGTTGGCCTGGCGATTCTCGTGCTCCTCGGCGGGTTCATAGTTAGTGTCATAGTCACACTGGCCAAGCTCCTGCTCGTCCTCCTTGGGTTGGTCCTGGTGGTCGGGGGATTGGCCGCGCTCTTTGTCTGGCCGATGTGGCGAAGGCGTGGGCCCCGCTGGTGGGGCGGACCACCGGCCAGTACATAGATTCTATACCCGCGCAGGGCGTAAATACCGTTTTGCGGCCGGGATGCTGTGCCCGCAATCACAGTGGATGGGCTCGTTAAGAACTACGGGCAACTGCGGGCAGTTGACGGGATTTCTTTCTCGGTAGAGGAAGGAGAGGTCTTCTCGCTGCTGGGACCGAACGGGGCAGGGAAGACGACGACCATCGAAATCCTTGAAGGGCTAAGGCAGGCCGACGGGGGGAAGACGACGGTCCTGGAAACTGACCCCTGGAGGCATGGCTACGATCTCCACAAGAGGGTCGGGGTCATACCTCAGGGGTTCAAGTTCCTCGACTACCCTACGCCAAAGGAGGCCATACGATACTATGCGGCGCTCTTTGAGAAGAAGGTCGACCCAGACGAGATGCTGCGAAGGGTAATACTCGAAGACGCTGCCAACATCTGGTTCCAGAACCTTTCCGGAGGACAGAAGCAGAAGTTGGGGATGGCGCTGTCCCTTGTGAACGACCCGGAACTGATCTTCCTCGACGAGCCGACCACAGGGCTGGACCCCCAGGCGAGGAGGGCGGTATGGGAGGTGATCAGGAAGCTAAAGTCGGAGGGGAGGACTGTGATGCTCACCACACACTACCTGGAGGAAGCTGAGGAACTCGCAGACAGGGTCGCCATAATGAATCATGGCAAGATTGTCGCAATGGGGACCACCGACCAGATTGAGACGAAGTACGGCTCGGGGCAGAAGATGATGGTCAAGGCGGGGGACGACCTGTTGAAGTTCCTGAAGGAGAACACCAAGCTGAACGCCGAGTCCGGAGGGAACGGGGTCGTCGTGGTCCATCTCAGAGACAAGGATGACGCCATGGTCGCCCTCGGTGCCATTGAAGAGTCAGGCGCCCAGTGGGGAGACCTGACTGTGAAGAAGGACAGCCTGGAAGACGTATTCCTGCGGCTAGTGGGGCCAGAAGGAAAGCAGGCGGAGGGGGGAGACTAGGCTGGCGTTCAGTCTGAAGAGGATGTCAGCGGAGCTGAGGGTCTACGCCCGGGGAAACGTCAGGAGCAGAGTAGGCTTCTTCTTCACGCTTGTCTTCCCAATCATATTGATCCTGCTCTTCGGGGCGATATTCTCGAGCGGAGGCGTGGGGCAGACGAAGGTGTACGTCCAGAACCTCGATGGGGGGCCGACGGGAGCGATCTTCCTCGCCGAACTGAACAGCACGTCCCACAATTGCAGCAGCACCTACGCAAGCGGACTCTGCCTGAGTCTGGTCCCGGCGAACCAGAATTTCACCCTGTACCTCACGTCGCACTCCGCGACCGACGGAATCGTGATTCCCGCTGGATTCAGCCAGGCATACATAGGCAAGCTCCCCCTGAACATATCGGTGTACGGAGACCCCGCCTCCACCACCAGCGCCGTAGTTTCGGGAATAGCCAGGAGCTTCGTCAATGCCTTTGACTCCTACGGGGTCAACGGCGTCGCCAAGATCGGGGTGGCGTCGCTTACGCCCGTGGCCTCCTACAAGTACATCGACTTCCTCATTCCGGGACTAATCGGGTTCTCGGCGTTGACCAGCCCGATGTTTGCCATGGTGAACATTGTCTCGACCTACAGGAAGGACAAAGTGTTCAAGCTCCTTTCGCTGACGCCGCTCACGAAGACCGAGTGGCTGCTCTCGAAGATCATCTGGTACATCGGGACCACCGCCCTGTCGTTCCTCCTCATGTCGGCGGTGGGAATCTACGCATTCGGTGCCCACATTGCTTTTTCATGGGGCATCCTGATCTTCGTCCTCGTAGGGCCGTTCTTCTTCGTCTCTCTTGGGATGCTTGTCGGTACGGTTTCAAACAGCCCGGAGTCGGCCGCCGTTGTTGGGAACCTTGTAACATTCCCCATGATGTTCCTTTCGGGGACTTTCTTCCCCGTCAGCGGGATGCCAGACTACCTCCAGACCGTGGCCCACGTCCTGCCTCTCTACTACATGATAGACGGGCTGAACAACGTCATGATCTACGGGAACTATGGTCCAGCGCTCTTCGACGGTGCGCTGCTACTTGCGCTGGCTGTCGTCGTCTTCGCGCTTGCCGTGAGGTTCTTCCGCTGGCGCGAAGACTAGCGCCTCCCCTCTTCTCTTATTTGGCACCGGCGAGCAAGGCCCGCGTTTGAAGAAGCGGGAGCCGATTCTTATCCAGATGGAGATTCTCGCTTCGCTGTTCGTCTCGCCGAAGGTTGTCACCCGGCTCGCGCAGTCGTGCAACGTGAACATGTCCCGGATGAGCGCGCTCCTCGGCCCGCTGCTCGCCAAAGGTCTCGTTTCCTCTCAGACCGTGGAAGGACAGGAGGTGCTATCGATCACCGACGCGGGGTATCGACTTTACAGCGACTGGCTCGACATATGGAAGAGGCTGGCGATAGTTACCTGAAGTCAGCAGGCCTTTTATGCGGAGAGGGAGGATTCAGATCCGATGAGTGATAACGAGAGGGTAGCTGATATCATCGACGCGCACCAGGAGCTGGTCCGGCACATTGAGCAGGGTGCGGCACGGATGCGAGTCCTGTCGGCCTTGACGCTCATCGTGGCCGCGGTACTTGCTGCCTCGTATCTCTCTCAGCTCGCACTTCCGCTGACGGGGACGACGACGGTCACTGTGAACTTGTCCGACCCCTACAACATCGCCGTCGAACTTGTGGTGCTTGCCCTGGCCCTGGTCTGGCTCTACGTTGGGGTCCAGGACTACCGTTTCTCTTCACGGATGAAGAGGGACATCCTCGAAGCCAGGCTGAAGGAGAAACAGATCCAGGACAGGATTGGATGAGCCAGTCGCCGTCATAGCTGGCGCATCAACCGCCTCGGAGGCCAGGGTTGCGAAGGCGCTCCCGGGCGAGATCCATTATCTTCCGTCTGTGCTCTGGATGGGCTGCCCCTCGGTTGGCCTTACTTCTAATGGCCCCCTTCTACCCATTCTGTTGATTTCCAACCTGACGGTCCCTCCCTCACCGACCCTGGAGATGGCCAGGAGAAGGTCCTTGGTGTGCTTCACTTCGGTCCCGTCGGCACCAACCACGACGTCGCCGTTTCTGAGCCCTGCGAAGTCGGCAGGGCTGCGGGGGACGACCTCGGCGACCAGGAACCCTGATTCGGTCTGAAGGTTGTACCTTCTCGCGAGCTGTGGAGTCACATCGATGCCTGAGATCCCGATCCACTTCCTGCTGACCCTGCCGTTCTCTAGGATTTCCTGGGCGATCTTCTTGACTGTGTTTATCGGGATGGCGAAGCCCATCCCCTGGGCGTAGGGTATCATCATTGTGGTGATCCCGATGACACTTCCGTCAAGGTCGGCGAGCGGGCCTCCGCTGTTCCCTGGGTTGACCGCCGCGTCCGTTTGGAGCAGACCTTCGAATATGAAGTCTGAACCAGGGAGGGGCCTCCCCTTCGCGCTCAGAACGCCCATGGAGACCGTAGGCCCGCCCGGGAGGGCGAGCGCGTTCCCTATGGCGAGGACGAACTGCCCCACCCGGAGTGTCTCCGAGTCTCCGAGGTCGGCTGCCGGAAGGTCGCCGACGTTGAGCCTGATGACGGCGACGTCGGTGGCATCATCAGAGCCCACCACCTCACCTGTAAACGTCCTTCCGTCCTTGAGGCTGACGTTCACCTGACTCGCGCCGTCGATGACGTGGTTGTTGGTCACGATCAGTCCCTTCTTGTCGAGTATAATCCCAGAGCCTTGCCCTTCGAGTGGGACGATGCCGAAGAACCTTCGTTCTAGCCTCATGCTGCTGACGCTGACTATCGATTCGCTAAGTTTCTCGACGGCCTGGGTGACCTGCCCTTCGAACCCTGAAAGTGCCATGGTCAGCCGGTCAGCCCCCAGCTCCTAATGTTGAGTGGGATTATGCGCACCATGGTCACATCGTCTTCGGAGAGCACGGGCTCAGCCCGCCCTCTGACCTCGATGCCCCTGACCTTCCAGGGGCGGAAGGAAACGACGTCGTCCACGACGAAGGCCACCTTGCTGTTCGCCATCATGTGCCTGTACTTCAGGCTCGAGGTGAGATTCCTGCCGCTGAACGTTATGGTCGTACCGTCGAACCGGTACCCAACGGGGACAACATGAGGTTGGCCGCTCGCAGAAGAGGTCGCAAGCCTTCCGATGAAGTTTTCAGCGAGATACTGGGCCTGTGCCTCGGTGAAGGGTGCGCTCCTTTCGGTTTGCCCTCCCTCTCTTGCGCCCATAGAACAACCGGTAGAAGACCCCTTATGAATTTGGTAGTTGTTGGTACTTTACCAAGGAAAGCGGGCGCTACCTTGGTCGTTAAGTGGGGCAGCTGCCTAACAACCGGATGCCGCAGGACTCTCAGAGTCCCGAAAGGCAAGGCGCCGTCAGCCTCCCGTCTTCGGCCGGTGACCCTGTTTTTGACGAGGTGATGAACTCATCTTTCGGCCGATTCCTCCTGCTTCCGACATCTTGGAACGAAGGAACTGCACCTTTTGTTGCCGGCGAGAACCTCAACACCCTACTTCTTGTTCGGCAATTGGTATTCAAACTTGGAGGGAGGAGAATCAAGAAAGGGATACGCATGGGAGAGAGAAAGGGCGCACCGCTGAAGTGGAGAATCTATGATTTCGTTTATCGGGGAGGGTTTGGTGACTACAAGTCCCCTTCTGACTCCATTTCTAGGAAGACAGCGCAAACCGACGCGGTATTGTCGAAGAGCTTGGGAATTCGAGTTGCCCATTTCACAAACAGAGACCCACTGACTGGCGCTGTGCTCAGAGTGGAAAGCCGCTGGTTCGCCCAGCAGTTCGGAATCAGCATCGTTCAGATAGACCTCATGGACCTTTGGAGGAAGAAACCAGGAAGGCCCGTGGTTTCTCGGAAGTCGCATTGGAACGGTTGTTCGGAGAAAGGGAGGCTTACCCATGGAGACAAGTTAATCTGGTAGTAAAATACGACCAGTCTTCAATGTCGACTGCTATGAAATCCGACCAACTTGACCAGAAGACACTCGACTCATGCGCCGTCGTCCATCAGACCTGGAACCAGATCACGAGGACGTGGACGCTCCCCACGATACACATGCTCGGGCAGATGGAGCCTGCGCGGTTCAACCAGCTGAAGAACCGCATCAAGGGGATAAGCGCCACCTCGCTCGCCGAGAGGCTATCGCAGCTCGAGAAGTTCGGGGTTGTCCAGAGAAAGGTCTACGCCGAGGAGAAGCCGAGAATCGAATACTCGCTCACTGTGAAGGGGCATGAAGTTTACAAGATTCTTTGCAACCTCGCCGACTGGTCCAAGCGCTGGGCCGGCAAAGAACCAAACAGCAGAGAGTTTCTGGTACCGAAGTAGTCTCTTCTAGGTTCCTTCCCCGTCGGGCTCCCGATTCCTCCTGTTGGACGCCAGGTAGAGCGCCGCACCGAGGAGAAACGCCAGAGCTAACGGGATGAAGACGACCAGGTCAGTCGAGAGAGGCTGTTGCGCGATGTTCGCAACCCGAGACGCGTCCTTTGAGGAACCGCCGTTAACCGAGCCGAATAGGTTGCTCAAGAGGCCGGCGACGGGTGCAGGACTCGGGTTCGACTGTGTGGTGCTCGTGATGACCGTCTTCGTCCCGTTCCCTGAAGTAGCATACACCGGCTGTCCGCCTGTTGTTGTCGGAGCTGAAAGAACTGTAGTCTCAGTCTGGGTCGAGCTCATGGTTGCGGTGTTGGTCGCAGTTTGGGTGGTCTCACCCGCACCGGCGTGAGTCGCTGAGTTGTCCGGCAAAGACAGCGCAGGCTGAAGGGCGCTCAAGCTCCCTGATGCGGTGATGATCGCCAAGCCTAGGACAAGCCCTGCCGCGAGCCCGACTCCGAACCTCCTGCCTTCCATGCTAGTGACGTCCTCCCAGAGGGTAGTTAGTTCTAGTTCTCAGAACGGCTTCCGCCTCCACACGCGCCAGGCCTCGTACCAGAAGATGCCCGCTCCCCCGGCAGTCCCTATGAGAGCGTAGAGGTCTAGAGAGCCTCTGTTCAGGAGGAAGTAGGCTATCGCGATGGTCGTGAAGAAGGCGGCGTAGAAGCCCAGCCTGGGGAGGGTTAGACCCCCTATGCTCACGAACGAGTGTAGAATCCCCGTGTCCACCTTCCTGGCTAGGACGTACCTGTCATAGTGATCCTTCTCGACCACGCCCAGCTCCACGAGCTTGTCCAGGTGATGAAACGCCACGGACGGGCTCGAGAAACCCAGGGCCTTCTGGATCTCGCGGACGCCGATCGCCTTGCCGTGCTTCAATAGGTAGAGGTAGACTGTTAGGGTCTTCCCTCGTAGGGCGTACTCCACCTTCTCTCTGGAGACCTCGGACAACGGGTACCATCCCGATGAAAGGCGAGATAAGCGTGTGTTCGCGTTTCGAGAACAGCGCGTTCTCGACCGTGGGACTAACTCGGGCCGCGAGGCACAGCCTGCCGTGAACCGGCTCGGAGGTGTCACGAAAAGGAGGGTGCTGATGGGAATAGCAGCCCTCATCGTGGTGGGCGGCTTCGGGCTGGCTCTGCTTTCGAACCTCAGCGCCGGTGTCGCTGGCACGGGAAGTGCGCCCTACGGCACCGGACTGCGCGACCTTGCAGGATCCTTCGGGTCCCTTGGGACAAACGGACAGTCGGGCGGCGGGACCGACATCTCCCCTGGTTATACCGAGGTGGTCGGACAAACCACAGTCACCATGAGCTCGACTGAAACTGCAACTACCACTATTCCGGAAGGTGATCTGACCGGGAATTCGACTGGCGTGAGCCAGGGATCCCCGAGCTCTGGAGGGGGCCTAATAGAGTTCTCCAGCGACCTGGCAATCAGAGGCACGGCTCCACAGCAGTTAGCGTCGGCGGTGTCGGCGCTTGCCTACTCGGTTGGAGGCTATGTCGCCTACCAGTCCACCTACTCAAACTCGGCCTACGTGGTGATCAGGGTCCCCTCCGACACATATCAGGCTACCCTGGGTAAGGTGGAGGCAATGGGGACGGTCGAGAGCCTGACTTCGAACTCCAACGACGTCCGCGTGCAGTACACCGACCTCAACGCGACGCTGGCTTCTCTGAGGACGGAGCAGTCAGCCCTCCTGCGACTTCTCAACCAGTCCTCTACCATCAACTCGACCCTGGCGGTCGAGACGCAGCTGCAGCAGGTGAACGAACAGGTCAATTCTGTGGAGAGCCAAATCCTCCAGACGAAGACACTGATCTCCTACGCGACCATCAACGTGACAATAGACCAGACGGCCCAACAGACCCTGCCAACCATGACGCTAAGCGCGTCTCCCAGGACGGGCGTTGCTCCGCTGAGCGTTACCTTCAACGCGCTGGTAAAGGGCGGGGCACAGCCCTACGTCATCAACTACAACTTTGGGGACGGGTTCGCAGCCCAGGGGCAGATTGTCATCCACACTTTCTATTCGGCAGGCAACTACAACGTGACGGTGGGTGTGACGGACCAAGAAGGGAACACGACGGGCGCATGGACCATGATCCACGTGACCGCGGCTCCTGCAGCGGGCGGCCTCGGTGCGTTCTTCGGGAACGTTGGGAACCTGTTCCTAAATGTAATCGAAGGGATAGTCGAGGTGGCCGTGGTCGTCCTTCCCATAGCGGCTGTGGGTGCAGCAATCATAATCCCCATCCAAAGGCATGGCAGGTCTCAGAAGGACGTCAGGCAGAGCCAGTAGGCGAAACCGCCTTCATCCTTTTGTTTTTGCGCCAGTAGTAGTATGTTATGACCGGGCCTGATACGAGGAAGATCGCCACCACCACCAGCATGGTGTAGGCGAGGATGTTGGCTGTGCCCGCGGGCACATTGCTCAGGGCCGAACTGACCATTCGGGGCAGGTTGCCTGATGGGGCATTTAGGCTTTAGACAGCGGCACCGCTTCTTACCGGCCTCCCCTGGGGAGGGTTAATGAGACGGCTCGCATCAAATCAATGGATGGAAAGTAAGCCGAAGAGCGTCGACGAATACATCGAAGCGGCCCCCAAGGGAATCCAGGTGAAGCTCAGGGAGGTCCGAGCGGCTATTCGGGAGGCAGCACCGCTCGCAAGGGAGAGCATCAGCTACGGGATGGCATACTACGACTTCGAAGGGCGGCTGGCATGGTTCGGGTACCATTCAGGGCATGTCGGCCTTTACCTCCGCCCTCCTGTCGTTGAGGAACACCGGGAAGACCTGAAATCGTACGTAACCACGAGGTCCGCCGTCCATCTATCACTCGCCGAGAAGACCCCCGTGAGGCTGATCAAGAAACTGGTCAGGGCCCGCATGCGAATCAACGAGTCCGAGAAGCGCAAGTGACGCCCACGGCTAAAGACCTTCACGCTGGGCAATCGATATTAGGCGGGGGCATCGGTTCTGGACTGTGCAGAAGTTCACAGTTTCACCAACGGAAGTCATGGGCAGGTTCAAAGTCATCGCGGTGGTTGGGGCGTCGAAGAATCCGGAGAAGGAGGCAGGCAGCGTCCCGGCATATCTGCGCAACCATGGTTACAAGATTATCCCGATCAACCCGACCACTGATTCGATAGATGGGCTGAAGTCGTACCCTTCACTCGCGGACCTGCCTGATGAAATCGCGGGCCAGGTGGAGGTCGTCGACGTCTTCAGACCTTCAGAGGAGCTTCCCCAGGTTGCGCGTCAGGTCGCCGAGATGAAGAAGAGGACGGGGAGGCCCTTCGTGTTCTGGGGACAACTCGGACTGGAGAACGACGAGGCGAAGAAAATCCTCGCGGATGCGGACGTCGATTATGTTATGGACAAGTGCATGAGGGTAGAGCACCAGGCGCTCCCCGGGCCTCGCTGATGACTCCATGAACAAGTCATGGCACGAGGCCCACGTCATGCCTCGAAACGCAACCAGAGTGCAAAGGGTCGAGTGGCACGCGGCCCATCAGGAAGCATGTGGGTGCAGGCTCGTACCCAAAGACCTGATGGCAGATGTCGCCAAGCTGGAGAGGAAATCCCTCGGGCGGACTAATTAGCCCCGCCTGCCGGGGCAGACCGATTGCTCAACCCGGCCTATGCGCTTGTCGCAGCGTTGATCTGGGCCTTCAGCCCAATCTACTACCGGGGCTACCTCGCCAAGTTTGATTTCCTGAGCTTCAACCTGCTGAGGAACTCGGCCGCTGCCGCTGCGATTGCTGTCCCCGCCCTGTATCTCTGGAGTTCGGCGGGGCTGACCTTCGCTCTGGGGAGCGGAGTCATCACCCTGGCCTGCGGCGACAGCCTGTTTCTTCTCTCAATCAGAGAGACAGGCGCTTCGGTGGCCGCCCCAGTCGTGTACACCTATGTCCTGATGATCCAGTTCGTGGGAATAACTCTTGGCCAGGTGGTGCCATATGCCAACTTCGTAGCCGCGGCGATGGTAGTAGCAGGAGTGTACGTCCTTTCGAAGGGAGGCGACGGGAAACCGAGAGCCAGGGGCATCGCGTTCGCTGTTTCAGCGGGAGTCATATGGACAGTCGGACAGGAGTTCATCCAGGCTTCGACTAACGCGGGTGGGGGCGTTGTGCCCATAGTTTTCACGAGGGATTTGGCCGCTGCATTGGCGCTTGGAACGGTGTTTCTGCTGACCAAGAGATACAGGAAATGGCCGCGTGGAATCGGCACAAAGACCTACGTGATAATCCTAGGAATTGTAATCAGCGACCTAGTCGCCGGGTCTCTGCTATTCGTCAGTTCGATAGCCGCCATTGGAGTGGCGCTGACAGTCATCCTGACAAGCCTTTCGCCTCTACTTACTCAGGTGTTCGCAAAGGCACTGGGGAAGGAGTCGCCCACGCCCAGGGACTTCCTCGGCGGGGTCCTCATAGTCTCAGCCCTGGTGCTCGCGGTGGCCCTCTGAGCCCAGCGCTTCCAAAGAAAGAATCTTATCCATTCCTCCGGGCAGGAGCGTCCGGTTTTCCGCCCTGCAGTACAAATTCGTCGTGCTCACGAACACGACCATCGGCGCCTTCATGGCCATCCTGGACGCAAACATCGTGCTGATTGCCCTCCCCACAATAAGCGCGGACCTGCATGCGAGTCCCTTCGAATCGGTCTGGATAATCATGGGCTACATCCTCGTCAACGCGTCTCTTCTCCTAAGTTTTGGAAGGCTCTCCGACATATTCGGGAGGGTGAGACTGTACAACTCAGGGTTCGCGATTTTCACAATTGGCTCTGCCCTGTGTAGCATCGCTCCCAACGGCATCTCTCTGGTCCTGTTCAGGCTCGTCCAGGGGACAGGAGGGGCCCTGCTCTTCTCCAACGCCGCTGCCCTGCTGACGGACGTGTTCCCCCCCACCGAGCGGGGCCGTGCCCTCGGGCTGAACCAGGTAGCCGGAACATTCGGGTCCGTGAGCGGGCTGGCTCTGGGCGGCATACTGGCGGGGTCGTTTCTTGGATGGAGGTCCATCTTCTGGATCAACATCCCCTTTGGCGCCTTCGCGACTGGCTGGGCGTACTACAAGCTCAGGGAGACCTCCGAACCGAGGCGCGGTGAGAGACTCGACCCCATAGGCAACATACTCTTCGCCGCCGGACTGGCGGTATCGCTGGTAGGGCTCATGTTGGGGGCGCTTCTTGGATGGTCGGCGGCTTACGTAGGCGCCATCGGTCTAGGCGTGCTGCTCATGGCGGCATTCGTCGCCGCTGAGAGGCGAGTCAAGTATCCGATGATGGACCTGTCGCTCTTCAGGATTAGGGCGTTCGCCTCGGGGATGGCGAGCAATCTGCTCGCTTCGATTGCGCGAGGGGGGTTCTCGTTGATCCTGGTCTTCTATTTCCAGGGTATTCTGCTCCTGGACGCTTTCACAGCGGGTCTGATGCTGATCCCGTTCTCCGTGGCCTT
>Ga0187780_10001938_pt1 | contig 15576 bp, 17 predicted proteins | sample 1015_Q2_SP10_20__FD_132429 | JGI IMG/M metagenome (GOLD analysis project Ga0187780, IMG submission 132429) | Tropical peat soil microbial communities from peatlands in Department of Meta, Colombia - 1015_Q2_SP10_20_MG | ecosystem: Environmental > Terrestrial > Soil > Wetlands > Peat | place... | reverse complement strand
TCTGGGTACGTGGACCTCCCTCTAAAGAAGGCTCTGGAGCGGATGTCCATAATCGCCGTTGGCATGCTGACCGACGCGGTCACAGTCCTGCAGACTGGCGGCAAAGGACTAAGTGAGGAAGTCATTCAGAGAGATGATGAGGTCGACAGGTTCTACCACTTCCTTCTCAGGCAGCTCAACATTGCGGTCAGGGACAGGTCAGTGATTCAGGAGATAGGATTGGGATCAGCTAGAGACTGTCTCGGTTACAGGCTCGTCGCAAAGAGCACCGAGAGGGTTGCCGACCACGCGGCGTCCATTGCGTCCCAGGCCGAGAGTCTGGGCAACATTTCAGAGGGAGCCGCGAAGAAAGTGCAAGATATGGCAAACCTTTCGCGTAAGATTTTCGAGGGTTCGATTGCCGCCTTGCTTCGGAAAGACGCGAAGATGGCGGAGGAGGCGATCAACAGAACAAGAGATGTGGTGCAACTAGAGGAGAGACTAAGCAGCGAGGTCCTGGCACCAAAGATGAATGGCGCCCAAGTAGCTTCGGTGAAATTAATACTTGAGAGTATCCGCCGGGTGGCCGAATACGGGGCCGACGTGGCAGAAGTCGCCATCGACCTGACGGTGAAGGAGCCCCAAGTAGCCTGAACCAGGCCGCTTACCTCTGCGACTGCTCCGGCAGCTCGCACATCTTTTCGAGCGAGCCCAGTAGAACCGCTTCGCCGTCCTCGGTCAGCCTGAGGGTCTCCTTCACTCTGTCCCCATCGAGCCTCGAGACGACGTCAATGAGGTACCTCCCTTGGAGGTCCTCAATCAGCCGGCGGCAGTCCGCCTCGGCCATGCCCAGGCGAGTCCATATCCGTTCGGCGTCCATTGAGTCTGAGCTGGCCAGCGCGAACAAAACCTCGAAGCTGCGGCCAGTGACCGTGCCCCTCGAAGACGCCGTCGGGGCACCTACTGTTTCTAGTCCTTGCATCATCAGGGGGTGTCATGACGTGTCTGACTAAATGGGTTGCCGAATTAGGTTCTACACTCTATCAGAGAATATAGAGGCGGACGAATCGCAGACTTCCGGCGCTTCGTCTCAGGCCGCTACTTGACCTTCAGGACGTCCGAATAGGCGTCTATGTCGAGGAACCCGTGGCCACTGATGTTCATTAGGATGGACTTCTTTTCGCCCCTCGACTCTGCCTTCTTCGCTTCGTCGATCCCCGCCCTGACTCCGTGCGCTGACTCGCCCGCGATTAGCCAGCCCTCGGTCTCTAGGAAGAGTCTGGCAGCTTCGAATACGACCTTTTCGTCAGCCGGATAGGCTACGGCCCTGATCATCCCCTCGGCTCTGAGTGCGCTGATTAGTGGCGCCGCGGCGTGGTACCTGATGCCATCCGACCAGATTGGCTCCATCTCATCCTTGTGACCGAGAGTGTACATCTTCAGCATCGGAGTATGCTCCGCCACGTCGGCGAAGTCATACTCATACTTGCCCTTCACGAGGTTGGGCGCGGCCTCCGACTGGGCCGCGAGGAAGTCACACTGCTTCTTGTGACGGAGGAGTTCCCCGGCGAATGGAAGAGCCACTCCACCGAAGTTGGAGCCACCACCCAGGCACCCCGTGATGAGGTCCGGCCAGTCGTCGACCATTTCGAACTGCTTAATCGTTTCCAGCCCAATGATCGACTGATGCACGAGCACGTGGTTGAGCACCGACCCCAGACAGTACACCCTGTCAGACGAACCGTCTGTGTACTCGAGCCCTTCCGAAACGGCGATGCCAAGCGACCCCCTGTGCTTGGAGTCCTCTTTGAGGAGCTTCCGCCCAAATTGGGTCTTGCTGCTTGGGGACGGATAAACCTCGGCCCCGTACAGCTTCATCAGAATCCGCCTCTCTGTTTTCCACTCGTAGACGTCCCTGACCCAGAAGACCACACTCTTCAAACCCATCAGCTTAGCCGCGAATGATAGCGCGGTCCCCCATTGGCCTGCCCCCGTCTCCGTCACCAGGACCTTCTTCCCCTCCTTCGAGGCGTAGTAAGCCTGGGCCAGGGCCGTGTTCACCTTGTGCGACCCAGTTGGGCTTAGGTCCTCCCTCTTGTAGTACAACTTCACTTTCTTGAGCCCCAGCTTACTTTCAAGGCGCCGAGCCCTGTAAAGGGGCCTCGGTCTTCCTGCATGCGTGTAAAGCTCCCTTATGGGCTCGGGTATGCTGATCCACCTCTCCGTCGAGTTCTCTTGCCTCAGGCACTCGCCGATCATCCTCCGCCCCAGCGCCTCCAATCTCGATTCGCCATAGCCGGGTTCCTTTGGCGGTGGGAGCTTGCGAGGAAGGTCGGGAACGATGTTGTACCAAGCCTTCGGCAGGTCTTCCACCGGGAGAGAAATCTGATCGGACTCCATGGCATTACCTCGCTGGTGCATCCACATAAAACGATAGGCCCTAATCGACCGCGAGCAGACGACCTAGGTAACCCTTCGAGAACTCATAGTCCCCCTGGGGTCGACCCCGTCCTTTAGCAACTTGAGAAGGCCCCTAGGGAATTCCTTGCGGACCAACCCTGCCTTGAGGACCCCCGTTCCGTGGTGATGAGAGAGGGTCGCGTCGTGTCTTTCAGCGACCTGGGCCAAGGCGTTCCAGACATCCCAGTAGAGGGAGACGTCCGGTTTGAAGATGACAGAGAAGTCCGTGCAAGCGCCCTGGTCGTAGAGGTGGGAGACAACTGCTCCGACCGCAGAGACGCCGTCGATTGAAGCAAGAGTCGTCACCACGTCAACATAGCTCTCGAGAACGACGCTCCAACGGCAAGCAATCTCTGCAGTGTCCAGCATGAACCCCATTTTCCTGACTGCTTCTGATCCCTCGCGGAGGGCAAACCTCTTCTGAAGCCAGGCGTCGACAATTGAAGGGTCGCCGGCGCTGCCACCTGATCCCACGGCGTCTGTCACTTCTTTGGCGAGGGCCTCCATCACCGGGGCGCTGGAGAACGTGTAGACCAGGAGCATCACCGGCTTCGCTATCCCGAACTGTATGCTCGCCTCCACCTCGTTGTAGATTCTGCAGGCCGCAGGCTTCAGGTCCAGATCCATCAGGATCCTGCCTGAGCCTACCGCAGTCGGGAAGTCGCTGAAGACGTACGCGGCCTTCCAGGTGTGATGGGGGGTCCTGTGCAGCCTTAGCTCGGCGGCAGTCACGACCCCGAACGCGCCCTCTGCTCCGATGAAGAGTCTAGACAGGTCAGGGCTGACGGAGGAGCGCGGCGTGCTGCGGTTTCTCGTCCAGACTACCACGCCGTCGGGGAGGACCGCCTGGATCCTGATCACCGACTCCTCTACTCCGCCGTACCTTCCGCTGTAGTGTCCGGTGCCCATTGTGGAGATGTATCCCCCAACTGTCGCGAGCTCGAGCGATTGAGGGAACTGCCCAAGCGTGAGACCCAGCTTGCCTAGCTTCGGTTCGAGCTCGCCGAGTCTGACCCCTGCCTGCGCGGTCACCGTCCGGTTGTTCTGGTCGATGTCGAGCACCTGGTTCAGCCCAGTTAGGTCAATCAATATTTCACCGTGCGGGACTGAAGCACCAGTGACAGAGCTCCCCCCGCCTCTGCACAGGACTTTGAAGTGGTTTGACCCGGCGTACTTGACAACCCTTACCACTTCGTCGACGTTTTGGGGCCTCACGGCTGCCATCGTCGAAGCCCCCTCCTCCTGCGAGATGGATAGGAGTGGCCACCAGTCCTTGAGGTACGCTTTCACATCGGCGATGACCCTCCCGGGGACTAGATCTCTGAGTTCGTCAGCCACCTTGTTGGGCTCGTCCACTCTACTTGTTCCCCGCGACACCCATCCTTGTTCACTTTGCTAATTACCTCTATCTCCTCGTTCAAAGGAGAGATGGACGAAGATCCTTTCGATTTGAGCGCAGCGCAACCGGCGTTCGCTTCGCAGCCCGCTTTAATACGACCCCTGCTGCTTCGGTTCAGAGGCATGCAGTATTTTGTAATCCTCACAAAGGAATGCAACCTGTTCTGCACATACTGCGGCGGAGGGAGTGTGACTCCTCCGAGGGAAATCCAGTATTCAGTAGGAGAGCTCAAGAATTTCCTAAGCAGTGACAGTAGCCCTGTGCTGGAGTTCTACGGAGGAGAGCCTCTTCTCCGCATTGACGCCATGAGGGAGATCATGGATACGATCCCCGCGCGTTTTGCTGTCCAGACGAACGGCATCTTCCTTGACAGGATCGAGCCGCCTGTGCTCCAAAGGCTGCACACGCTGCTGGTATCCGTGGACGGGACCAGGGAGGTGACAGACCGTGAAAGGGGCAAAGGGGTGTACGATAGGCTCATGCGAAACGTGAAGCGTGTGAGAGAGAGGGGATTCCGAGGCGACCTGGTTGCGAGGATGACGATTGTACAGGGGACGAACATAGCCGAGAACGTGAAGCACCTCTTGGGCACGGGACTCTTCGACCACGTTCACTGGCAGCTCAGCTTCAGCATTTTCTGGGACGCAGGGGTGGACGCCGAACCTGGCCTATCGGAGTGGGTGGAGCAGTACGACTCCGGCATCTCGTCGCTTGTGCGATGGTGGCTGGATGAGATGAAGCGTTCCGGACGCGTCGTAGGAATCGCCCCCTTCATCGGAGTAATGAAGACTCTTCTTTCGGGAGAGAAGTCGCGATTGCGATGCGGTTCTGGAATTGATTTCTTTGCGATCATGCCCGATGGCAGAATATCCGCATGCCCCGTCGCGATTGACTTCGACTTTTCGGTGGTCGGTTCGCTGAGGGAGAGCAGTCCGCGGTCGCTTCGAGACACAGTCTTGATCGGAGAGCCCTGCACCTCGTGCGACATCCTCGACGTTTGTGGAGGACGGTGCCTGCTGGTGAACAGGTCCCAGAACCTGCTCCGAGAGGACGGCTATGCCAGCATATGCACGACGGTCAGGCATCTCGTCGCTGAGCTCAGAGCCGCGCTGCCCACCGTGGAATCGTTAATCGAGGACGGGATCGTGAAGAGGACCGAATTCGACTACCCGGAGTTCAACAACGGCTGCGAAGTCATCCCATAAAGGCTTCTGCTCGGCTGGACGCAAACAAGGTCTGCAGCTCCCGAAGAAGCGCCATCCTCTTCCAGATATCGGAGGGCTACTTAGGCCCCGACGCAGCTGGTCTCTGGACGTTCGTCAGCAGAACCGCCCTGTTGCCTACGGCGGATATCCTTCGCATGCCAAATCGGTCCTGTAGTTTCTCTGGCAGGGTCTTGTCCTCAAATCGGTGCGCTTCGACGACACAGGGCTTCAGCTGATCGGGGGCCAATTCTAGAAGAATCCGCTCGCCCCCCTCGACATCAATCTTCATGAAGTCGAAATCCAACTTCAAATGCTCGAGAGTAAAACTTTCGTTCAGGGGAATGACGTTCAATTGGTTGTTCTCTATGTTCCTGCAGAGGAATACGAACGGCTCCGGGTCTTTCTCGACTGCGATGACTTTCGATGCTCCGTGACGCAGATAGAACAGGGATGTTTCACCACAGCCGTCTCCCACCGAGAGCACAACCTTGCCGACGACCGAGGTCGGAAGGTAATCTTTCTCCCACGATTCAAGCTCGTTAATCATGTTTGAGAGATGGTACATCGTGAAAGCCATGTCTGCCCCGAGTATTCTGGCCGCGTAGTGGCTCCCTGATTTCTCGACATGGTACTCGCTCATCTTCTTCATCAGCTGCCTTGGCCGACTCATCCCCGTCCAATCGTGCGTCGCCTTGTACCACAGGAGGTCGAATGCTGCGCCAGTCAACCAGCCATGTCTCCACTAGTCGCTTTCCTTGGCCTCATGCCCCTTGTAAGGAGGACGATGAAGGCGCCGCCCGTGAGCACTTCCACCAGTTGGTATGAAACCAGCCTCCACAGGACCACCGTGGCCCAGGAGGAGAAACCGTAGACCGTAGAAAGATACCACTGAAGTCCTAGCTCTGATATGCCTGAGCCTCCTACCGTCACTGGGACCGACGCGAGCGCCTGAACGGCGAACACGGCGAGAACAGAAGAGAGGGGGTCTATCGCCTTTCCAGGAGCAAGGAGCAGCCAGAGTATCAGGCCAGAGATCAGGGCCTGAACCAGTGCCAAGCCCACCGCCAGTATTATCGTTGGCAGTGACTGCCTTCCTGTCGATTTAGCGGCGGCGGAGAATTCGTCGGCCCACCCCTGAACCCGAGAGACAATGTGCTCAGCCCTGTCCTCGCCGAGAAGGCGGGAGATGAGCCTCTCGATGAACATGGGGAACCTGACACCCTTCTTCGCAAAGAGCAGGATGAAGAAAGCATACCCGGCCATTATGGGCACGACGACGATCACGATGAGTGTCGCCACCGTAGCCGACCCCCTCGCGAAGGCGACCCAAGCTGCCGCGAGGGACACGGCCGAACCCACGTAGACGTCGATACAGATTTCGACGAACCCTATCCACAGCGCCTTGCCAGCCTCTACCCCCTTTCTTGCTAGCCAAGCGGCACGGACGAACTCCCCACCGATGAAGGACGGGGTGGTGAGCGCGACGAATTCGCTCCCCACTCGCGCTGTCGTGACTCCGCTGAAGTCCGTTCCCAATCCCTTGGTCAAGCCCCCTGCAATCACGCGGAATTTCAGGACTTGGACCATAAGTTTCGACAGGACCGCCAATACCGCCAGCGCCACGAGGAAGTAGCCAGGGCCCTCCAGTTGCGACAGGGTGACGCCGGAGGAGAGAGAGATGACTATCAGAACGACGGAGCTGATGGAGACCCCAGCCACAATCCACCGTTCGGTCGATTTTGGAAGCTGTATGCTTCCCTGCGTGCTGTTTGGAGGAGCAGCACTCTCTGGCGGTGTAGCCCCCACGAATCGAAAACCGCTGGCCGAGTCGATTTAACGTCTTCTCCGGCCCGAACGCATCCAGAGTGTTGGCTCGTCCAGGCCCTCCGTCGGTGCAACAATGCAGGTTGACGCATCGGGCCAAGCATTAATACTGCACGAGACTCGCTCTGCATGCCGGTACCAATGAGAGGAATCGTTGACGAGCTCCTCGAATCGCAAGAGCCCTCGGTACGACTCAAGGCCAGGAAGTTGGTCGAGTCCGACGACCGAGACTCGCCGGGACTTCGGGAGCTCCTGACGGAGATCAGGTCTTCACCAAGGGTGAAGCTCCTGCTATCTGAAAGGAAACCTGATGGGCGAATTCCTCACCATCCCTATGCCAAGTGGGACGGTGCTCACTGGGTCCTTGCGGCCCTGGCAGAGTTGGGCCACCCCCCTGGGGATCGGTCTCTCCTGCCGTTGAGGGAACAGGTGTACCAATGGCTGCTCTCTGAGGAGCATGTCAGCTACACAGAGGCCCGTCCTTATCGCCATCATCCTCCAGCCTCCCTCGTGCAGACCATCAAGGAAAGGCCGAGGATTCACGCGTCGATGGAAGGCAACGCAGTTTGGTACCTGCTCACCCTGAGAATGTTCGACGACAGGGGCGAAGAACTTGTACGGAGGCTGCTGAGAACTCAGTGGCCCGATGGGGGTTGGAATTGCGATGGAGACCCCAATGCGGTCAACTCGTCATTCATGGAAACCCTCCTCCCTCTCCGGGGTCTGGCTCTACACGCAATGGTGACAGGCAATTCCTCGTCGAGATCTGCTGCCAAACGCGCTTCGGAGGTTTTCCTCAAGCGCAGGATGTACAAGAGGGCAAAGGACGGGGCCATCATCGACAGGGATTTCACCAGATTGCACTACCCCTGCTACTGGCACTATGACGTGCTCTTTGGACTGAAGGTCATTTGTGAGGCGGGCTACCTCGGAGATGCCAGATGCACGGATGCCCTCGACCTCCTTCAGACCAAACGGCTTTCAAACGGGGGATTCCCGGCCGAGTCGAAGTATTACAGGGGTGTCAATGCGAGAGGAGGCCGGTCGCTCGTGCGCTGGGGGCAGGTGAGCGAGAGAGCCCCAAATGAGTTCGTCACAGCCGACGCGCTCTGGGTCCTCAAGCAGGCGGGGAGGCTAGCGCTCCGAGTCCCGGGCAAACGTGCATTGCAGGTTTCCTAGAGGATTCTGGAAGACTTCACTCGCAAAGGAAAGAGGTCTGGTAGGGACCGGGAAGATTGTCGAGAAGCATGCGGGGGGTCTGATTCGTCTAAGGCCGGAATGGGAATGAGACTGGGGCATGGGCACGCGAATGCGATAACCCATTTCGTGCACATCCGCGCCAATGACCCCGAGGTGGGCCGGTGTAGCGCACCCCGGAGCTGGCACGGTCGGTGATTGAGGAACGGACGACCGTGTTCCTAGGAAAGGAAAAGAACGCTAGGTCTGCCAGAAGAGCCTGGCGCCAGTGCGGCCACGTCTCTTCAGCCATCTTCGGATGAGAACGAATGCTCCGGCGGCCAATGCAAGGATTACCAGAAGCAGAACCCAGAGAGGAGGCCCGGGCAATACGGGGGCCGAGAGAGTCGTGATGACCTCCGTCGTCTGAGTCGTCGTGCTTACTTTTGTCGCCGTGGAGGTCTGAGTTGCAGTCGACGTGGTTGTTGACCTCAGGGTCTCGGTCGCCGTAGAGGTGGAAACCGAGGTCAATAGGCTGGTAGAGACCGTTGTGCTGGTGCTGGTCGCGGTCTTGGTAGCCGTAACCGTGACGGTGACCGTGGGCGTGGTCGACAGGGTGGTTGTCGGGGTGGACGAGGTCGATGTCGAAGACGAGGTGCTTGAGGCAGGAGGAGCACCACCCCCGCCCTGCAGCTGCGTCGTGGTGGACGGGAAGCTCGCCGACATTTCAAGCACGAATGTGACCACATCAGATGGGGAGGAAGCGTCCGAAGCAAAGGCGACGACTTCGATGTAGCCTGCCTTGCCAGGATTCAGGGTAGCCGGAAGCACGTTGTTGCCCGTAAGGAACCCACCTGAAGCCCCTACGATGCTGAAGTCAGCGCAGTTGGAGCTGCTAGCCGGGTCCTCAGTCATCGTGATGCAGTAATACACTGTGATCTTCCCGAGGTAGGCGGCGCCGGTCACTTCTGTTACGTTCAGGGAGGCGATGGTGTGGGGGGCCGACCCCACGTTGTGAATCTCGACGAGGTCGGTATAGTAGGCGGCAGGCTGCGGGGATGACACATTGGACCGCGGGAAGCTGATCCCAACTGTGGCTGCGGTTCCCGTGCCATCGATGGAGACGCTTTCACACGGATAGACGGGCGGACTGGAGCATTGATTGTCGCTCCCTGAGGTGAATATCAGGCCGGTGGACGTGGAGGTGCTGGCGGTCAGGACCATCGCCAGGATCCCTCCGACGAGCAACAGGAGAGCGGGCGCGGTCGCATATACAGGGACGTGCAGTCGCCCGCGAACGCCGGTCTGCACTCTCAATTCAGGTCCGCCTCTGGAGAGGAGCCTGGAGCAGTAGTCTCCTCTCTGCCCGCCGAGCCCTTGACGCCCAAGAAAATGACCAGAAGGAAGACGAAGCCCAGGGGAAGCAGAATCAGGTCACCCCTGAAGCCCCACAGGGTTGGAGAGACATAGCCCAGGAGAGGGATCACGAGGACGACCTTGCCGGCGTAGTCCTGCTGGGTGACATACCACGGATCTGGGACCTCGTTGGTCATGTTGTTGTCCCCCTTGGTAATATAGCAGGTCTCGGCGCCGCATTTGGTCTCCGACACTATTCGGTGTATGATGATACCAGGGTTTCCTCGCGGGTCATGGAAGGCAATCACGTTCCCCGCGCTTAGGGAGTTGAACGGCGCGAGGAAGTTCACGGTGAGATCCCCGTAGTTGATGGTCGGGGACATGCTGCTGGGATTGTCGCCGACGACCAGGAAGGGCAGACCCCCGAGGGCGTACTGCACCCCGCCATAAACCACCAGCCCTATGAGCGCCAGTGAAACGGCGTATCCAGAGAACTCGCGGACCCTCGTAAGTCTTTTCGCCGTTCAGTTCACCGCCAAGGTAATCGTATACTGAGCGAAGACTGTGCTGGTCGACGACCTCACCCTGAGGGATAGCGAAACAGTGGATGGCGTGCTTGAGGAGGTAGGCATGGCGCTGGCGTAGGCCGCCACGCCGACGCTGTACGTTCCCGAACCGGCGAGAATCACGGTCCCTCCTGAACTCTGGGTGAGGACTCCGTTCGTCACGATGACTTGCTTCGTCACGACATTTGTCGGACTAGATAGCCAGATTGTGAGATTGGTCAAACGCCCGAGATTCGACGTCAGTGAGCCCATCGTTGCCAAGCCAATCGTCCAGGAAACCGAGACCCCGTTGCTGACCGAAAGCACGTACTTGTAGGTATTGGGAGATTGGAAGTTGGTGAGCTGCGACGTCCCCCAGTAGATTGTCGCCGCAGTCCCCGTCGCGGGATTCGTGAGGACGACCATGACTCTGCCGTTCGTCGGGACGCTGACCGAGGATCCCGAGAAGGTGGTCTTCACTTCCGTCTCCGTTGTCGGAATCGAGCCAGTTGCCCCGCTGCTGAGCGCTGTCGCCGTCATCCCTCCGGTGGAGCCGACAACAAGAATGGACACTGTCAGAGTGCCCGACGATGAGGTCTTCGACGCCCACAGGTCAAGGAGCCAGTTCCCTGAGTAGATCGTCCCTCCGACCGAATAGGCTGGCGACCAGAAGAAGGCCGAGGAGCCGGCAGCGAGGATGAACGAGCTGGAAGAGGCCGGCGGAGACACGCTCGTGTCTGTCGACACCGATGCCTGGCCCGCTACCACGGCGTCTGCCAGAATCGCCCAGTTTTGCGACGCGCCAAGGGTGAAGCTCACCGTTGAAGCGGTCTGCGTGGATGTCACGTGCTGGTCCTCCGACCCCCCGCTGATGGTGCCAGCGGCGTTCGCATGCGACGCGACCAGAGAGAATCCTCCCCCTGCGGTAAGTGAGGGATGATTCTGCGCCACAACCGCGCCTATTATGAAGTCGTTCGGAAAGGTGGTAGTGACGGTTGTTGAGGCCGTTGCACTAGTCCCAGTGTTCGTAGGGGGCGAAGCGAGGTTCGGATCGAAGGGGCTCGCGGTATTCGTTCCGCTTACCCCCATCGCCACCACGACGAATTCTGCCGCACCGGAGAGACTCACCGTGATCAGGTCGGCGGTCAAAGCCGATGTAGAGGTCGCGTACCAAGACTCGATTCTCACGTTGGTGCCGAGAGCGGCGAACTGCCTGCGTGAATAGGATAGGGAAGAGGAGTCGGACACGGAATTCACCGTCTGACTGCCCGAGTCCAGGATGCATACGGCAACGTAGATGAGGTCGGAGGTCCCGCTCGTCGTCAGCCTCAGCGATGCGGAAGCCAAAGTCGATTCCGGGAATGCGCAGCCGATGCCCGCCCAAGCGGACGAGCCTGACTTGGTCGCAGGGAAGGTGGTGGGAGATGATACTCCGAAGGTGGCGTATTCTCCCGAGCCCCCATCTCCGGCTCTGGACGTGTCAGACAGCGTGAAACCTGTCCCGGCGGTGACGGTTACCGAAGTCGACATCGAATAACTCGCGACCAGAAACGGCGAACCCGAAAATGCAGTCGAAGCAACAGCCGGCGATGTGGCCCCGGAACCGGTCCCAGTATTGCAGGTAAGCCCGGTCGCCGTGTAGCCGACGATTTCGTAGATGTCGAGCTTGGAGACGCGTGCGGTTGTCCAACTCACGGTCGGCGTCATCGGACCCGCCGAACTCGTCGTGCAGTACCACATCGCGGTTTCCGAAGTGTGGCTGACTGGGCTACCGGAGACGGCGGTGAAGGATGCGCAGCGACCGCCTGCCTGGCCGTCGCCTATCGAGATTGCGGTCACCGAACCAATCCACTCGATTGAGACGACCACTATGTCCTTGGATAGGACGTTGTTGGTGAACGGCTGTGAGCAGCTCGTCCCAGATGTGCATGCCTTGGAAGTGGACTGAATCATGTCAGGCATGCCGGTACTTGCCGATCCATCAAGGGCGGGCGTGACTGTCGGAGCGCTGGCGCTTTCGTAATACGTGAGACCGGCCGTGGCGGTGACCGCCGCTGCGATGGGGGCAACGGCGGAGATGGTTGAGGACCCGGCGCTGCCGGAAACCAGGGTGACGGCCGGGTTTTGAATCGTAGAGGTCTGAGCGGTGTAAAGAAAGCCGCTGACGGTAGCGTGCCCAGGGGCAGAGGAGAACAAGAGAAGCGTGACCACGACCGCGGCAGGTAGTGGGGAGAGTCTCGTTGGGCTCTCGCCTCGGCCTACGCCCACTGCACTGCTATCTTGAACTGGACTGTGTCTGCGACAGAACCGGAGCTCCCACCGTAGGCGACCATCTCGATGTAGTGGGTGCTCCCGGCCGATATCGCCACGGGGAAACTCCCCGAGACCGAACCTCCCGTAAGAGAGATGACCGAGAAGCTCCCGACGCAGTTGCCTGGGGTGACGAGCGTGCCGTCGGGGTTGAAGTCGGTCTGGGTCGTGCAATAGTAGACTGTGATGCTGCCGAAGTCGCTGGCGCTTGTCCTGGAGATGGCGAATATCTGGACGGACTTTATCGAGTGGGCGTTGCTCGCGTCCTTCACCTGGATGAGGTTGGAGTAGTAGCTGGCGGGAGGCGGGGTGAAGGTGCTGTCGGCCTTGAACATGCTCATCGTCACGGTGGCAGTGTCGGACGTCCCCGAAATCGCGACGGTGGCGCACGGATAGGAGGTGCAGGACCCGCTGGCATCGGTGCCCGCGGCGAGAGTCAGGTCCGACGCCCTGATCGTCGATGTGGGGCTCACGTAATAGTACACGTAAACGGACGCGCTAGCCAAGCCGACCATCGAAACCGCGAGGAGGATGAGAAACAGTCTCCAGAGCCTCGAGCCGGCAACAAAACTCAAACCTGACCGGATATTCACTTTCTTCCGCCGCCCCCACTCCCGCTCATGCTGAGCCCCGCCCTCAGCGCCGCCGTGCTCTCAAAGGAAGGGGAGGTCGTGGTCAGAAAAGGCGCATCATTCCGGGCTCCTTCGCGGGCCACAACCTCTGTTTTCTTCATCGGGTTCTCACCACACTTTCTGGACTACGTCCACTGCACCTGAATGTTGAAGCTCACTACGTCGCCGTTAGTCGCACCGGAACCGGCGTAGGCAACGATCTCGATGTACCTGTTGTTCCCTGAACTCAAGGCATCCAAGCCAGAGAAGACCGATCCCGTGCCTCCAGTGCTCGTTATGTCGAGCTTGTTCGGACAGTTGGTCGCCGGGTCATTCGTCTGGCTCGCGCAGTAGTAGACTGTGATCTTGCCGAAGTCCGACGCCGACGGTGCTGTGATCGGCGAGATCACGCTGACAGAGCTGACCGTGTGGCTGTTCGCGCCGTCGTGAATCTCGACCAGGTCGGTGTAATAGGTGGCCGGTTGCGGGTTGTTGGTCGCAGACTTAGCGAAGCTGAGCGAAACGGTGGCATAGTCGTTCGTTCCAGAGATGGTAACGGTCGCACAGGGGTAGACAGTGCACGACGCACTAGCGTCGGGTCCCTTGACGAGGGAGATGTCGTTGGCCTGGACGGTGGCTGATGTGTTGACAAAGAAGAGCTCGTACACGGCCGCAGTAGCGGTGATTACCATGGCGGCAAGTAGGAGGGCAGGAATGACTTTGCCGTACTTTGAATGGAAGAACCTTGACCTGAAGCTGGCAGACATTTTCCTGTCGACGAGTTCGGTGTCAAGAACTTAGAGGTCGGGGTCAAGAAGGTTACACGAATTCGTGAACCTCCCTCACCAATTCGCAGTTATTTCGCACTTTCTCGCATCGCCTTCTTGGACCGTTTCATGAATGGGACACTTTGGAGGGCCCTTCCCAAAAGAGACTGGAGCGCATGATGACTCGGTTGACCGGTAAGTCGCCGGTTTTCTCGAGACAGGGGTTTCGCGCTGATCGGCGTTTCCCTATGGCGGTCGACCGACCCCCCGGTACGCAAAGCCGTGCTGCTTCGCTTCCTTTGGGGAGACGATGTTCCGCGCGTCGACCAGAGCAGCTCCCTTGTTGGCCAAGGCCGACAGGTGGCTCAAGTCGAGGTTTCTGAACTCAGAATGAGCCGTGCCAAGGACTATGCAGTCGGCCTTTCTGACTGCCTTCTCGAGGGAGCTCCTGCCGTGCAATCCGAGGATGTCCTCCCCTTTGTACATGGGGTCGTACAGCTCGATGGTCGCGCCCATCTCCTGAAGACGCTCGACCACCCTTCTTATCGGTGTAAGTTGAACGTCCTTTATGTTCGGCTTGTAGGCGATTCCAAGCACTGCTATTCTTGACCCCCTTACCGTCTTCCCGGCTTCATTCAGTGCCTCTGAAGTGAGCTCCACGACGTGGTCGGGCATCCTGTCGTTGATCTCCCGCGCCATTCTGATGAGATACGGAATATTCCCTGCACGAACTCCCTCTGAAATGAGATAGTAGGAGTTCGAGGGGAGGCAGGGACCACCCACACCGGCCCCAGGGTAATGAGGCATGAAGTTGTACTTCGAGGCGCAGGCGTTGATGACCTCTATGGAATCAATTCCGATTTTCTCGAAGAGGAGGGCAAACTCGTTGGCCAGGGCGATGTTGACATCTCTGAACAGGTTCTCTGTGAGCTTGACCGCATTTGCGGTCTTCGGGTTGCTGACCCTGATCGCCTTGACCCCAAGAACCGCTTCATAGAGGGTGGCGACGTAGTCGGTGGTCGCCTCGTCCAACCCCCCTATTATTCTGGGAACCGACTTCATGTTGACGAGGATGTTCCCCGGGTCCGACCGTTCGGGACAACTTGCAAGACCGAACCCAGACCCGGCCTCGAGCCCAGATTCGACTTCGAGGATTGGTTTCACTATCTCTTCGGCGACGCCTGGACCTATGGTACTCTCAATCACGACGATGCTCCCCTTCCTCAATGACTTGCCGATGGTACGAGAAGCCTTCAAGACGGCTGAGTAGTCAGGGGTCTTTGTCTGGTCGACGGGCGTGGGGACACAGATGAGAACGAAGTCGGCTTTGGAGATGGCCTCGGAGGGTTCGACGGTGGCCTTCAGCTTTCCCTCTGAAACGACCTTCTTGACAATCTCGGGGAGTCCGAGCTCGTCAGTAAGCCTGCAATGCCCCGCATTGGTGTCGCGAACGATTTCCTCCACTATGTCCACCCCCGTCACCTTGGCTCCTGCGTCAGCGAAGACGCCGGCCGTTGGGAGTCCTATTCTGCCGAGTCCCAGCACCGCAATCCTGACCTTTCCCTGCCGCAGGAGGGTTGCCACCTTCTTTACGTCCGTCCTTGCGCCGTTCGTTGCCGTCTGCACGTTGGTCACTTGGACGTCCTGTCCCTGCCTTCCCTTCGCCAGAGATACCCAACGAGGATGGCTGACACTACCGAACACGCGAGTAGAGGTATTCTGTACGGGTCAAGCTGCACGTAATCGAACGAAAATGGAGAGAATGGTGCGAAGAGACCCTGGTCAATGCCAAGATGCCCGGTGAAGGATGACACGAGTATCAGTTCGAAATCGAGCCGCCTTAAGACTATCGCCGTGCAAACCAGCGCAACCAAGATGAAGACAACCGAGTGCGCTGGCCTGATGGGCTGTGCCAGCCCGATGTACGCAGGGACGTGGTCGAGG
>Ga0187780_10001936_pt1 | contig 15582 bp, 13 predicted proteins | sample 1015_Q2_SP10_20__FD_132429 | JGI IMG/M metagenome (GOLD analysis project Ga0187780, IMG submission 132429) | Tropical peat soil microbial communities from peatlands in Department of Meta, Colombia - 1015_Q2_SP10_20_MG | ecosystem: Environmental > Terrestrial > Soil > Wetlands > Peat | place... | reverse complement strand
GGGATCGAGTCGCAGAGTCGAGGCCGGCGTCGGAAGGGCGACGCCGTCGACCTCCTCGCGGTCGTACCGGTCGATCACCGCAATCCCCGCGGCGGTCCGTCGCGCGACATACACGCGATGCCCCGACGGTGAGAACGCCAACGCGCGCGGATGCTCCGTGAGGGGCACGAACGCTGGCTCGCGGCGCGCGAGTGGGTCGACGAGCAGCACGCCGCTGTCACTCGCCACGGCGATGAGATCGCCCCAGCGCGACGCGGCGGCGTCGCCTGCCACGGGCAACGCTCGCGTGGCGGGGGGCTGATTCGTCGTCAGCGTCACGAGGCGCAGCTGTGGCCGACCCGCATCTCCGGCGACGAGAGCGACCAGCCGTTGGTCGGCCGCGCCGAACATGTCCCGGGGCACCGACGCGAGCGGCTGCGGCCACGCCGTCAGGGCGCGGCGCGCCATCGAGAAGACATGGCGCGTCCGGTCCACGGCGAAGAGCGTCAGATCGGGTCCCAGTGTCGCTTCGACAACATCGGCGGCCACGGTATCGAGCCGGCCCGTCTCCAGGTCGAGCGACAGGAGGTCGCTTTTCGTCGACAGGAAGTACAGCAGCGCGGACTCCTGGTCGACCCCGACCGCTCTGGTGGCGGGCGGCAGCCGGCCGCGCAGCGCTCCCGGGAGCTCGGTCAGACCAGGGAGCTGGTAGGCGCGAACCTCGCCGCCCTTGCGGGCCAGGCGCACGGCGATGGCGGCAGAACGGCGGTTCGACGCGGGTGCGGGTGAAGCGGGCGAGGGCGATCGGGGCTGCGATGCGGGAGATGGCTTGCCAACTGATTGGCCGGCTTGATGTTGCGACGACTGAGCGGCGGGCGCCTGGGACCGGCAGCCCCACAACGCGAGACCGGCTATCAGGGCAATCCAAGAACGCGTGTGCAAATGGCCTCGCCGGACAAAATAGGCAACCGGCGAGGCCAATGCAAGTGTTTTAGGGAAGCGAAGTTAGAACGTCGGGCCGAGACTTACCGTCCAGTACCCGGTGTTGTATGCGCGATCGAGCGGCTTCGCGTAATCGACGCGCATCACGAAGAGGCCGAACATGTTGGCCCGGATCGACACGCCCCAGCTCCGGATCGGCGCGCGGCAGTCCATCCCCGCGGTGCACGCACTCGGCCGCCACTCGATTTGCGATCCGTTCTGCCAGGCGAGCCCCGCGTCGTAGAACAGGGCCGCCTCGATCGGCGGGAAGCCGATCGGCAGGACGCCGAGCGCGAGAGAACGCGTGAGCGGGAAGCGCAGCTCCACGTTTCCGACCGCCACGCGGGACCCGATCAGCTGATCGAGTGTGTGGCAGCCGGTGCTCCCGCCGCCGATTGCGCCGATCAGGGGGGACAGGTTCGCGACTTGCGACTGACACTCGTGGTTGATGACGGAGTTCGCCGTGTACCCGCGGATGAGATCCGTGTTGCCGAGGAACTGCGGGAATTCGCTGCCATCCCGCCCGAAGCGTCCGAAGAACACGGTACGGACGGCCAGCGTGAACGGCCGGGCGAAGAAGTACTTCCGCACGTCGGCGAGCCCCGTCGTGAATCGCCAGCCGCCGACGGCCGGCGCGACCTGGAAGCGTGTGCGGAATCCGGCGAAAGGTCCGACCACGCCGAACAGCGTGTTGTCGTGCACGGCCGCGATCGTCGGCTCGATGTAGGCGATGGACGGGGACGTGATCGTCGTCAGGTCGTTGACGCCTTCAAACAGGCCCGTGCGGTCGTAGTACGTCGACTGGATCAGCGTGGCGTCGCCAACGTCGACCGCGTGCAGCCCCAGCTCGATGCGGTTGAACCGGCTGGTGGGATAGAAACCCGACGCGAACAGGTCGCGCACCACGAGACGCCGGACCCGGGTGTTGAAGACGATGGAGCTGTCTCCCGGCGTGCCGGGCGTCGAGGCGACGCCGACCGTGCTCGGCACGTAGAAGTACGACGGGCTCTGTGAGAAGCCGGACGCCCAGTTCATGCGGTGCGTCTGGTTGATGTACGTCGCGAAGACCTGCGCTTCGCTGATGCGGCCGTTCAGCGAGCCTCCAAGCTGAACCGTGCGATCCCCGAGCATGTCCGAGAGCGAAACCGCCGTCCCGCCGAAGATGCCGCGTCCGAAATTGTCGCGCTGGTACCCTACGGTGGGACGGGCGACGAAGTCCGGGGTGAAGCGGGTGTGATACGGCGCGATGGTGAATTCCGCCGTGTCGGGAAGCGCGAGCGTCGCCGAGTCGAGCAGAGTGCGGATCGACAGCGCGGCCGGGCCAGTGGTGGAATCCGTGGGTGACGGTTCGGCGCCGGACGAGCGCAGTCCCGAGGGCGAGCGGTAGATCGACGTGGCCTCCCGACCCTGCGCCGTGACCGCGAGGGCCCCCGGGGCGGCGACCGAGTCGTGGTGCTCGGGCGCTTCGACGAGCCCCGCACCCGCGGCGGTCGTATCGCGTGCGACCACGGCCAGCAGGGCATTCGTGGGCGGCTTCGCGGGCTCCTGATACGGCTGCCGCCGCAGCGACCGCGGGTTGTCGACTGCGTAGACGTTGTACTCGCCGTCCTCGTAATACGCGAACGCCAGTCGATCGGCTTTGTGCGCCCACGAGAGGCATGGCGAAGTCGGCGTAATGCCGGAAACGCCAGTCCACACGTCGGTTAGCTGGTAGATGTTCGCGTCGCTGAAATCGTAGAGGAAGATATTGGCAATGCCGGTCCGGTCGGAGACGAAGGCAAGGGACTTGCCGTCGGGCGCCCAGACCGGGCCGATGTTGCGACCGCGCTCCATGTGACTGAGCAGCTCGATCTTCCCCGACTCGACGTGATACAGCGCGATCCGCAGGTTACCGAAACGGAGCGTGTTGAAGTCCGTGTCCGGACCGCGGTCCGTCGCGAAAGCGATCGTCTTCCCGTCCGGCGACCACGTGGGATGCAAGTCGGCGTACCGATCCGCCGTCAGGCGGCGGAGGTTCGAGCCGTCGCGATTCACCAGGAACAGGTCCGACCACCCGCCGTCGTACCCCGTGAACACGATCTGCTGTCCGTCCGGCGACCAGGCGGGACTGGTAATGCCGCTGAGCGGGACCTTGATGCGCCCCGCTTCTCGGTCGCGAGCCACGTCGAGGATCACCAGGTCGTCACGGTCCTTGTGCTTCACCGCGATGGCGAAGTACTTGCCGTCCGGCGAGAACGAGCCGGCGGAGTAGATGAACCGCAAACTCTCGTAGTTCGAGCTGATCGTGGACTTCACGAGCTGTCGCTTGACGCGCCCCGTCTCCGCGTCGGCGAGATAGAGGTCCACGAAGAAGGAGTTGCCTTCGGAGAAGTAGGCGATCGTCTTGCCGTCCGGCGAGAGCGCCGGCGCGATGTGCAGGGTGCCGCCGGAGCGCTCCTGCGTCAGGATCGGCTTGGCAATGCGACGGGCGCGATAGTGATCGGCCACCTGGGGCAGATAGGTATCCTGCACCGCTTCGCGCCAGTCGTCCGACAGCTCGTCGAGTGAGCGACCGAGGGCGCGCTTGAAGCCGCCTTCGATGCCGGATGCGACCGATGCCTGGAGGATCTCCCCGATGATCTCGTCGCCCCAGCGCTCGCCGATGTACGCCCACAGCGCGTGCCCGAAGTGGTAGGGGAATACCCGGGGATCGAACGTCATCTCTTCGATCGTCGGCAGCCGGCCCTCGAGCGCGGCGTCTCTGAGCCACATGGCCGTGAGCGCGTCGATCGGGCCGAGCGACAGGTATTCCGCCATGCCTTCCATGAACCAGAGGGGCGGCGCCACGCTCTGCAAGGTCTGGAGCCCGCCGCCGATCTGGCCGTGGGCGAACACGTCAAACTGGAATTGGTGCACCATTTCGTGCTGCAGCACGTGTTCCAGGTACGCGTAATCACCCGTGAACGGAAGCACCATGCGGTGCTTGAACGGCTCGGTCACGCCACCCGTGCCTTCGTCCGGGGTCTCGCCGAGGGCGTTCGTCTGCTGGAAGTCGGTCGACGACTCGTACAGGATGATCGGCTTCCGGGTCTGGAACTGGTGGTGCAGGATGCGCGACAGTCGCGCGTACCCGCGCTCGGCCATGCGGGCGGCATCGAGCGCCGCGGCGCGCTCACGCTCGTAGAAGTACACCTCGAAATGCTCGGTGCGGATGATCTGAAAATCGAAGGTGCGGTATTGCACTCTGTTCTGGCCGAAGTACTGACCCGCCAGAGGCGCCACGCTGCACAGAGACAGGGCCGCCACCAAACCGAACCGTCGCATAAGGCTCATCCTTTCGAGCCGCCCTGCGGGGCGGTGCCGACGAGGGGCGCATCCCCCCACAGGCGTTCGAGCTGGTAGAAGCTGCGCAGCTCGGGATGGAAAACGTGCACCACGAAATCTACATAGTCGAGCAGTACCCAGCGTCCCTGGGGGAGTCCTTCAACGTGGTGCGGCCGCACGCCCTGCGGGGACAGCGACGCAACGAGATGATCCGCCATTCCGCGTACGTGCGCGTCGGATGTCCCCGAGACGATGATGAAGAAGTCCGTTGCTGCCGTGAGTCCACGAAGATCGAGGACGATGGGATCGACGGCCTTGCGGTCGGCCAACACGTCGATCACCTGTTGCAGCGCTTCGGGCGGGCGCTCTTGCCGCGGACGCGTCACCCGGTTCCGATCCCCACTACTCATAGCGTCGAGCGCACCCGGTTGTTCCAGGCTGAATGCCAACGTCCTGAGGGAGCGTCTGCGTTACTCCTTCACGATCGTGACGCGGATCTCGGGACGCACGTCCGGATGGATCTTGATGCCCACGCGGAACTCGCCCAGGGCCCGGAGCGGCTCGGCGAGGTCCACCTTTCGTTTATCAACGTGGAAGCCGCCCTCCTCGAGCTTGCGCTGGATGTCGCTCGCCGTCACCGAGCCGTACAGTTTGTCCTCCTCGCCCACCTTCATGGCGAAGCGGAGCTCCACGCCTTCGAGGCGGCCCGCCTCCGCCTCGGCGCCCGCCTTCTCGGCGGCGCGCTGGCTCGCGATGCGCTGCGCTTCGAACGTGATGCGGCGCTTGTTCGCCTCGGTCGCCGCGTAGGCCAGGCCCTTCGGGAGCAGGAAGTTGCGGGCGTAGCCGTCCTTGACCTTGACGACGTCGCCGGCCTTCCCGAGATGTTGCACGTCTTCACGCAGAATGATCTCCATCGCCATCCTCACGAAGGTGTCCGCCGGCTCACGAGCCGGCGTCGAAATTGGAGCCAGGTGTCCGAGACTCCGAGTGTTGTGAGCCCCGGAAGAATGAAGGCCATGGGAACCGCGAGCACGGCGGAGACGGCGAGCCCAAGCACGAGCGCCGTCGTCGACACGCCCGCCGTGGCCGCGAACGCGACCACGATCGCCGCGCCACGGAGCAGGTAGAACGCTCCCAGAATCACGAGCAGGTTCAGCGCCGCCGTCTTGAGGACGCCGAGCACCGGCGTGATCCATATGGTGATGGCGGTGACGAGTCCCCAGACCCACGCATCCCCGAACCCGAAGTCCCGGAAGCGTGCGAGGGGAGCGCCAAGGGGCCGGTCGGCGACCTCCTGATGCCATTGCCAGGCGAGCGCGAGCCCGGAGAACGCCTGGAGGACGAGCATCGCCGGGACGGTGCGACCGATGAACCGGACGACCGGCTCGTACACGGCGTACAGCTCCGGCCGCACACCGATGGCGAGCCGGAGCGATTCGCTCGCCTGTCGCGTCGCCTCCCACTCGAGCATGTCTCCCGCATGTCGACCGAGGATGATCCGAGAGAGCACCAGGACGCAGGCGAGTCCCAGCCCGGAGGCGCGCAGCGCTTGGCGGAGGAACCGCGCGGGCGCGACGGCGCTGAGCACGACGAAGGCGCTCGAGACGAGAATGATGTACGTGCGCAGCACGGCCGTGAGCGCGTCGCCAGTGGCGGTGAACAGGAACATCACGCTGAGGAGGCCGTTCAGCAGGGTCAACGCCCACTGGGCGCGCGTCCGTGGCCCCGTCACGGCCATGAGGCCGGCGAACGGGAGGGCGACGAACGTCGCCGGAGCCCAGGACACGAACGCGAGCGTGGCCAGCGCGAGCCGCCAACGGCGGCGTGAGTCCATCTCAGCCGTAGCGCTTGATGTACGGAAGCAGGGCGAGCTGCCGCGCGCGCTTGATCGCGGTCGCGAGCTGGCGCTGATGGCGCGCGCACATGCCCGAGAGCCGACTCGGCAGGATCTTGCCGCGTTCGGTCAGGAAGCGGCCCAGGGTGCGGTCGTCCTTGTAGTCGAGCACGCGCGCCCCGGACTCGCAGACGGGACAGGTCTTGGCGGGCCGTCTCATGCTTCCTCCTCTTCTTCGATCTCGTCGTCGTCGGCGGCGATGGCGGGGGCGACCACGGGCTTCACGGGCTCGCCTTCATTCAGAACGACCAGAAAGCGGAGCACGCTCTCGTCGAGCTTGACGGCGCGCTCGTACTCGGGCAGCAGGCTCCCGGCCGCCTCGAACTGCGCGACGACGTAGTAGCCGTTCTCCCGCTTCTTTACGGCGTACGCGAGGGTGCGCTTCCCCCAGTGCGCGACGTTCGTCACCGTGCCCTGGCCGCCCTTGGTGATCAGGGCGTGGAAGCGTTCCAATTTTTCGTTGATCGCGGGCTCTTCCAGCGTGCTGTCAAAGATGTAGACCGTCTCATAGCGATGAGGCATGCCACCTCCCTTTGGTCATGGGCGACCCGGTGCTGGTGCGGCACCGAGTAGGGTTTCGTTGTGCGGAGAAACATAGACGGGCCGACGGGGGTCGGGAAGGCCAGTCGGACGTGCTAGACGTTGAAGCGAAAGAGCAGGATGTCGCCGTCCTGCACCACGTATTCTCGTCCTTCGGCCCGAACCAGGCCGCGCTCGCGGGCCGTCTTGTACGATCCGGCTTCGACGAAGGCGTCGTAGCCCACGGTCTCCGCGCGGATGAATCCGCGCTGGAAATCCGAGTGAATTTCCCCGGCGGCATCGTAGGCGGTTCCGCCCCGGCGCATCGTCCAGGCACGGACCTCGCTTTCGCCCACGGTGAAGAACGTCTGCAGGCCGAGCAGGCGGTACCCGGCGTGAATCAGGCGATCGAGCCCGGGCTCGCGCACGCCGGCGCTCGCGAGGTACTCCTTCCGCTCTTCGCCGGCGAGCTCCGAGAGCTCGGCTTCGAACTTGGCGGAAAAGGCCACGATGTCGGCGTCTTCGTGGTGGGATTGCACCGCGCTGCGGAGCCGCGCGATCTCCGCGCCTCCGCCGGTCGCGAGATCGTCTTCGTTCACGTTCGCGGCATACAGGATCGGCTTCGCGGTGAGCAGCCCCATCTGCCGCAGTAGCCGGATGGCGTCCGCATTTTCGCCGGCCTCCCGGGCGCCGCGGCCGGCGTTGAGCTCGGCCATGACGCGCTCGAGCAGCGCGAGCTCGGCCTGGGCTTCCTTGTCCCCCGCCCGCGCGCTCTTCCGGGTCTTCTCGAGGCGACGCTCCACGACCGCGAGATCGGCGAGGGCCAGCTCGTTCGTGATGACGTCATGATCCCGCACCGGATCGACGGGTCCCATGACGTGCACGACGTCAGGGTCGCTGAAGCAGCGGATGACGTGGACGACGGCGTCCACTTCCCGGATGTGGGAGAGGAATTGGTTGCCGAGCCCTTCGCCTTGCGACGCTCCCCGCACGAGTCCGGCGATGTCCACGAACTCGACCACGGCAGGCACCCGTCGCTTGGGGTGGACCATCTCCACGAGCGTATCGAGCCGAGGATCGGGGACTTCGACGACGCCCACGTTGGGCTCGACCGTACAGAACGGGTAGTTCTCGGCGGCCGCCGCCTTCGATGACGTGAGCGCATTGAAGAGGGTGGACTTGCCGACGTTGGGCAGGCCCACGATGCCGAGGCGCAGCATGTCAGGGTGTGGCGGGCGCGAGCCAGCGTTCGACCGCCGTCGCCATCTCGGGCGTGAGCTCGTCGATCTGAGCGCGCTGGTCGGGTGAGAACGGGGCGAGCACGTACTCCGACCAGTCGCCCGTTCCCTCGGGCAGGGGGCCGACGCCGATGCGGAGCCGCGCGTACTGCTGCGACTGGAGGGCGCCCTCGACACTCTTCAACCCGTTGTGCCCGCCCGCGGAGCCTTCCGCGCGGAGCCGGAAGGTGCCACACGGGATCTGAAAATCGTCGACCAGCACCAGGAGGTCCGCCGCCGGTTGGAATGCGGGATCCGCGCGCAGGGACGCGAGCGCCGCGCCGCTCCGATTCATGTACGTCGTCGGTTTGAGGAGTTGCACGGGGACACCACCGACCGTTCCGTCGGTGATGCGCGCGCGCTCGCCCCGGCGAAACGCCGGGAAGCCCCAACGCGCCGCGAGCGCGTCGGCCAGGAGAAAACCTGCGTTGTGTCGGGTCGCCGCGTACTCGGGACCGGGGTTCCCGAGACCGACCACGGCGCGCAAGCGTCAGCTCTCTTTGCCGCCCTTGGGCTTCTCGGCCTTTTCGGGCTTCGCCTTGGCTTCGGGCTTCCCTTCCGCCGCTTCCTCGGCGCCTTCCTCGCCCTCTTCGCCCTCCCGGACCTTGCGGATGAGCTCCGGCTCCGCGACCTCGACGCCGGCTTCGGCGGCGGGCGCGGCGACCTCTTCGGCGCGTGGCGGAACCAAGGTGACGATCGTCAGATCGCTGTGCGCGAGGATGGTCGCGTTCGGGATGATGAGGTCCCGCACGTGGAGCGAGTCGCCGATCTTGAGCGGTGTGACGTCGAGCTCGACGCGGTCGGGAATGTTCTCCGGCAGGACTTCGATCTCGACGTCGCGCGTGACCTGATCGATCACGCCGCCGGCGTTGCGGACGCCATCGGCGGTCCCGACGAGGTGGACCGGCACCCGGAGCTTCACCTTCTCCTCCGCGTGGATCTCGTAAAAGTCCACGTGGATGATGTCCGGGCGGAGGGGGTGGCGCTGGATCTCGCGAATCAGCGTCTTGGCGGTCTTCCCGTCGAGCGTCAGCTCGATGATCGTGCTCGCGGGCTCGATGCCGGCGAGCGCCATCTCGAGCGCTTTGGCCTCGACGGCGAGCGACTGCGCGCTCCGGCCGTGGCCGTAGATGACGGCGGGCACGAGTCCGCGAAACCGCGTCTGGCGCGCGGCGCCCTTCCCGGTGGTGCTGCGCGCGTTCGCATTGAGAGAAACGATCCTGGCCATGGTCTATCCTCAGCGTCCGTCAGTCGAACAGCGCGCTGACCGATTGGTTCGAGTGTTCGTAGCCGATCGCCTTCGCGATCAGCCCCGCGATGGACAGCACCTTGAGCTTTTCAAAGCGCCGCTCCTCGGGGATTTGAATCGTGTTCGTCACCGCCACCTCGTCGATCGCGGACGCGCGCAGCCGCTCCACCGCCGGCCCGGAGAGCAGGGCGTGTGAGGCGAACGCGAAGATCCGCCGCGCCCCGAGGCGCGACAGGGCGATCGACGCCTCGGCGATCGTGCCGCCGGTGTCGATCATGTCGTCCGGAATGAGGCAGTCCTTGTCCTTCACCTCGCCCACCACATTGACGACTTCGGCGATGTTCGCCGTCGGGCGCCGCTTGTCGATGATGGCGAGCGACGCGTTGAGCCGCTTCGCGAACCCGCGTGCCATCTTCGCCGAGCCGACGTCGGGTGCGACCACCACGGGGTCGATCAGCTGCTTCTGCCGAAAGTGGCTCACGAACACCGGCGCCGCGTACATGTGATCCACGGGGATATCGAAGAACCCCTGGAGCTGGTGCGAGTGAAAATCGAGCCCCAGCACCCGGTCCGCCCCCGCGTGCGTGATCAGGTTCGCGATCAGCTTCGCGCTGATGGCGACGCGCGGCTGGTCCTTGCGATCCTGGCGCGCGTACCCGAAGTACGGCAGCACGGCGGTCACGCGGGCCGCGCTCGCCCGGCGCGCGGCGTCGATCAGCAGAAGCAGCTCCATCAGATTCTCAGCCGGCGGGTTCGTCGGCTGAATGATGAAGACATCGCGTCCGCGGACGTTCTCGTCGATCTTGACGAAGATCTCGCCGTCAGCGAAGCGGCGAATCGTGACGGCGCACAGCGGCTGGCCCAAATGCCCGGCCATCTCCTCGGCGAGCGGCCGATTGGCCGTTCCGGCGAGCAGTAGAAGCTGGCTGCGCGAGAGCGTCAGGTCCGCCATGCAAGCCTTCCAAAATAGACGGCAACGTCCTGGAAGCCAAGGGATTGCCGGTTGATGCGACTACCGCTTGGCGCGAGCGAGTGTCGCGGCCGAAGGGGTGATTTGATCCACCTGCCAGAAGTCCAGACGATACACCGTGGGCCGGTCCGCGCGACGCACCCAAAAGGCGCCTGCCGTCGAGTCGAGGGTGAGTGCCACGAGCTCGGTGCCGGCGCTCGCCCGGAGCGTCACACTGCGCTGCGGCCGCTTGAGCCGCAGCGAGTCGGCCTGCCGCTGGCTCGCGAAGCCGCTCGCCGTGAGGGTGCGGAAGCTCTGCAACAGACGTGCGACCGCGCTCGAGTCGGTCGGCGCCCCCGAGGGGAGTGACCACGTCGTGCCGCGCTTTGTGAGCACGTAGTGCTCCCGCCCGCGCCGCACGTCGACCGCGGCGACGCTCTCGGAGGGCACGGCGGCGATCTCCCGGTCGCGCCAGTCGTCGAGCGACCGCTCGGCGAGGCCAGGCAGCCCTCCGTGCCAGAGATAGACGTGCGCGTCCCCGGGGAGGCGGAGGTAGGACGCGTCGTACCCGGGACCGTGTCCGCCGATGATGACGCGGAGCAGCGTCTTGCCGCCACCCGCGATGCGCAGCATGCGGCCGCTCGCGCTGTCGACACCCATCCGCCCGAACGACGACGGGTCCTGCGCCGCGAGCTCGGGGCGCGCGCTGTCGTGCAACGCCGCCAGCAGCTCCGCGACCTTGGGACCCGCCGCGACGAGGCCGTTCACCGTCCACGCCGCCGTCGCTCCCTTTGCGAGGACGATCGTGTCCGCGGCGTGAGTGATCTCGATCGTATCGACCTGCGCGGCCGCGGGCGCGCTCAAGGAGAACGCCGCGGTCGTCGTGTCAGGCCGGCGGGAGAATAGCTCGCTCGCTCCCCAGGCCAGGAGCAAGACGACGACGCCGATCGCGATCGCCTTGAGGTGGGCCGGACTCACGCGCCCACCTCGCGCGCGGGCGCATAGACGCGCCGCGTCGTCGCGCGACGCCGCAGGAGGCGCACGGCGCCTGCCCCCATCAGCAGGAGCGGGATGCCGATCATGTTGCCGTACTTCACCGCGTCACGCGTCACGCCACTGGAAAAGAGCAGGGGGGGCGGGCTCCGGTCCTTCGACCGGATGCCGATCAATACCTCGTCCTGCGCGAGCCAGTCCACGGCGTTCTGCACCAACAGCACGCCTTCCGGTCCATTGCGCGCATAGCGGTCGCTCGCGAAGTCCCCACTGCCGACAACCACGAGCCGGCCGCGGCGCTCCGGGGCGGTCTTCCCGGTCGCCGGGGGCCCGACCTGTACGGCCACGAGGCGCCGCGAGAGAGAGTCACGCCCGAACGGCTGATTCGGATTGAGGATCATCTCGGTGGTGCGAAGGCCGGCGGCGGGGCTCGTCGCAAACAGCGGGGTGACCGTGCCCGGGGTGGCGTGCGTCGTGTCGATGCTGCTCGCCCACGGCAGGAAGACCGCGTCGATCTCACCGTTAATGGGCGACGCCTTGGTGCTGAGCGCCCGCAGCCAGAGTGGGTACGGGATCAGCACCTGGCCGAACTGCACCGGCATCGCGACGCGCTGATTGGAATTCAGGTCGTACACCATGTCCGAGCGAACCGAGACGCCGAACGGCCGGAGGATCTCGTTCCAGGGCACGGGGCGCGCCGTCGCGAGGGGGACGTCCCTCGCGAGGCTCGAGCCGCTCGCCATGACGAGCGCACTCCCGCCGCTGTCGAGGTACGCGCTCAGCTTCGCGAGGACGGGCAGAGGCACGGAGTCGGGTGTGCCGGCGATGATCAAGACCTTGAGGCCGCTGATCGAGCCGGAGTCCGCCGGGAAGGTGAGCGGCCGGACGGTGTAGTTCTGCTGCAGCTGGTCCTGCACCGTGTTGAACGTGCGATTCTGCGCGGACGCTGACCGGTCGGCGGCGAGCGCGAGGCCGACCAGCGGTTTGTCGGTGCGGGTGAGCGCCCGGATATCGGAAGTCAGGCGGTACTCGAGGTCGCCGGTCTGGCGCACGAAGGGAATCGTCTTGCTCCCCTCGGCGTACTGCACGGTGATGCCGAGGTACCCTTCCTTTACTTGCAGCTCGCCGCGTCCCACGACGTTGAACTGCACCGGGGGGACGCCAAGGCTGCGGGCGTCGCGTGCCGCGGCGGTGTCGGCGGACGGATCGAGAACGACCAGGCGGAGCTTGCCGCGCGCCGCGGTGCGGTAGTCGCTGAGCAGATCGTCGACGTCACGCTTGAGAAACGCGACCTCGGGCGGCAACGCGGCCGACGCGAACAGTTTCACCGTGACCAGGTCGCTCAGGTTACCGAGCATCTGACGGGTGGCCCGGGACAGCGTGTATGCCTTGCCGGGGGTGAGGTCGAGCCGCCCGCCGATGTGCCGCCCGAACAGGTTCAGGACGACGAGCCCCGCGGTGAGCAGACCCGTCCCCATGCGCAGCCGGCGAATGGCGTCGCCGCGCGGCGTGAGCCGGCGCCGCACGAGCGAGAGGTACGCGAAGACCAGGAAGACCGCCGCGAGGCTGAGGAAGTACACGGCGTCGCGCAGGTCGATGACGCCCCGGGCAATTCCGGAGAAGTGCGATAAGACGCCCAGCGCGCCGGCGATCGCGCCCACCCTGGGCGGCAGCCCGACCAGGAGCGGGTCGAGGCCGACGAGGACGAGCACGAACATCACCGCCACGCCCACGATGAACGCGGTGACCTGATTGCGCGCGGTACTCGACGCCCAGAGGCCCACGCCCGCGAGGCCGGCGGCGAGGAGGGCCCCGCCCACGTATTCGGCGACCATGATTCCCCACTGCAGGTGCGCGCCGAGGGTGAGGCCGAGCGGGATGGTGAGCGTCAGGGCGAGCGCGATCCACAGGAACAGCACCTGGCCAACGTACTTCCCGAGCAGCAGCTCAGCCTCCGTGATCGGCTGGGCGAGGACGACCTCGATCACGCCGCTGCGCGCGTCTTCGGCGAGGGCCCGCATCGTGACCGCCGGCGCCAGGAAGAGCAGCAGCCACGGCAGGAGATCGAACATCGGGCGCAGGGAGGCGAGCCCGTACAGCTCGATCTGCCGGAAGAAGAGGAAGTCGTTGGCGGCGATGAAGACGACGAGCAGGATGTAGGCGGTCGGCGAGTCGAACAGCGCCTTGATCTCGCGTCGGGCGATCGTCCAGACCGGGTTCACGTGCGGTCGGCCCCCGTGGTGAGCTGTCGGAACAGGTCTTCGATACTCCCCGCCTCCTGGTGCAGCTCGTAGAGCGTCCAGCCGAGGGCCTTCGCGAGCTCGAAGACGCGAGGCCGCACGTCGGCGTCCCGCTCCGCGGTGAGCCGCACCGCGATCCGGCCTTCCGCGCTCGCGCGCGCGGGCTCGACGTTGCGGACGCCGACCAGACGGGCGAGACCGGTCGCGATGTCGGCCCCGGCCGCCTCGACCGCGATCTGGACCACGCCCTCCGCTTGCGCGATCAGCCGGTCCACCGGTCCGTCGGCGACGATCCTGCCGTGCGCGATGATGAGGAGGCGCGAGCAGCTCTGCTGGACTTCGGACAGCACGTGCGTGGAGAGGAGCACAGTCCGTTCTCGTCCCAGCTCGCTGATGAGCCGCCGGATCTCCACCCGCTGATTCGGATCGAGTCCCTCGGTCGGCTCGTCGAGGATCAGCAGATCGGGGCGATGGAGGATCGCCTGCGCCAGCCCCACGCGCTGGCGGAAGCCCTTGGAGAGTTGTCCGATGGGCCGATAGTACACGCTCTCGATCGCGGTCGAGGCGACGGCGGAGTCGATGCTTTCCTCGCGCGCGGCGCGGGGGATTTGCCGCAGGTCGGCGATGAATGCGAGATAGTCGGCGACGAGCATCTCGTCGTACAGCGGATTGTTCTCCGGGAGATAGCCGATGCGGCGCTTGGTCTCGCGCGGCGCGTCCGCCACGGCGATGCCGTCGAGCCGAATCGTCCCGCTATCCGGCTCGATGTATTGCGTGATCATGCGCATGGTGGTGGACTTGCCGGCCCCGTTCGGGCCGAGAAACCCGACGACCTCGCCCCGGTCGATCCCGAAGGAGACCTGGTCCACGGCGGTGATGCCGTCGAACTGCTTGGAGACGCCTTCGAGCGTGAGGTACGACATGATCGGCCGGCCCTCCCGGAGCCACGGAGTGGTCGGGGAAAGATGCTAACCTGGAGCCCGCCGCCGATTCAACCCCCTATGTCCCTGTCGCAGAGCGAGACGCCGCGCGGGGAAACCCACCTGCTCCTGGGGTGTACGTGTTGGAAACCCACCGGAGCCTTCGGTTACCGCAACTCCCGGGCGCCTGGCCCTCGCTCTTCGCGCGTCGCTCCTCGTTGGCCTCACGACGTCGTTGGTCTCCGCATGCACGTCCGACCAAAGCTCGGTCAGCGGACCGACGGTCACGTGCGGATCCACCTCCACGACGCTCGCTCTGAGCCCGGGGCAGTATACCGCCCTCGACCCGTCGACCGATTCCGGGTGCGTCGCGTTTCCCGCCAACGGATCGACGAGCGACTCGGCGGAGTACGTCGTCGTCGCGCTGTCGGCGGGCGGCGACACGGGGGCGACGTCCCCGTTCCTGCTGCGCAGCACGACGGCGACGGGGACGCCGCTGCTCGACGGTCCCCGCGTGGCGTCGAGACGCGCGGCGGCGCGAGGGTCGATCGCGGTGGCGTTCGACCGCTACCTGCGCACGCTGGGACGGGCGCAGCGGGGTCGCGCGCCGGTGCGGGCGCCCGCGGCGGTAACTCCGCCCACCGTCGGCGCGCTGCGCGCCTTCTCGGTGTGCGCCAACGGAGATTGCTCGGTGTTCAAGACCGTCACCGCGCGGGCGCGCTCGGTCGGCACGCACGTCGCGATGTACGTCGACACGCTCACGCCTGCCGGCGGTCTCGATTCGGCGCAGATCGATTCGCTGCGGCAGCTCTTCGACAGCCATGTCTACGCGGTCGACACGACGGCGTTCGGCGGCGTGTCGGACGTGGACAGCAACGGCGTGGTCATCGTGCTCATGACGCCGGTCGTGAACGCCCTCGTCACGACCGCGGAGTGCAACTCGGGCGGCTATGTCGTCGGCTTCTTTTTCCCGCCCGACCTCGACCCGACGAATCCGAGCCGGGGCGAAATCTTCTACACGATCGTCGCGGATCCGAGTGGCAAGTTGAGCTGCCCGCACACCGTGGACGACGTGGAGTTCGTGTTGCCGGGCACCTTCCTCCACGAGCTTCAGCACCTGATCAGCTTCAATCAGCACGTGCTCGTCCGCGGGGGCGATGAAGAGGACCTTTGGCTGGATGAGGCGCTGTCGTCATTCGCCGAAGAGCTCGGGGGGCGCAGCTTCCTGCCTGACACCGACACCTTCCTCAACTACATGTCGGGGGACTTCTACAACGC